>ENA-OQCK01000672-OQCK01000672.1-human-gut-metagenome-genome-assembly--contig:-NODE-672-length-16438-cov-2.448900_pt1 | contig 16438 bp, 17 predicted proteins | sample MGYA00242498_ERZ504578 | MGnify/ENA primary metagenome ERZ504578 (study PRJEB26092, sample SAMD00036229) | human gut metagenome | host: Homo sapiens | study: EMG produced TPA metagenomics assembly of...
CTTTTGCATGAAATCACCTCATGTTAGTTATATAAATCTTTTTTCAGCTCCTGAATCTCCTCATATGCCGGACTTTCCTTATCCAGCCGTGAGGCATAACGCTCCAGAAGCCTGCGTGTACGTTTTTCATCATCATCCAGATATGCCAGAGCATAATGCAACACCACGTCGGTTACATCACAGTGTGTGGCTAACAGCTTTTGAAACATCTGTTCTCCTTTTTTTGATTTAAGTGCGATATATGCCTTTGCCTGCTCATACTGCATCCCGACACGGAAGAAATCGCTCGTTTTGGAAAATACATGCAGAAACTTATCGACAAATGCGATAAGTACGCGGTACTGTTCCTTGTCCCTGCGTCCCTGCTCCATCAATAGATCCAGCAGAAAGGTAACCACACCAATCATATCCAAGCCATCGTTAACCTGATACATCATAGCTTCCAGGCTGTCAATATGAAATCTTTTCGCAGTTTTAAACAGCAACCGGAACTGTTCCAGCAAATCCGCCGCAACCTGTTCACTGCCCTGTTCCATCAAATCCAGAATCGCATCGGATATAAGACCGTAATGGGTAAAGCCGAAGTCCTCTCTTCTTGCAATCTCCAGCACCGCTTCATCGATGAAGGCTTTGGGGAACGTTGCATGGGTATCGTCAATCTTCTGTGTTTCAAAGATAGCATCCGCGACTGCAAGATCGTTGTAGGTGGCTTCCAGACGCCCCCGAATACCCTCACAGGTAAGCGTACACCCAAGCTCCGTAAGATACGTATTGATTTCTTCACTGCGCATACCTCTGATTTTGTTCACCATGTCCTGCGACGTAACCTTTTGCAGATACAGCTCTTTCATAAGATTCACTCCATTTCTCGTTCCTGCAGCTTCCCGGGGTGGTACCGGGCTTGATTGTCCGATGCTGCTTATCTTTGGAATTTTCAAATCCCGAGTCATAACGATATCATTTTTTTTACAAATTTGCAACCCATGTTCTCTCTGCCATCTTTTGAAAGGCCTTTCTCCGAATGACTGACACAGCTGACAGCTTACCATACCGTGGATGGTGTTCTTTATGAAAAATATTGCTGGTGAAGTGTATGCAGTGCGCAGACAGCTTGCAATTTCCTTGATTGTTCAGGCATCCAAACACCCGTCTTGACAGCGACTTATACAAAACAGTGATTCACTATGAGTCTGAATGCAAAAACACAGAATCGCTTCCACTGGACTGTGAAATGGTTCTGTGCTTTCTATTATGGTATACCCCATTCAAACAAATGGGGAAAACAGCCGGTATATCCGTTTTTATTTATCCTGCAGACTTTCACACAATGCATACAGACCATCCAGAAACCGTTCATTGTCCTGCTGTGTCCGCTTTTTCGCATGATTTCCGTAATTGCCATGCTTACGCTCCACACTGCCGACATGACGCATTGTGAGAAGGCGATTGATATTTTCCGTTGTATAGGGGACTCCATTGCAGGAGATCGGATATCCTTCCTTACTGAGAACCAGTGCAGCCAGACCGTAATCCTGCGTAACAACAATATCTCCCTTTTTTACATGCGACAGCAACAGAAATCCGTACTGTCTCTTCCTTTATCCGCCATAAGGATAACGACATGCTCATAGGGAAAGACATGGGAGGTATCACATACCAGTGTTACAGGAAAACCGAAATCCTTCTCCTGCCTGCAGGGTTTCCTCAATCACCGGACAGCGTCCGCATCGATATAAATATCAGACATGCTCGACCAGATGCGGGTCATAGCCGTTGTTTTTCAGAATTGCAAGCACATCTGCGATATGCTTGTTATCATTGGTTTCAATAATAACGCCGACTCTGCACTGATTAAACAGCATGGCATTCTGAATACGGTTATGATTTACAGAAATGATATTGGCTCCGGTTCTGGATATCAGCTCAATCATACGGGACAGATTCCCCGGCTTATCCATAACGTTCATATTGATGACTGCCTTGCGTCCGGTCTTCATCAAGCCGAGGTCGATTATTTTAGACAGCAGATTGACATCGATATTTCCTCCGGAAAGAACTGCAACGCATTTGTGATGCTTTAGATCCACCTTACCGAACATCGCCGCCGCAACACTGGTGGCTCCGGCTCCCTCAGCGACCATCTTCATTTTCTCTAGCAGTGTCAGTATGGCAGCCGCAATTTCCTCCTCACTGACGGTTACCACCTCATCCACGTACTTGCTGCACAGCTTATAGGTCAGCTTTCCCGGAGTTTTTACAGCGATTCCATCCGCGATCGTACTTACATTCTGCAGCTTGATAATCTCCTTCTTTTCCAGCGACTGCTTCATGCTCGGCGCATGCTCGGACTGTACGCCGATAATACGGCAGCTGGGACGCATTGCCTTGATTGCAACGGCGATCCCGCTGATCAGACCGCCCCCGCCAATCGGTACGATTACCGTATCCACATCACTGAGCTTATCCAGAATTTCCAGACCGATCGTTCCCTGTCCGGCAATGACATATTCATCATCAAAGGGCTCCACGAATCACTGCGCCTGTGATTTCCTGCAGATTCTTCGCATACTCATAGGCATCATTGAAGGTATCTCCCTGCAGCTCCACCGCAACACCATAGCTTCGCGTTGCTTCAATTTTAGACAGCGGAGCGGTTTTCGGCATAACGATCGTTCCCTTGATTCCCATCTTCATGCAGGAATAAGCGACTCCCTGTGCATGGTTTCCGGCACTTGCGGCTATCACGCCCTTCTCGCGCTCCTTTTGTGTCAGAGAATGCAGCTTATGGTAAGCTCCACGCAGCTTAAAGGCACCGGTTCCCTGCAGATTTTCCGCCTTGATCCACAGATTTTCATGCAGCTTATCCGCATGCACCAGCGGTGTTTTGGAAATAACATCCTTCAATACTTCCTTGGCATCATAAATATTTGAAATATCCATACGATTTCCTCCTGTATCCTTATCTGTATTGTACTATGAATATCACCGTTCGAAAAGAGTGTTTTTCTACAATTTGGATACATTTTATTCACATTGTTTTATATTGCATACAATCATCTATGTTATGCATACATATTTGTTTCATCGTATATATATCGTAGAATCCTGTATATCGTATCTGTTTCAGTATTCCCCCGCCGATGTTCCTTCATACCAATAGCCGCGTCCGTCCGCAGCCATTCTCCTTATGGAGTATAACCGTAAAAAAACTGCCGTCTCCAGTTGGAGAACAGCAGCTTTACAGACTTAGTCTTTTTCGATGAAGTCCAGCAGCTCCTTGGCCGCAATATTGATACCGTCACGGTTTTCTTTATCAAGTCCCAGGTGGGTGTAAATTTCTCCGACGAAGCAGCCGCTGTCGCGCAGTGCGACAAACATCTGGTCAATCAGAGGCTCACAAACCTCCTGCTGCTGCATCGGTCCAAACGGGTTCGCAAAGTAGGTTGTGGAAATACCGACCTCCTGTGTCGTTCCCTTGGCCATACGTTTTCCCTCCTTGCAGGTTGCCTTCGCATCCTCAAGAGTATCAAAACGATGCAGCCCCAGCTTATCATCATAGTTATTTGCATAGGCAAATAAGTCAATTCTATGATTCATCGCTACGATTTCATATGGTGCAGCCGGTGTGATAACACGGGCATTGTTGCTGGATTCCGGATTCATGAAAATGGAGCGGTCCATATCACGGTACGGGGTTCCCGGATCAAGATCATCCAGACGGATAAAGGCACCGATTTCCGTACCCTGTCCATAAGGAACACCGTCCTCCAGATGAATGGTACCCATATCATCAAAGACAACCTCAATGTCCTTAATGACATCCGCACCAGCAATTTTCAAGGCTTCAATGGATTCGGACTTACCTGCTCCGGAATCCCCCATCAGCATAATACCCTTGCGTTTTCCGCTCTTTAAGGTAATATTGACGAATGCTCCGTGAATCGCAGCCAGCCCTTCTGCATTTTTCTTACGTTGTGCAGTGTCAGTGTCATTTTCTTCAGATAACCGAAGTATTCAATACGTTCATGATAGCTGACACATCCGATCCATACATCATCCTCGGCATCATAATGGAAGGTTGTCTGTTCCTTGTCATCCTGATTACCGAATAAACAAATCAGATCCGGTTTTTTGCGGCACTCATCCTCATTCGCCAGCTCAAACAGATTTGCCAGAGATACGGCAGAGGAAATAAAGTCACGGTGGAAGTAGATAAAAGCAAGCAGGCTTCCGACCTTGCATGGATAACAGAACCATTCATCCGGTGTTCCGGTAAATTCCGTAATCGGATTGGTATCCCGTTCTGTAAACATCCCGGTACGCTTGTTTGACTTCGGATGAAGGATCATCGGTGTCCGCAGCATAACGGACTGAATGAATTCGATATCCTTTAATGCATCGTATTTAGGGCTCAGCTTTGGATTATCAATGTTTTTCACTGCAATCGATGCATTGGTACCAGCCTGCAGCTGACGGTATACACGGTTTTTTCTTCCCATGATCTGTTCCTCGATGTTACGGTACAATCCAAGAATCAGACTGGTAAAGCTGGAATCTGCGCCCACAAAGGTCAGATCCTGCAATGCATTTCCCTGTCCGATCGACATTACGGAGAATCGCTGATGCTTTTTCCAGAAGTTGTACATTTCCTCCACGAACTCCAGCAGCTTCGCTTTATCGTTCAGATATGGAGAATCCACCTCTTCCGCTTTGAATACACGCAGCATGCGGAACAGCTTCAGAATTTCAAAGGTTGCCTCTCTGGTTGTTTTGCCGTTCAATGCGTAGAAGTATAAAGCCTCGTTATCAGCTTTTAAGTAATCCAGGTAGTTATGAACATAATTACTGAACGTGGAAGAATTCAGCAGCTGGTCACCGGAATGTGCGTATCCTGCGCTGTAGTTCAGTATTGCAAGTTCTTTTGTTAAATACAATGTCTCTTTCATAATCTGCTCCTTTCAAATTCAAAAATGAAGTTGGAAAATAAAGTTAAATAACCCTATCGGGTTATATTATACAATAAAAAGAAAAAATAAGAAGTAGTTTTTGTAATATTTTCATTTTATGAAAACTTTTTCAATTCCAATTTCTGTTTCGCAGCTGTGCTCACCTGTCGCACAGCATACTGGTAACGATTACATGATATGCGAGAGCCGGGAAAAGTATACCGCAATTTTGTCACACGATCGTAAAAAAGACCGTATTTTTTTTGAAAATCCTGAAGCACTTCGGTCTTCCATATAATATAGAAAGCGATGATGGGGATTCTCATCATCAAATGATCCAACCGTATTTCACCTGTAGCTGTAAGGTACCTTTCCCATGTACCTTACAGCAGTTATTAAAAGCTTCAGCACTTGCATAGGCAGCCTGCTCTTCGCATGCATCACTTCGCGCTCTAAGCTTTAGAAAAAGTCCGAATCCCCTTCGAACTTTTTCACAGCATATTCAGACTGCCTGAAAATCTCACGCAGACTTATTTCTGTAATTCCTTCTTGACCATGTCAACAATCTCATGCAGGGAAACATCACTGCTTTCATCAGCTGTTCTGGCACGGAATTCCACATTGCCGTCCTTGATTCCTCTGCCGACGGTGATGCGGTATGGAATACCGATCAGCTCCATATCCTTGAACTTCACGCCCGGACGTTCCTTGCGATCATCCAGCAGAACATCAATGCCTTCTTTTTTCAGTGCCTCATACAGTTCATTTCCAATGCGCATCTGTTCATCATCCTTGCTGGACACAACCACCACAGCGACCTCAAACGGTGCCACGCTTGTTGGCCAGATGATACCGGATGCATCGTTATGCTGTTCCACGATTGCCGCCATGCAGCGCTCCAGACCAAAGCCATAGCATCCCATTTCCACAGGATGCAGCTTATTGTTGACATCCTGATATTCCAGACCGAGTGCCTTTGCATATTTGGTTCCCAGCTTGAAGGTGTTGCCGACTCAATGCCCTTACAGAACTTCAGCGGTTTTCCGCATTTCGGACAAATATCCCCTTCATGAACCTGCGCGATATCCGCAACGGTTTCCACTGTGAAATCCTTCAGGTTTACATTTTTGATATGATGATCGGTTTTGTTTGCTCCGACGATAAAGTTTTTCATATTTGCCACTTCACGATCCATGATAATCGGACACTCCAGTCCAACCGGACCTGCAAAGCCAACCCTTGCATGAGTAACACGTTCCACCTCATCAAAGGACGCAAGCTCCATTTCATTTGCCTGCAGCAGCTTCAGCACCTTGGTTTCATTCAGCTCCCGATCCCCCTTCAACAGGAAGGCCATCGTTTTCCCATCAACGGAATAAATCAGTGTTTTCACAAAATCATTTACGGATTTCTGGAAGAATGCCGCAACATCCTCAATTGTTTTCGCATCCGGAGTTTCCACGATTTCCATATCCAGCGCCTCTTCATCGGATGGCCTGCCGGTATCGATAACCTCGGTGATTTCCAGATTACTGGAGAAGTCACAGCCCTCACAGGTCACCACGACATCCTCCCCGATTTCGGTGATTGCCTGAAATTCCTCAGACAGAGAACCGCCCATAGCTCCGGTATCCGCCTTGACGATCTTATAGTTCAGATTGCAGCGATCCATGATATTCTTATATGCTTGAAACATCTTCATATAGGATTCCTGCAGACCGGCTTCATCAATATCAAAGGAATACGCGTCCTTCATGATGAATTCACGCACACGGATCAGTCCATAGCGCGGTCTTGTCTCATCACGGAATTTTGTCTGAATCTGATACAGGTTATATGGAAAATCCTTATAGGAGCTTCCCTTCATCATCGCTGCCATGGTAAACAGCTCTTCATGGGTCGGTCCCAGCACATAATTTTTCTGATAGCGGTCCTTTAATGCAAACATATTGGAGCCAAAAGCCTCACGGCGTCCGCTTTTCTCATAAATTTCTTCCGGTATCATGGCAGGCATGAGCAGCTCCTGTGCACCAGCGGCATCCATTTCCTCACGTACGATTTCCTCAATCTTTTTCAGTACACGTTTCCCCATAGGCATAATCATATAAATTCCACTGCTGCTCTTTTTGATCATTCCCGCACGCACCAGCAGATTCCCGCTTGTACTGTCTTCATCCTTCACGTTTTCCCGCAATGTATAAAAATACGACTTACTCAGTTTCATAATCTTCTCTCCTTAGTATCCTTTATAAAGCACTGCGATATCCGACACCTTCGTTATGCCGCAATACCGCATACCCACATATCCACACACCGTTCAGTATATACCGGAGCGATTCCTTGTCACAACCTTGCGAATCATGGCGTCCTTTTCCAGACGCAGGGGTACATGGGTTCTGATTTTCTGCATTGGTGTTTTGGCAACGTCCAAGAGATTTCCATCCATATCATAGAGCTCCTGCAGCTCAAAACGTGTGGCGGATATCGTCGGTCCAAAAACCTCCGCAGCGATATGTCCGCGAAGTTATTGCGCACCTCCAGCGTTGCCATGCCACTTTCTTCCTCATAATCCAGAACATAGGCGATAAATTCCTGTGTCACACCGGCTCCGTTGACACCGTACAAATGCCCGTGAAAGCTCGGCATACCCTCATAGAAGCCGCACCCGGTGGGTCGGTTTTCCGCCTTTGCCAGTTCATTATAATACCATTCCATCCGTTTGTCACTCAGTCTTCCGCCTTCCGCATAAATTTCATCAATCAGCATGCGGTAGGTTTTGATCAGGGTGGCGATGTAATACGCGCTTTTCATACGTCCTTCGATTTTCAGACTGGCGATACCCGCCGTAATCAAATCCGGAATATATTTGGCAGCATCAGATCCTTGCTGGACATGGAAAACAGATCCTGTTCATCATGCAGTGCACGATCTCCCTCATACAGACGATATTTCCAACGGCAGCTCTGCGCACACCCACCGCGATTGGCATCACGGCCCGTCATATTGTTGCTGAGTACACAGCGTCCTGAATAGGAGATACACATACCGCCATGGATAAAGACCTCCAAAGGTACCTGCGTATGAGCAGCACTTGCTTTGATTTCCTCCAGCGTAACCTCACGGCCGAGAACGACACGATCCATGCCTTTCTCCTGCCAGTAATTTGCGGCGCTGGAATTGGTGGAGGAATGCTGGGTGCTAACATGAACCTCCAGCTTCGGTGCCCATTTTTTGGCACACATCATGATGCCGGGAGAGGCAGCGATGATCGCCGTTACACCGATTCGCTCCAGCTCCATCAGATATTCCTTTAAGCCGTGTAAATCCTCTTCATGGGGTAGCATGTTCACGGTCACATGCACATGGGCGCCATGCTCCTTCGCAAAAGCAACCCCCTCTGCAATCTCCTTTAATCCGAAATTACTGGCACGGGAGCGCAGGGAAAACTGCTTGCCTCCCAGATATACAGCATCCGCACCGTACAATACCGCAATTTTCAAACGCTCCAGATCACCTGCCGGAGCGAGCAATTCTATCTTCTTCAAGCTCTCACCTACTTTACCTTGCTTGTTTTCGTATAATAGAAGCCATGACTCACATGATCCTCTTTGTATTTCTTTTCATATTCCTGATAGGTCTGACGGCCGTCCCGCACGCCCTTTAACACATCCTGATACAGACGAAGCGCTTCACATACATACTCGATATCATGGAAGATACCGTCAATGCGAAAATGCCGTACACCCGCTTCATACAGCTCCCGTATTTCTTCAAAGGAGACAAGTGTAAATCCGGTAAACACATGGGTTCCAAGCGCATCCTCAACAATCGGCATATGATCATCCCGTGTTTCCTCCATCAGATACAGCTGATGATTGTCCGTTACCGCTTCCTCTTTCCCCAGAAACTCCATATAGGCACTCAGCAGCTTCCGCTTGGAATGCATCATATTCAATCTGCCATGCAGAACGACTTCACATTCCCCCTGTACATCCCGTGCCACTGTGCACATTTCCTGCAGGGTGATTTCCTTGGATATGGTTGCCATGCGGATTCCCTCATCCAGATAATACTGCATATCCATGGCATTGGTAATCAGGGTGTCCGGGTTGTAAATAAGCCGGTCCTTCATATCAAGACGCGCTGCCTCATAAAGAACACCCTCGTCCCCGTAATAGATGCCTTCCACATCCAGCTCCTTCAAAAGCTTCAGAAAGTCACGCAGCCTCTCCAGCTCCTCCTCCACAAAAATGCGGTTGACCAGAACATACATGCTGATTTGACAACGGACACATTCCGCTTTGATATCCGGCAGCTCCTCTATTGGAAAACAGGCAGCTCCTCTCGCCGAGAAAAACGGTACTGCAATCTGTACACTCTGCGCACCTGCCGTCTTTAATTTTTCTATATCACCAAACGCAAATGGTGTTGCGATGAAATCAACCATAACGTCACCTTTCCTTTATGTGTCATGTGCACGAAGGCACCCGCTAACACTGCTTTTTATTATAATATATTCTGTACAGAAAGGTAGGGAAAACATCTATTTCAAACAAAAAACCGCTTTTCATACCGTTGATGACCATGATGTATCCGCGGTGTACATGGAAGAAAAATGTCCAAGGACATTCCGAAAGACAAAAAGCAAAGATAGATAAATAAAGAAGGATTTTGTATAATAATATGGGTGATATATATTTCCGCTTTTGAAAACAAACATACAGTTATTGCGACGGGATATTGTGACTCTTATTTCCCAGGGTCAAAGTAACATCATAAGGCTCGTTTTGTATGTTTAAAAAAGTAAAGAATAGAAATCATGTATTATCCCAACCCGTACACAAGCACATAAAAAAGCACACTACGCAAAAGATGGTTCTTAATCATCCATACAGAGTGTGCCTTTTATATGCAACAAATAAAAACTCACACAAATTCATGTGTGAGGTATGGTTTAAATGGTGACGCGTACGGGATTCGAACCCGTGAATGCTTGCGTGAAAGGCAAGTGAGTTAACCGTTTCTCCAACGCGCCATACTTCTAACTGCCTGTATAGTATAACAAATAATATTCCCTTACGTCAAGCATTTTCTTCATTTTTTAGAAAAAAATATTCCCCATCAGGATTCTCTCAGAAAATCCATGTATAACGTCTCTCATGAGAAACACCCACCAAATTTATAAATGACCTATTATGTTATCATGTTTTGTAAGCTCCATATCGTAACGTAAATCCTGCAATCACTATCTGCATCGGATTTCAGCAAAGCAGCATAAAGAAAGACCGGTAGATCATACGATTCCCGGTCTTAGCTTTCATTTATTTGTTAATGATATCCATGATGTTCTGGTAGTACGTATAACGTCCGTCAACATACTGCAAGGACTCATAGGCAAGTGCCTTCGCCTTGTTGAAGTCGATGTCTTCATACACAGAAGCAAAACGGTAATAAATATAGTCCTTAATCTGGTTGTCACGCAGGATATAGCCATAGCATTCATCACCATGACCGAAATCACCATGCTTGATGTAAAGGTCTGCAACATCCAGCAGGATATTCAACTGATATTTCTCATACAGATCACTGTACTGGGAAAGCACGGCAAATGCAAAGTCCTCATAGAATTTTACATCATCATACTGCCAGCCTGGTAGAATTGCATATGCAAACTGGAAGAAGTGTGCTACAAACGCATCCACATCCGCACCGATCAAATCACTGACGATCGCTGCATCTGTAATGTTTTTGCGCTGCCCGATCATCAGCAGCTTCTCACACACCTTGAACTCCTTCAGGTATTCCGCAGCATTTGCTTCCGCATCTGCTGTCATCTCAGCCTTCAGACATGCCGTGATATCCTTTTTCAGTTCTTTATAATCCATAGCCTTTACATCCATGGTATCCGCTACCTTTTCCAGAACGACAGAAATCAAATCCGTATCAAAGCCGTCCTTATCAAATGTGAAGCCCTTTTCCGAAAGAGCATTTCCATCGATGATGTTTTTCGCAATTTGTTTACTGTCTGCCTCATCAAGCAGGAATCTTGTATAGTCCTCGTATACATGCTGCACACCCATTGCCTGTGCCTTTTGAATTGCTTCATCCAGGGACAGTGTGCATAAGCCTCCAGCTTTTCCTTATCTACCTTTTTCGGTGCTGCTTTTTTCGCTGCTGCCTTCTTTCCTCAGTCTTCTTCACAGCCTTTTTCGCTGTCGGCTCTGCTTTTTTCGCTGCTGCTGTTTTCTTTGCAACTTTCTTTACCGGTTTATCCTCTGCCTTTACTGCTTCCTCTTTGCTTTCTTCTTTTTTCGTTGTTTCTTTGCCGCAGTTTTTTTCGCTGCCGGCTTTTTCTTAGTCTCCGCTTTTGCTTCTGTCGGCTTCTTTACCCCTGTAGTTTTCGCTGCACTTGTTTCCAGCTTCACGGTATCCTTTGTTTCGATTTTCTCTGGTGCAGGTGCTGTAGTCAGCTTTCTGCTTCCTTCGCAGTCGTGATTTTTTCAATCTTTTTCGTTGTTAGTTTTTCCGGTTCCTTCTCTGCTGTTATTTTCTTCGCTTCCGGTTCCGCTGTCAGCTTCAGCTGTTCCTGTGCTGTCTTTGATTCTGTCTTAGCTGCAGCCTTGGCTGTTTTTCTTTGTTAATGTTTTCTTTTTGTAGTTTTAGCCATGTGTTTTTACCCTCCGACATTTTCACTTTTCTTATCTTATGTTAATCGCATAATACAGACGACATTCATTTCTTTTCAGAAAATCCCTTTTCATTATAGCACAACATGTCTGTATGGTTAAGGAAGTTTCCGTGTTTTTCTTTGTAAAATCTTTTATTTTCGATTTTTTCCGGCATGTTTTCACACATTCCATCCAGAATTCATAAGAAATTCACACATTTACTATATTTTTCTGAGATAATGTTTTTGTAAAATAAGACTCGTAAAATGACTATGTCACTTGTAGTCTTATGCATAAAAGGAGGACACACATATGGAAGACTTTGAAGTATATGAAGAACATAATGAGGAAGATGTTAAACAAAATTCGTTCAATGAAAAATCAGAAAACACGGAAATGAACATGGATGATGCAGCTGCAGGGGCACCTTTGCAGAAGGAAAAAAAGCCATCGTTTATGAAGCGTCACAAAAATGCCTGCATCATCAGCGGATGTCTGCTGATTTCCATCGGAGGCGGATTTGGAGGAGCAACACTGGCATATCAGCTGAGCAAATCGAATGGAAACGGAACCGTGCTTTATCAGGCAGTTGAGAAAACGAATTCTTCCAAAAGCAATACAGCAAACGCGACCAGTATGTCAGTCAAGGATATCGCGAATGAGGCCATGGAAAGCGTTGTGGAGATAAAAACAGAATCCGTTTCCACGAATGAGTTTTTCCAACAGGCAGTTCAGTCAGGTGCCGGCAGCGGTGTCATTCTTAGCAAGGATGGATACATCGTGACAAACAATCATGTAATTGACGGTGCAAGCAAAATCAAGGTAACAACCAAGGATGGAAAGTCTTACGATGCCAAACTGATAGGCAATGATTCCTCCACCGATCTGGCTGTTATAAAGGTCGAGGCAAGCAACCTAAAGCCTGCTGTACTGGGCAACAGCTCCAAGCTGGAAGTCGGGGATACCGCAGTTGCGATTGGAAACCACTTGGTGAACTTGGCGGCACCGTGACAAGCGGCATCATTTCCGCACTGGACCGGGAAGTGACGATAGATAATCAGACAATGCATCTTCTACAGACAAATGCTGCTATCAATCCGGGAAATTCCGGTGGCGGTTTGTTCAATGATCAGGGTGAACTGATCGGTATTGTTAATGCCAAATCCAGTGGTTCCAATATCGAAGGTCTTGGTTTTGCAATTCCTATCGACCGTGCAAAGGATGTTATCACAAATCTGATTGAAAACGGTTATGTAAAGGGACGCGCATCTCTGGGAGTTACACTGACCCTGGGTACCAGCAACAATCCATTCAGCTCCGATACCAGCACACAGGTCTATATCGCAAGTGTCGTGGAAGGTAAGGCAGCTGATAAAGCAGGACTGCAGGCCGGCGATCAGATTTTAAAAGTAGATGACAAGGACGTAGAAAGTATTTCCGATGTTAAAACCGTGGTAAATTCCCACAAGGCTGGAGAAACTATGAAAATTACCGTCCTGCGGGATCGTTCCACTAAGACCTTTACAGTCACACTTGGAGAAGCTGACAATACCACTTCCTCCTCGGATGAGGCACTTCCCGCAGACGCCAAACCAGAATCGCTGATACTTATCAGCTCGCATATTTTTCCTAACGCAGCAATAAAACAAAAAGCTTTTCATCCATGAAATCTAAAATGTATGAAAAGCTTTTTATGCTGTATCGTTTTTGGTTCCTGATCTACAGCCTGTTCAAAGGAATTCAGTATGTATGTAAAACGAATTGAAAACAGAAAAACAGTGAAGATAATCTATCATCATAACGAAAAGGGCAATCCGGTTCTATCCATACGACAGACAGGATACCCTTTTTTCAGCTTCCATGTTCAATATATTGATTATCTCAATCAGCTGCGCCCGCCTGCTTGCATCCATTCTCCCAGCTTTGGCAGCAGTGCATAAAATTCCTTGAGGTTTTTCACCTTCCACTCCCAGTTCGGACTGCCGATCGTTCCCGGTGTATTGAGGCGCCCCTCACTCTTTAAGCCAAGAATATCACTCATTGGCAGGATGACCACATCGGCGGCACTATCCAGACAATAGCGAATCACCAGTCGTGAAACATTCGGTTATCATAGCCGCAGTTATGGAAAAATCTGCGCAAGGCGATACGCCGATTCTGTGTCAATAGCTGATAAAAGCCCTCCAGTGTATCATTATCATGCGTTCCCGTATATAAAACGATATGCTCTTTCCGCGGCTTCTTCAAAAGCTTAGGCTGCAGCTCAAAGGATATGACATTCATGCCCATCAGGTTGTAATGATCACGCAGCTTGCCAACCTGTCTGCGCAGATCGCCCAAATCCTCTGCAATTAGACGGATTTCCGGGAATCGGCGGAACACCTCATCAAAAAACTCATAGGATGGTCCCATGATCCATTCTCCATCCTTTGCAGTCGGACAGGATGCCGGTATTTTCCAATAGGTATCAAAGGCACGGAAATGATCCAGACGGATGATATCATACTGCTGCTGATTCCAGGCGAGCCGTTCCATCCAGAAATCATAGTGATCCTTTTTCATCTGCTTCCAGTTATAGATTGGATTTCCCCAGCGTTGTCCGTCGTCACTGAAATAATCCGGCGGTACTCCTGCGATATGACTTGGATTTCCCTGCGGATCCAGCAGGAAATCCTCCTGATTCTGCCAGACATCCGCACTGTCCAGTCCGACATAAAACGGAAGATCGCCCATGATTTCCACACCATGTGCGTTCGCATATGCTTTTACCTGATTCCACTGCTTATAGAAGATGAACTGCAGAAACTGTTCATAACGGATTTCCTCTTCAAACTCCTTCAACGAAAAGCGGCGGTTGCGAATCCATTCACGCTGCTCCTTTGGCCACTGTGTCCAGCTTGCCATCTGATTATGCTTTTTCAGCGTTATGAAAACAGCGTATGGATACAGCCATGGAGCAGTGGAACAAAACAGCTGGTATTCCTGAGCAAAGGTATCCTGCATCTTCAAAAAGGTCTTGTATGCCTTTTTCAGATACGGTGCCTTGAAAGCACGAACCCCGTCATAATCCACCTTTTCTGAAAATTTATTATAATTGCGGATAGAGCTTTGCTTAAGCAGTCCGTAATCTGCCAGTGTATCCACACTGATGTAGATTTCATCCCCTGCGTACGATGAAAACGGCTGGTAGGCGAATTCCCATAGCCTACAGGGTTCAGTGGCAGAATCTGCCAGATGCGGATATGCTGTTTACTGATGGCATCTATGAGCCGATAGGTGTGTTTGCCGAAATCACCGATTCCCTGATTTCCCGGCAATGACGAAATAGGCATTAAAATTCCAGTTTGTCTCTCCATAATTCCTCCTATCCTAAGTTCCAGATATCACGGTCATAATCCTCAATCGTACGTTTGCTGGAGAAGAAGGAGCTGCATGCGATATTGTGCAGCATTTTCCGTCCCCAAAGCTTGCGGTTCTCATAATCCTTCAGCATCTGTTCCTTACATGCTATATACTCTCTGGTATCCAGCAGCGTCATGAACCAGTCCTTGTTCAGCAGCTCCTGATAAAAGCGATGCAGCGATTTTCGATCTCCTGTCGCAAGCATTTCCTCTCCGATCAGATAATCCACCAGCTCCTGCAGCAGAGCATCCTGTTCATAATAATCCCGTGAACAGTAATCTGCCTTTTCATAATGCGCAATGACCTCTTCACTGCTTTTTCCAAAGATATAAATATTGTCTTCCTCAACCAGATCGCAATCTCCATATTGGCACCGTCCCGGGTTCCAGCGTCAGCGCACCGTTCAGCATAAACTTCATGTTTCCTGTCCCGCTGGCTTCCTTGCTTGCCAGTGAGATCTGCTCGGATATGTCGCTTGCCGGAATAATCAGCTCCGCTTCGCTCACATTGTAATTTTCAATGAAGCAGACCTGCAGATACGGAGATACCCTGGCATCGTGTTCAATGATATCCTGCAGACAGAGCAGCACATGAATGATATCCTTGGCAATCGTATATGCAGGTGCCGCCTTGGCTCCGAAAATACAGGTGATCGGCCGCTTTGGCAGATTTCCTTTGCGAATTTCCTTCAGTTTATAAATAATCCACAGCGCATTCATCTGCTGGCGCTTGTATTCATGCAGCCGTTTGACCTGCGTATCGAAGATACTGTTGGGATTGATTGCCACCCTCTGCTTGTTGCGGATATGTGTACACCATTCCCGTTTCTTTTCCTGCTTAATGTCCTGCAGATGTGCAATGACGTCCGCATCCTGTGCATAGGCATGCAGCTCTGCAAGGCGCTCATCCTGCCAGGAATCCATATGCAGCAGCTCCATCAGATACGTATACAGCTGTGTATTGCAGGCATGCAGCCAGCGTGTAAAGGTGATACCATTGGTTTTATTGTTAAATTTTTTAGGATACAGCTCATAAAAGGCATGCAGCTCGCTTTGCTTCAGTATCTCTGTGTGCAAAGCCGCAACCCCGTTGACGCTTTTTCCAAAATGAATATCCATATGTGCCATATGCATGCGATTGTCCGCATCGATCAATGCCACACCAGCTGCACTGCAGCGCTGATCTGCTGCGGTATCCAGTGCCTGCAGAATGCCGCACAAATGCGGAACTACGGTTTCCAGATAGGACATCGGCCAGGTTTCCAGAGCCTCCGCCAGAATCGTATGATTGGTGTATGCACACGTTTTTTTCAACAATGCGCACCGCCTCCTTCATACGGATTCCCTCCTGCATCAGCTGATATATCAGTTCCGGTATGATCAGAGATGGATGGGTATCATTGATTTGAATCACGCATGCTCA
>ENA-OQCK01000673-OQCK01000673.1-human-gut-metagenome-genome-assembly--contig:-NODE-673-length-16414-cov-8.010438_pt1 | contig 16414 bp, 28 predicted proteins | sample MGYA00242498_ERZ504578 | MGnify/ENA primary metagenome ERZ504578 (study PRJEB26092, sample SAMD00036229) | human gut metagenome | host: Homo sapiens | study: EMG produced TPA metagenomics assembly of...
GCTAGAAACTCGGATAAGTTGACGCTCTTACGAGACAAATATAAAGCTACTGGATATGGAATTATTTCTTATGATCTTAGAACGTCTTAGAGAGGAGCCACATCATACCAGTATCAAAGATTACGATATACTAGCATTTGATTTCCACGAAGACCCCACATTAATAAAATCGGTTATAGAGGATTTTGATCTATTTAAATTCACTGATGATAATAAAAGATTCTACTCTGACATTTTAAATAAATGGATGGAATTTTCTCGCAAAAGGATGCACGAAATCAATATAAAAGAATGGCATAGAATTGCACATTTGGTTTTTGAACGAGATAGCTACACTTGTCAGTATTGTGGTAAAATTGGAGGAATATTAGAGATTGATCACATAATACCATTTTCTAAAGGAGGGCCAGATGATATGTCAAATTTGATTACATCTTGCAGACGCTGCAATAGACAGAAAAAAGATAAAACAGTTGAAGAATTCATCAAATGGAGAATAGAACATGGGTATTCAAATAATGGGACTTGACTACTTTCCTATGAATGTGGATTTTTTCGAAGATGATAAGATAGAACTCATAGAGCTGAATTTGGGATAAAAGGCTCAATCCTTGCCGTAAAGTTGCTTTGTAAAATATACAAGGAAGGATATTTTTATAAATGGGGTGAAGACGAGTGTTTGCTTTTTTCAAAGAAGGCGGGTGCTGAATTTGTCCCGGGATTTGTAAAGGAAGTTGTAAACGGGTTGGTCAGACGGTGTTTCTTTGACAAGGGGTGCTTTGACTCGTTCGGTATACTTACCTCTTCCGGTATCCAGAGACGATATTTTGAGGCGACAAAACGGCGTAAGAGAATAGACGTTAATCCTGATTTTTTGCTTATAGACGTATCCGATTTCAAGAATGTATACATTAATGGCAAATGTATGCATTAACAACGAAAATGTCAACATTCAAGGACAAAGTAAAGTAAAGTATAGTAAAGAAAAGGAAAGTAAAGAAATACCCCCTCTATCCCCCACGGGGGGAAGCGGAGGAGGAAGTTTTTTTAATCTTTCTAGGAATGACCCTCCGCCTTCGGACGGCGTGAAAAGGAATTATGAGGCTTTGACACGGGAACTCACCAATTTCAAGCTATCTCCTGATGAGTTCAATACTATTTGCGAGTTATCGAACTATGGAGAGATAGGAAATCCCGTGTGGAAACTATTGCAAAGGATACGGGATAGCCGGGAGGGGAAATACAAGATCGATCATCCCGGAAGATTTTTGATCTCCAGATTAAAAAACAATGATTAAGACCGTAACTCTCTATCCGGCAGATACGCCTATATCTGTCCTTGCGGCCATCCCTATCAGGTGATGACCTTATACAGGAAGACTAGTAACGTAGCGGTCTATTGCTTCGCTTGCAAGCAACAGACCGGAAAACACATAAGAATTATGGATCAGAACATAGATTTCGCCGTTAACTCGAATAACAAGTTGAACGGCACGTATTTCACCGCATTGAGGTTGCACGATCCGATAAAGTATTGCGTGGGGAACGTCCTCACGGTTTCGGTCAAGCAGCAACCACGGGGAAAGGCTAAGATTATCAAGATAAACAGTTTCACGATAGACAAGGTAAATGACTACATATCGTGCTTGGATTCCGGATTAAAGGCCGATGAGTATAAGACTATAATCAGGAAGACATATTCCGGCAAGGGGATAAACTGGGACAAACAGCTTTTAGACTTTTGCCTGTTTGAACAAATTGATAAAAGATAAAACAATGAATCATACTGAAGCATTATTCAAGACGATCATTCTCTTGCATCACCTTGCGGAATTGCATAAGAAGGATAACGTGGATCTTTACTATATTGACCTGTTTTGTGGGGCAGGTGGAACGTCCACCGGCGTGGAACAGGCGAATATAGGAGGTGGTTCTATTGCGAAGATTATAGCCTGCGTCAACCACGATAAGAACGCTATCGCCAGCCACATGGCTAACCATCCTTACGCCCTCCATTTCACGGAGGATATGCGTACGCTTGATTTGGCACCGATCGTTAATCTGATCAAGAAGATCAAGTTCCGGAATCCCAATGCGAGGTTTGTGCTATGGGCCTCATTGGAATGTACTAACTTCTCCAAAGCAAAGGGAGGACAGGCGAGAGATCCGGATAGCCGGACATTAGCCGATCATCTTTCCGGTACATCGAAGAGATCAATCCTGACTTGATACAGATTGAGAATGTGGAAGAATTTATGTGCTGGGGAGACTTGGATGAAAATGGGAAACCGATATCGAAAGACAAAGGCCGGTTGTATTTACGTTGGATAGAACGGGTACAATATGGATATTTGCCATGTCGTGGGTATCAGCAAGAAAGACACGATGAGTTATTTGATACTTTCCGAAGGGGAAACCTATTAGATAAAGTCTATGATTTCGACCACCGGATATTGAACGCTGCCGACTTTGGTGCTTACACTTCTCGAAAACGTTTCTTTGGACAGTTCGCTAAAAAGGATATGCCGATTGTCTGGCCGGAGCCTACGCATTGCAAAGATGGTGAACAAACCTTATTCGGCCATCTACAAAAGTGGAAACCTGTTAAAGACGTTCTAGACCTAGAAGACGAGGGGACGAGTATATTCACACGGAAAAAGCCTCTTTCCCCGAAAACGTTCGAGCGGGTCTATGCCGGACTTGTGCGTTTTGTTGGAGGAGGTAAAGATGCATTTCTCTCAAGATATAACACTGTTAGACCTAAAGATACATGCAAGTCATTAGATGAGCCTTGTGGTGTACTCACTACAAACAACAGATTCGCTAAGGTTGGCTGCCGATTTCTATCAAAGTACTATAGTGGACACCCGGACAGTAAGAATATCCCTATCACGGGGCCGGCGCATACGATCAAGTGCAAGGATAATCATTCGCTGGTAAGCACGAGGTTCCTTTGCTCGTACAATTTCAAGGATGCTGGCAAGGATATTCATGCCCCATGCCCGACATTACTAACGAAAGACCGGTTATCGCTTGTAACTCCGTTCATCATGAACTACTATTCCGGCGGTGGTCAGCATTCCGATATCAACCATCCCGCTCCGGCTATATTGGCGAACCCTAAACAGCGGCTTGTCTCCTGCCAGTTTATGGACCAGCAGTTCGGACAAAGTAAGCCAGTTGGTACAGACCGCCCACTTGGAGCAATAACAGCCAATCCCAAATATAATCTGGTGAGCTGTCGTCCGTGGGTGATGAATACCAATTTCAACAATGTCGGTAGCGGAGTCAATGAGCCAGCTCCTGTAATAACAGCTAATCGGAAATGGCACTACCTGATGAATCCACAATTTGCATCTTCGGGAAGTTCGATCGATAACCCTTGTTTTACATTGATTGCCCGAATGGACAAGCGACCACCTCACTTGGTTAGTCCCAAGACTGTATCCAATCTTGATGCTGTGCCGGACTTGTAAAGATGGATGATGCCGGTAATATTTATATTGAGATTTACGAAACAGATATCCCGATCATAGTCAAGATAAAGGAGTTCATGGCCATGTATCAGATAGTGGATATCATGATGCGAATGCTCAAGATTCCCGAGTTGAAACGGATCATGGGATTCCCGGAGAACTACAAGTTGATCGGTACGCAAGCGGAGCAAAAGAAATATATCGGAAACGCCGTCGAAGTCGGCATGGCTAAAGCTTTATGTGAGGCTTTGGCAAGAAAGTTAATCGAATTAAAATCAATAGCGGCATGAGCGGAAACAGAAATAAACTTATAGCCTTCAATTACTTCGGAGGGAAATTCACTTGGTTGGAGTATCTGTACACGAACTTTCCAAGAGATTTCACCCATCTGGTCGATCTGTTCGCCGGAAGCATGGCCGTATCTCTCAATTATCCGGGAAGGATCATTAAGACAGCAAACGAGATAAACGGGGATATAACCAACTTCTTCGAGGTATTAAGGGATCATGAGCCGGAGTTGACAAGGCTGTTGCTATTAACGCCATGCTCCGAGCTAGAATATATAAACGCATGGATGCCTTCCGAGGATAAGATCGAGCAAGCTCGAAGGTTTTACGTTCGCGTTCGGCAATCATTCTTCGGATTGGGAGCGCAACGGAAGAACAAGGGTTGGCACTGTGCTAAACAACATGTTAATGCGAATGGTGGTGAAACAGTGTCTCGTTGGAATAACGCTATTGAGAAGCTCCATGAGGTCGCAGAGGTGATCAGGGCTAATTTCCAGATCACCAATCTGGACTATAAGGATTGCATTGATCGGCTTGATTTCCCGAACGCTTTCTTCTACGCCGATCCTCCTTACCCGCTTGAGTGCCGGGCTTCTTCGAATGATTACAAGTACGAGTTCACGGACGATAAGCACCGTGAGCTTTCCGAGCGTTTGCATTCGATCAAAGGCAAGGCCATGATAAGTAGTTATGACTGTCCGTTGATGCGGGAGTTGTACGGGGATTGGAGCATGATAAAGTTCCCGGTCAAGAAGAATAACATCCGGAGCGGTGAGGTACAGGAGGTGATTTGGATTAATTACGAGATTGAGAAAACATTGTTTTGATATGAAAGCGAAAATAAGAAAGACAGGGGAGATCGTTGATGTTATCGCCTTCAAATCTTCCGAAGCCTGTCCTGAAAAGAGCTGGGTACGCTATGTGGATTCCGAGGGGCTTGATCGCACACGGAAACTCAACGCTCTAAAGGATCTAGAGATTATAGATAAGACGGAGGATAAAGCCGTTGATTGGGAACAGCGTAGGTACGAGCTTGCTAAAAGCGCTATGAATGGTATTTTAAGTGATGAAAATGAAGTGGGTTATGCTTGTTCTGAGGCAAAATACGAAAAAAACGAAAAATATACGACTCCAAAGGCTGTCGCTCAATATGCGGTTGCTTGCGCAGACGCACTGATAGATGAATTGAGGAAAGGAGGTGAAAAATGAAGGCAATAACTATTAAACAGCCTTGGGCATCCTTGATAGTCCACGGTATCAAAGACATTGAGAATCGTACTTGGAGAACTAACTATCGTGGACGTGTGCTTATTCATGCTGCTGGTTCTCATGGTAAAAAGTTTAGCGTCGATTTAACTGATGCCCAAATGAAGGCTGCATTTGGTACGATTGCTAAAGAAACAATGTTTGGTAATCTGCCTTTTGGTACAATCATTGGCAGCGTAGAGATTGTGGATTGCGTAGTAAATCATCCATCCATTTGGGCAGAGAAAACAGAAAACTACACAGTCGGCATGAATCCTAAACTGCATGAGAATATTACAGGCAGAAAGGTTATCTATAATTGGGTATTGGCAAACCCTGTAATGTTTGACAAGCCGATAACAGGCGTGAAAGGCAAGCTTTCGTTTTGGGAATTTAAACAATAAGTATTTCAATGGAAAGAGATATTGATAAGAGACAGACGGTAGAAGAAGCGGCTCTTGATGCCGCTTTATTTGAAGATTATTGCTATAATGAGGATTTACAACCTTACTATATTGAGGGATTCAAGAGGGGTGCCGAATGGCAGGCAAAGAAATTCCCGTGGATAAGCACAAAAGATAAGTTACCTGATGATGAAGATCTGGTAATAACTGGCTGCTGGTGTACTGATTATTTTAAATACTTACAACAGGGTTGGTATTGCAGAGAATGTAATGAATGGTATGATACTAATGGTGATAAAATTTGTGTTACCCATTGGATGCCTATACCCGATCTTGAGGAATAGTATTAACCGAGCTCATAATTTAAAAGATATGAAACAGATAGATGTAGAGGTCAGTGCTACCATTAGCATGAATTACGATCCGGAATCAGAAGAATTTAAGGATTCACTTGAAAGTTATCGGGATGCGATAGAGGACGGTGCCAGTGAAGAAGATATGCTCCGGCAGATAGCATGGTACATCACTGCATTCGGCACAGAAAACATGATAGAGGGTATCGGTTATGTATCTGTGGATGGTGAAAAGAATGGTGATCCAGAAGACTGGTGCGGAGTAGATATCGTGAATAGCCTCAATATAAATGATACTCCGGATTTTCAAACAGCTATAATTTAACAATAACTGAGTATGGAAATAAAGAAACTAACGAAAGAAGAAAAAGCCGAAGGTCTAACTCTTGACCTTGTCAATAAGGTTGACCTTCGAAAAAAATGCTCCCCCGTCATGTTTAAGGCTGGGGATGAACCGGTTGATATCATGGAATGCTCTACGGGTTATTGGGTACACACAAGCGACGGGTATCTTCGTGATGACAAAGGGTATCTGATCGTCTTTGGAAGACGTGAATGCCAGATAGCCCGTGCCAGATATCTAATGAATCATGGGGAGGAGGAAAAAAGACTGGAAGCCGAACGAGTCCTTGAACAACGGAAACGGAAGATACAGGAAAAGCTTGATATCTTCAAAAAGAATATTGAGGATATCAGGCAATACACAATTAAAGGGTCTACCACGAATGAGCTTGCTGAAATCCTTGAATCCGCAATGTCCGTAGAACAGCGCATATACGTAAAGACCGCGAGAGAAAGAAATATAAAACATCTTCCTAAAATGGAGGCTCAATATGCTTGGCTGTTGTCTGAGTTTGAGAAAGGAAATTATAATCTTCTCTTGGATATTATGGGTATAGAGAAAATCCCCAATCCGATATCCTTTAAGCTGGATAGCGAGGATGATATGCGCATGTTGAAGAACGCTTTCGGGAAACAGGCTATTGACGAGGCTCAAGGTGATGTCAACAAGCTGTATGCTCGATTGAAGGTTGAACAAATGTATAATGTATAACGACTAAGGAAAGATGAAAGTACAAATTAAAACAGATAATAAGTATCATCATGACGATGGCTTAGTGAATGGGATGATCGTTGAAGTTGAATTTATGGGGAAACACATCGGAAGTGGAGACTTTTACAGAGCGATTGGTATAAATCATCGTTTATATTTGACAAGCAAGGATTTTATTAAATTGACTAATGATTAAATAATCATGAGATTAAGACAAGCCAAGAAGATAATGAAAAACTTCCCCGGGATGTTATGGATATATGGAACCGGAAGACTGGATAAAGCCAACAATATAGTGCTGCATCATTATTCTAGAGTGAAACCCGGAATAAAAGTACGGAACGCTTTAACGGATAAAGATCCGCTATTGGCGATCAAGATGCTTAATGAGTTAATCAAAGAAATAAAAGGCCGACATAGATTAAATGATATATTCATGGGAATAAGCCAAATTGTCCGGGACGAGCGAGAATTAAAAAAGCTTCTTCGCTCGTCCACTGGGTTAAAAGTATTTGAAGCGATGTTGATCGGAAGTTATAACGGGTTTAGAAGCTTGTCAGACGAGGCGATACTAGACAAAGCCCATATCACTTTTTACAGGGGAAACTGGGATTGTAATAATGGAGGAATATACAAAATATGTATTTATACCCCTTCCATAGAAAATAGGGCAAATGTACCATATATCCAGTCTATCGTGCGTAAGATAACTAATGCCTTGGATATCCGCTTCGGAAAAGATGGATGGAATGAGTGCAACCAATCATTGCTTGAACGATGGAGACCGTTAAGCCAGTTCTCGTTCTATTTGCAGTTGCCTAATTTCAGAGATATCATAACAGGCACATCAAGGCCACCTAAATGCAATAGGTTTTGATCAATATGTCAAAACCTATTACTTATATCATATAATTTTATCGCAAAAAATGGAACAGCAAGATATTTCATTATCCTACGGGATACACCGTTCTCCATCTATCGGGAACGAGGGGGAATTATCAGAATGCGTAAATTTGATACCCAAGAATGGTGAGTTGGTGAATATACAGCCTCCGAAAGAATTAGGCATAACCCTTCCGGAAGGATCGGTACTTATGTACGTGCATCGGACAAAGGATTTCCTTCACTATATCTTTTTCCAGACGAATGTTTTACGTTATGCGGATACGGACGGAACGACCCATCTTATTGGAGCGAACCAATATGACAAAATTCCCAAAGCTATCACGTCCATAGGAAACACCTTGATTGTAATAAGCGAAGATCCTATAAGATATTTACTTTGGGATGGAGAGTTTTATAAGGAATTAGGAGATAAGCCCCCCTTCCCTATCCTGTCATTCGGATTGGTAGGATCATTGGATAAGACCGAACAATTGTCCGTATCCGTTGATCCGCCCTATGATGGAGCCTTTACGGAAGATCAACTATCAACTATCAGTAATTCCGTGATGGGATATGTCTCAAAATTTATCAGGGAGAGAAGTATAGATCGAGGCATGTTTATATATCCGTTCTTTATTCGTTACGCTTATAGACTATATGACGGAACGTCTTACATGCAATCAGCCCCGATACTGATGATACCATCGTCCGGAGTAACCCCTCACGTTCCGTTTACTATTGACGTGGACACAGAAGATTTTGACGCAAAGATCATTGTAAACTTCATTATATCCTCAGTGGTATGCTCCATTAATTACAAAGTCAGCGGAATGGGGAATCAAAGGGAATGGTGGAAGGACATAGTTAAAAGCCTTGATATATTCATAACGCCTCCAATATACACCTTTGATTATTATGGGGAGATTAATGGGGCGCAAAAGATATCAGACGATAACGGTTTCGGGGTGTACTCTATAGGTGGAGGATATTACAACAGGCATACATTCGAGGAAGCCTTGTCCATAGCCATGCCGGGATCAGGTTATACCGATCAATTCGTATTACCCGGAAAGGCCATGGATAATAAGGTGCCGGATAATTCCTTGTTTTATAAAGTAGCTAGCATAACGTATGAGGACTTGTGCGGTTATAACGGGGGTGAAAGGCGCTCTCTCACTTTAGATGATAATGTGCTGGAATCGTTGCAAAATCGAGAGCAACTTGTTGACGCGGACGGGTACCAGAATTTAGATTGGCTAATACCTGATTACTCCTATACTTATAACCAGCGGTTAAATATAGCTAATATAAAAAGGATACTATTTGATGGTTATCCTCCGGAGTCTATGGTAACGTACAACGACGGTAGCAGCACGTTGAGCATAAAGGTTTTCATAAGAGAAGGAGAAAAAGATATCGTCGTTCAAACATCCTCCTCATATAACCTTGGTATCAATTTGCATTACCTATATTACCCCAACGCTAACGCTTACAAGATGGTGATAACACGAAACTCGGACGGATACCAAGCGATCGTTACCCTCTCTCCGCATAACACGCTGAACGGGGCTTACTATTTCGACTCATACGCCCCGATCATATTTAAACCGGGCAGCGATAGCACACCAATATCAACGGACAAGTCGGTCAATATGCCAAACAAGATATATACGTCCGAGGTCAATAACCCGTTTTATTTCCCGTTGGCGGGAATAAACACGGTGGGAACCGGTGAGATCGTAGGTATCCGATCCACCACGAAAGCGCTGTCCCAAGGGCAATTCGGGCAGTTTCCCTTATACGCTTTCTCTTCCGATGGGATATGGGCCTTGCAATTATCGGACGCGGGATTGTATTCCTCCATCCAACCTATAAGCAGGGATGTTTGCAATAATCCGGATAGCATCACGCAACTGGATTCCTCGATAGTATTCAGTACCGAGCGTGGCCTTAAATTATTGCAAGGCTCCGATATCAGCCTTTTATCGTCATCGTTGGAAGGAGTAAATATTGATGAGACATTCTTTAATGTCAACCCTGATTTTAGCGATCTGTTCATCCCGGACACGGAACTTTCGTAGAGACATTGCGAGCTTGTAAGATTGCCTATGATTATACGAATTCCCTATTGCATATTTATCCCAAAGGGACTAGAAAGCATTATGTATATTCTTTGGACACCGGGGAATTCTCCACTTTCGTAGGGGAAGAGGTCAAGGCCATGGCTCAAGATTATCCAAGCTCGGTAGTGCAAATAGGTAACGCCTTGTACTCACTGGAAAAATATGTCTCGGAAGATACCAGAAAAGGCATAGCGATCACACGTGCCTTGACGTTAGGAGATCCTTTCTCTTTGAAGGTACTAGTCGATCTTAGGACGTTGGGTTTACGAAAGGATGAGTCCTCAAAAATCAAGATAGCGGTATTCGTAAGCGCAGATAGGAAAAATTGGTCTCGGCTTAAATCTCTTAGGCAAAGGGCTTTTAAATACTATCGGCTCGTTTATTTCTCAAACCTGTATGATTTAGACACTTTATCAGGGACCAGAGTAAGATTCGAGACTAGAAGGGATTGGAGGATGCGTTAAAGTACCCCTCGGCCTAGCCGGGGGTATATGTTCATTTTTTTTGCTTGTAACTGGCCGCTACCTTCAACAACTCAATAGCGGAATTAGTGTTTTTAGCGTCCTCGAACTTTATAGAGGATACCTTTGGTACCACGAACTCACTAGCCTTTAAATAAACAGCGCATTTATCCTTATCCTTTAGCTTGAGGAAAGCTTTCTTGAACTCTTCCTGATTGTCGATTACGAAATCACGGAAAAAATTCTTTATCTCCGTGTTCTTATTCCGGGTTCCCTTCTCCCTTCCTCCCATCTTCATGTGACCATTCTCAAAACCTTTTCCCATGATCTATAATCTGAAATAAACATCCTTAACCTGTGTCTCCCTTGCCTCGTTTATGATATTTCTTCTATCCACCTCCTTTTGAGAGGCGTACATCTGTACCCTAGATGGATCTATCATCCTATACCAAAAAGATAATACGCTATCAACCACGAAACGGTGGATATAAACGGCCAATCTCCTCGGATCCCCACGCCATCCTCTTTCCATCACCAAGTTTATGATCCATTCCCTATCATCCTTCACCTCGTCCGTTACGGCACGGCTCTGAACCCAAGGTGAAAACGCCCGTAAATGGCCGGTACCTCCGACAACGCGTCATTCACTTGACGAAACATCCATCCGCCGTTTCCTCTGAGGTCTCCAGCCAGCTCTTTCCTTTCCGGTAAGGCCCGATACATCCCCAACCTTCCATGTCTCGAAATCCACGTCATACTCGATCTCGCACCTCAATAGCGTTATCGTTAACTCAAATCCACGCATATCGACACGTGGCTGTATGATTTTCCTGTCTCTCATATTTCTCCTGTTTCTATAATGACATCATCAACAATGACATCATCAATATCCTTAAACGGCTTCCTCTTGCACTTTCGCGGGGCTTTCCTTGAATAGGCGGTTTCCTCTATCATGGACGCTATTCCCTTTAACTCCTCCTCTAGCTTTCCGGCTAGTTCCTCAAAGTAAATCAAGCTCCAATTCCAAAGGACGAACCACACCACGTATTTATGGGCCAAGGTCGCCAATGACTCGCTATCATATCCTCCACGGCGATCCTTCATGCGCAACACCCAATTCACGGCATCGGTATCCAATGAGTCATCCGAATCGCCGGCATATCCTCCAAGATACCGGACAAGGAAACCTTTAAGGTCGCCACCGCCTCCTCTATCTTGCGTCTTATAAAAGTATCATCGGCCTCGTTATCATCGGACTGCGAGGAGAATCTTTTACCGGGATCCTCCTTTCTCATATCTCCCAGCCTCCACGTCCACTGGTCTATGTCATGCTTTAAATATGTCCAACCTAGATTTATGTCCATATCATGCTTTTTTTAATAGCGGGGGATTCTTCCTGTATATGTTCTTCACGCACATGACGGACATATCCTCCCACAAAGATTTATAAACCCCTATCCTATCAGGCTTCCGATCGGAAAGCCAACTCATCATGGAATAACCTACCAGAGCGTCCAACAGGTTCTCGTCCAGTTCCTGTTGACATTCCAACGTGTATCCTCCGTCCTGACCTCCCATACGAACCCTTTTTCCGAATAAGCGGAAGAGGTTATGATTTTGGCCATACCTTCTTCAAGAACCCTCGCCGCCTGTTCCAGATATGTCCTTATAAGAGGCCTGTCCTGTTCCGTTATCTTTATCTTTAGATATAGGCTTTCCCCGCTATCCCCGACGAGATCACGTCCCTCGAAGCTGGATAGCATCTCGCATTTATTTATCGCCTTTATATATTCAAACTCATATGTCATTTGTGATCCTTTTCTGGCAAAAATAGGGCTTTAGGTATGATTATTTTGTTATTTTGGTTATTCTGACAAAACCAAGTCCTTTTATTCGATTTATTTGCGATTAAAAAGACCAATCATGAAACGACTTATTCCTAAATCACGGTTTTCCCGACGCCCCACGACGGTTGACAGCGTCAAACACCGCATCAAGATATCAGGCACGGACAAGACCAACATACCTTTACTGTCTAGGTGCCAAAACGCTTGGGAAAACCTTAGCGATTTCAGGGCCACCCGTCTTCGTAATTTCCGTTACGTGTTCGGTGACCAATGGGGTGATATCGTGGTGGACAAGGACGGGGAAAGGGTGAAGGAACGCGATAGGATAGCGAGGCGTACGGGAGGGGTCGCTTTGCAGAACAATCATCTTTTCAAGATCGTAAATACTTTGGCGGGGTTATACGCAAAGACCGCTACCCTTCCCGTATGTTTCGCCCGGCAGAAAGACGCGGATACCAAGTCACAGATGATGACGGACGCTTTACAGACCAACTGGGAAAATAACCTTATGAAAGATGTCCTCACCTCTGAAATGATAGAGTTTATTTGCGGTGGATGCGCCGTGGTAACGGAAGAATGGTCTAGCCATGACGATATAGAGGACAGCTACACCTACGTGGTCAACCCTTCCTATTTCTTCTATGAGTCGAAAGCCAATGATCCAAGGCACTGGGATGATTCCTTGATCGGGGAGATCCGTGACTATACATTAGGCGAGCTGGCCTCGGTATTAGCGGAGTCCGAGTATGATTACAGGCAATTGGAGGAGATTTACTCATCTTGGCTCAATCGTATGGAAAATCAGGGAATCCAGCAGACGGATCGTTTCATGGACGAGTCTTTCGACACGCCTCCCGCCGCCGACCTGTGCCGGACCTACCATGTTTGGACACTGGAGAACAAGCCTAGATACCGTTGCGTGGATATCATGGACACCGATGATCCTATATACAGGATAGAGCTTAGCGATCTTCCTGTCATCAAGAGAGAGAACGAGGATCGTATGCGTATGGGAATGTCACAGGGATTACCTCCGGAGGAGATCCCATTGATAGAATACACCTATATAATAGATCAATATTGGCATTTCCAAATGCTATCACCGGACGGACGTGTACTTACCGAGTATGACACGCCTTATGAATATAAGTCTCACCCCTATATTTACAAGCTACACTATTTGGTGAATGGACGGACAGTTCCTTTTATTTCCGTTATCATAGATCAGCAACGATACATCAACCGGCTGATCATGCTTAACGACTTGGCTATCCAATCAGCGGTAAAGGGAGTAAAGATGATCCTAAAGACTCCGTTCCGGACGGGATGTCCAATCGTGAGTTCGCCGAGCAATTCGTTGAGATCGGATCATTTATTTTTTATGAGCCGTCCAAGAGCGGGAACAAACCGGAAGTCATAACATCGAACTCTACCAATATCGGTACCACGGAGCTATTGCAATTACAATTGAGTTTCATAAACGATATAACGTCCGTGTCGGAAGCTTGCAAGGGAAAACCCCGTCGGGATCAACAGCGGCAAGCAGATATGCCATGGAAACACAGAACTCCACTACATCTATCGCTACGTTACTAACCAAGTTCTCCACGTTCGAGGCCGAGATCGCTCGTAAAAAGATGAAACGATCCATCAATATTATCAATCCCCAAGGAACATATCGATGGAGAGATCAGCGGGTTATGCCACTTATAATGAGTATGACCCGAAGATAGTCCAAGATATAGATTTCAAGGTCAATATCAAGGAATCCGCTGAATCTCCGGTAGCGAGAATGATGTTAAACGACTTGGTGAAGGAATTATGGATGGCCGGAGCCATTTCCGCGGAGCAAATGTTATCACTATCATATTACCCCGGATCAGACCAGATACTTCAGTCCATTCAATCCAACAAACAAGCGGTTGAGCAAGGTGGAAATATCCAAGGTGTCCCAGCTGATCAAATGAACGCGATCAACGGACAGGTTGATCAAGATGCGCTCAATAAGGCACGACAAGCCTTGATGTCAGCATAGAGGATAAAGTGTAATGTCACTTTCTTTTCCCTTCTATGCTCATTAGGTGCCTTATCCTAGCCTTAATCTCATGAAAGTTTATAGGCTCGAACGACAACGATTCTATAAGGCGGTCTATCTCCCGTCTTACAGAATCGTTTCTTTTCTTGTTATGTGATCGTGTCTTAGTCATCCATGGCACACATATAAATCCAGACCTTGCCTTCAGGAGCGTCATCGTCAAGGAAATAGAAATTTATAGCGTCCTCGATGATTTTCTTTTCAGCGTCATGGTCAAACCATTCCGTGAATTTAATCTCCTTGTCATGCCAGTTCGCGTTAAGAGCAACGTACACGTCCCATATGTTGGTATTTCCCGGTATGCTCATGCCTTTTATAGCGGTAGCCACCTGCTCCATATTCCAGTGCTCGCCTTTATGCTCTCCCGCCTTGCCTTTATGACGCATTGCCGCCACGTCCATCCTAGCAAAGCACTCATTATAATGAGGCCCGCAAAAAACCTCATGTAAATCACGTATGGCCTCGTCATACTTCTCGGGATCTTTTTCCTTTAGACACTCCATCGCCTCGTCCAGTTCTCCTATGGCCTCCCACATCTTTTTTTCGGATACCATCCCTTTTGAGTGGTAATCTTCATCAGTTCTTTGTAACGCATGATCTTGCTTTTTAAACATTAATGAATCAAGCGCCGGGAGCCGCTGGAAAGGTAGCGGAAATAGTCAATGGGGTAGCCAAACTTACACCGTAGGCACGGTTACAACACTTGACCTTCTCGGGCGTGACTTGGGTGACGAGAGGGGTAAGAGATATCGTGGGAACAGCGCCAGCGGCCCCGATAAAAGCTACCTTGAATTGCTCGACCCATTGCTTGGTAACCGTCCTGCAGGATCCCTTGGGCGTATAAGCCACAAGTACGGCGGCATTGATCGTAACCGTCGTTTGCGTATTCACCGTACTCTGCTCGGCGACGGTGAAATTGACTATGCCGGTAGGCTGTACGCCATTGTCTGCGCAATAGGCCTGACACAAATTCTCCACTACATTAGTCAAGTATTGTTGGCTGGTAGCGGCGATCGCAATTGGTGTTAATTGAATCATGATCGTAATTATTATTGATTATTTATTTATCCACATCATCACCTTGTGGAATAGGTTCCTCTGTCAATACCTCGTATGAGCAGGTCTTTTCCGGGACCGGAAGATTGTAACGCAACAACGTCCTTAGTTCCTCCAAGTCATCGGTCTCGAACTCGACCTTTCCCTCAAACAGGGAAAGCCCGCCGTTTCTTATAGCGTCCTCCACCACCTTGTGCGCCAACTCCGGGATAGCCTCATCGGGGATGCCTTGAAGGTACCGAGCCAACATCGGCTCAACTAATGAGGATGACAATCCGTCTAGCAATGGGGATATCTCCTTGGATATGCTCCACATGGGACTTACCCAACCCGTGGAGCGTAACTTAGCGTCTATGTTCGCTATGAAAGGAAGTTGTCCCAACCGAGTTCCCAAGAGATCTTGGATAGCGGGCTGTGCCCACTTATTGAGCACAGCCGCCAGTTTTTGAGCGTTAGAGTACATGGCCATCATCAATTACATCCGCAACATCCCGTATCACAAACCTTACGCTGCGGGATCACCAACTCGCTCAATGCCGCTAGATCCGCGATCTGCTGTTGCATGCACTTCAATGTAGCGGTGTTAGTCCCATTGTAAACGGCTTGGTTCATGTTAATTGAGGCTTGTTCCTCCTTGTTCCTGTTGATGATTGTCAACAAGCGGTCATAAACATCCGCCAACTTTTGGTCAGTGTAAGTGTTGGATTTCAACAAGGCGATCTCCGAGTCCTTAGCGGAAATCTTATCCATCATCCCAGCCTCATAGCGGGAAATAGGCCTGTCTTCGGATGTGATTACCTCAACCGGACCGCCATATCCAGCGTTCCTTACGTTGCCACAACCACCCAAAAGATTCCCAGCGTTCAATCCCAAGAAAGAAGCGATACCTGCGGAAGCTCCCACGGTGTTGTAATTACCTTGCCTTGCCCGGTGACACTGTACTCCTCACCATTCATTCCTTTAATTCTCATAACCTAGATTTTTTAATGATCATGTCCGGGTATCCCGGACACCACAAAAATCCAGAGAAGTCCATACCATGGGAAATATCTTGTTCCTAGCTTATTCCTTATTCATTCCTAGTTTGTTCCTGACCTCCCGGTCAAGCATATGTATCATCCAATTACG
>ENA-OQCK01000674-OQCK01000674.1-human-gut-metagenome-genome-assembly--contig:-NODE-674-length-16378-cov-3.121469_pt1 | contig 16378 bp, 17 predicted proteins | sample MGYA00242498_ERZ504578 | MGnify/ENA primary metagenome ERZ504578 (study PRJEB26092, sample SAMD00036229) | human gut metagenome | host: Homo sapiens | study: EMG produced TPA metagenomics assembly of...
TAATATCAAGCGAGTTGTCCTCAGGTATGAAAAACTGTGCAAATTACTGAAATAGAATCTGTTGTGCCGTTTCTTGTTCCTGTTATATCAGTAACGATATGGGAACTGAAGTCTTTCGCAGCTTTTAGCGGACCTCCTTTTTCAGCTTATGCAGTATTATGAGTTAAACACCTAACTGCTTAATAGACTGCATTTTTGCTGTATTATCATCAACCTTGCTTTTTCTTGCTGCGTTTACTTTATTTCTTTATCATCTTTCCCTTCCTTCCCTCTCTTGGCATACTGGCTTGGCTCATATTGAAATGTTTCTTGAATACTTCACGGAAATATTTCGCATCACTGAAACCGGTCAGCTCTGAAATCTCGGTGATGGTATGCTTTTGTTCTTTCAGAAGTTGGGCAGCATGTTTCAGTCGAATCAGCCGGATGTAGTCAGCCGGAGCTTGGTCGGTCAGTGCCTTTATCTTATTGTAGAAGCTGGTCCTACTCATATTCAGCAGGTTGCAGAGCACGTCGACGTTGAAGCTTGGGTTGTCCATATTGTCTTCGACGCTCTTTTTGACGGTTGCAATGAATTTCCAGTCCAAGTCGTTGGAGCAGTTGATGCAATCCGTATTGTTCTTCTCGTCGTTCAGGTCCAGGCTGGCATATTTGTGGCGCAACAGTGCCCGGTTAGTCAGCAGGTTGGCAATGTTTGCCCGCAATATACCGATATTGAAGGGTTTCACAATATATTCATCCGCTCCGCTTTGCAGTCCCTCGATGATATTCTTGTCGGTATTCAGTGCTGTGAGCAGGATGATGGGGATATGTGATGTCTCGATGTCGTTCTTCAGGATATGACACAATTCGTCTCCTCTCATTTCCGGCATCATAATGTCTGAAATGACGAGGTTGGGCATATACTCCTTGACAATGGTCAGTGCTTCTTTTCCATTGGAGCATACTTGTATGTTGTATTGTTCAGACAATGTTCTGCGCAGATATTCCCTTAATTCGTCATTGTCCTCTACAATAAGAATTTTCTGGTGGTTACTGTTGTTTTGTGACTGTTGCTGCGTCTTGTCGTAGATTCCACTGGAAGCAGGGGATGATGTAGTAGAGGCATTGATAGGCACTCCGGAAGCCGAATAAACAATCCGTTCGTTTTTGGGTTGAGGGCGTTGGATTGCTTTGCGGAAATGCTTGTTCTTTGGGGAACGTGATTTTGATGCAAGAGCCTTTCCCTTCCATGCTGCTGAAGTTGAGCTTTCCTTTATGTAAGCGTACAAGTTTCCCTACCAGAAGTAGTCCGATGCCGCTGCCGGTAACTTTGGAATTGATAGCATTACTGCCACGGAAATGCATCTTGAACAGCTTTTTCTGTTCTGAAGCCGGAATTCCGATACCGGTATCTTTCACCTCAATACTCCAGGTATCTTCTGTCTCGGAAGTAAAGACATGTACATTGCCGCCGTCCGGTGTATATTTCAGTGCGTTGGATATGATATTTTTCAAAATGGAATCCATCTTGTCCTTATCTAACCATACGTTCAGATAACGGAAGCTGCTTTCGTAGGTTAGGTTGATGTGTTTTATGTTTGCGTATGAACGGAAAGCATCGATCGTCTCTTCCATATATGTGCTCAGTTCGTATTCGGATACGTATAGACTTCCGGAATAGGTGTCTGCGCGTTCGAAATTAATAAGGTTGGTGGTCAGGCGCAACAAGGCATTTACGTTTCGCAGGGCTGTATTGATGTTGCTCTGTCCGCTGGAAGTCAGTTGCTCGCGTTCGGTGATTTCTTCCAAGGGTGCTTTGATGAGCGTCAGTGGAGTACGTATATCATGCGCCGTATTGACGAAGAAGCGTATTTTCTCATCGGATTCTTTCCGCTGTTTTCTCAAGACTATTATTCGTAGAGTGATGCTTGCAATGGATATGATAATCACTGCATAGAGTATCAGCGCCCAGAAACTGAGCCAGAGGGGTTGCTCGATAATGATGTCCATACTGCGTTCCTCCAGGACAATACGACGGTCTTCGTTGGAGATGGCACGTACGCGGAGGGTATAGTTGCCCGGACTCAGGTTGGTAAAACGGATGACGTTTTCCTCTCCCGGACGGCTCCAACCCTCATAGAAGCCTTCCAGTTTCCAGGAGTACAGAATTAGGGAAGGATAGTCATAGTTGATGTCTGAGACCTGCAATGAGAAGATGTTCTGGTTGTACTTCAAACGCAAGGTTTTTGTCTCGTCAATATCCAGAATAAGTGGAGAACCTTCATCCTTGGGATAAACGGTCTGATAGAATACCCGCAGGTCACTGAATACCATTTTGAACTTATAGTCGCGAGGCAGGATCATGTCTTTGTTGAATTCTATGGCTCCATCCGTACTGCCGAAAATGAAATTGCCGTTTTTCCTCAAGGTGCCTGAGGCTGCGTTGAAATGGTCAGACTTCAGTCCTTGTTCTTTGGTCCAGTTATGGAATGTCTCTTCGACAGGATAGAAGGTGGACAGACCGTGTTCTGTACTCAGAAAGATATTTCCTTTACCATCAGACAATAGTGTATAGATATTATTGGAAATCAAGGCGCAGTTGTCTCTATGATAATGTCTGAATGTGTTTTTGGTCGTATCATATACCAGTAAACCGGCATTGTTGGTACCGATATACAGCATTCCGTCGGAAGCTTGGCATAGGGAGTAGATGTAGTAGGATTCTACCGGCATCTGGATATAGGTATACTTACCGGTTGCTTTTTCCAACAGGTACAAGCCGGTGGAAGTGCCTATCCACATATGTGTGGAGTCTTTCTCTATGATGGCAGTGATACCATTCAAGCCCGGGAAATGGCGTATATTTTTTCTGGAATAATCTATTTCTTTTAAGTTATAATACCCTCCGGACCAGATGTTTCCTGAAGAATCTTTCATAATGGAACGGATATACTTGTCCGGCCGGATATTCAGATTACTGAATAAAGACGGAGTAAAGAACTCTGTGGACAGTAGTTTCTTGTTGATCTGGTAGATGCCGGAACTATATCCTCCGGCCCAGATGATGCCGGGCTCCACTTCGCACAATGAGATGAAGATATGGTTTTTACTATGGCTTGCGGTGTCGAAACTGCTGAGAAAAGAATGCCATTGTTTCGTCTTGCTATAATAAAGGCTGATGCCGTTATTGGTGGCAAACCATAAATCGCCGTCATGGTCTTCAATGATGGCATTTACCTGGTCATTGATGAGTGACTGTTTATTGCCGATAGAGTGTTTTATCCATTGATAATCGGCATATCGGTTGTTGCGTACAGTTATACCAATGGGATAATTAGCCATCCAGATGCGTTGTTCACTGTCAATGTAGATATCATTGATGGTATTTCCGTTCATTGAGTTGTACCGGTTATAGTCAGCAACAATGTATGGTATAGATTCATAGGTATCGGTATTCATTTTGTAGACACCGGCCCCGTCTGTAGCTATGAGGATTTCATTGTTATTGTAGGCACGGATACAGTTAATACTAACGTCCATCAGTCCGGATGGGATATGCATGACTTTGTGCTCATTCAGGTCATAGGTAAATATTCCCCGTTGGAAAGTACCGATAAAAACCTTGTGAGACGGTTTATGATAGTATAGTTCGTTGATTTGTATCTTCAAGGTGTCCAATTGGTTGCAGGGACTGAGGGTGAGGGTGTTGTTGGCCAGCTCAGCATAATGTATGCCGATGTCGGTCCCGATGAAGAAGTGGGTCGAATCAATCTGTGCGATATCAGTAATTCGTTCTCCTATTTCGTTTTGAATGAATGTCACCTTCTGGGTATTGCTGTCGTACAGATATAGGGCATCTTCATTGCAAAGCCATATTACGCTGTTGGCATCCACAAAACCGTAACTGATAGGGGTTGGACGTCCTTTCACTTCGCTTTCGGGTAGCTTGTATACCAGGACAAAACGGTCGTGTTTTGTATCATAGCGGAACACGCGTCCTTTCTTGCCAATTTCCCATATGGTTCCTTTGGAATCCACATAGAGCCAGTTCAGGTTCATCATGGAATTCACTTCCTCATCTCCATCCATCAGTTTGTACGGCTTGAATTCTTTTCCGTTGTATCGGTCGATGCCGTCGTGGGTAAGAAACCACATGTAACCTTTGGGTCCCTTTTGAATAGCATATACCGTCTGTTGCTCAAACCGTCTTCCACACCGATGTATTTGTATGTTTGTGCAATGCCTATAATTGGCAATAATAGTAGTATGCAGAAAAAGAAGTACTTTTTCATAATTGTCGAGCGGTTTTTTTGAATGTTGTACTGAGGGAGAGTTGAAAATAAACACAAAAATAATGCTTTTGTTTGAGAAAAGCAAAAAAAGAAAAGCGAAGAATAGAAATGTAACAAGCGCGGGATTATTCATAACCCGCGCTTGTTACATTTCTATAAAAAAGGAAGTTCAGTTCATTTTTATTGGCTTCCACCCACTTGCGTGCATTGACAAATGCTTCTACCCAAGGAGTGATTTGGTCGCTGTTTACGCGGTCTGCGGGGTAGCAACCGTTCTGCCAGGGGAAGATGGCACGTTCCAAGTGGGGCATCATGGCCAGATGACGTCCGTCGCACTTGCCAATCCGGCTATGGAATAATCTGAGCCGTTGGGGTTGGAAGGGTATTCGTCGTATGAGTATTTCAGCACGACGTTGTATTTGTCCTCGTCGTATGGCAAGGAGAATTTTCCTTCACCGTGAGCTACCCAGATACCCAGTTTGCTTCCACTCAGTGAGCCGAGCATTACGCTGCGGTTGGTGGGGACAGTAACACCGAGGAATCTGGATTCAAACTTGTGTGAGTCGTTATGAAGCATCTTGCCGTTTTTCTTGTGCTCGGGATTGATAAGATTAAGTTCCATCATGAGCTGGCAGCCGTTGCAGACACCTAGTGAAAGCGTATCCTCGCGTGCATAATATTTGTCGAGCGCCTCTTTCGCTTTCGGATTGAACAGGAAAGCACCGGCAACCCTTGGCAGAACCGAGGACGTCGGAGTTGGAGAAACCACCGCAGTAAACAATCATGTTTACATCTTCCAACGTTTCGCGACCGCTGATAAGGTCGGTCATGGTAACGTCCTTCACATCGAAGCCTGCCAGATAGAGTGAGTAGGCCATTTCGCGTTCGCCGTTGGTTCCTTTTTCACGGATGATGGCGGCGCGGATACCGGAAGGTGTGCGGCGGTCCGGGTCGATGCCGTATTGTGAGAACTTGCCTTTGAAGTCCGGCATGAAGGCGAATTCCACCGGTTGCATCTTGTAGTTTTCGAAACGCTTCTTGGCAGAGCCGTTCATGGACTGCTTACGGTCAAGGAGATAAGAAGTAGAGTACCATACATCACGCATATAGTCGATGCCAACTGATAAGTAGCATCGCCTTTTGATACAAGAATATGGCGTTCGTCTGTCGGTTTGCCGAGCTTCACGTAACCTACGCTGCATCTTCCAGTATTTGCTTTACAGCTTCCTTGTGCTTGTCGCTCACCTGGATAACGATACCCGGGTTCTCTGCAAACAGAATCTTGATAAGGTCTTGCTCCTTGATTTTATCCAGGTTGATTTCCATACCGCCTTCCACATTGGCAAAGCACATTTCAAGCAGTGTAGTGATAAGACCACCGGCGGAAATATCATGTCCGGCAAGAATCAGTCCCTTGTTGACCAGTTCCTGCACGGCAAGGAAAGCATCGCGGAAGTATTCGGCATCCTGCACGCTGGGAACTTCGTCACCTACCTTGCCCAGGGTCTGAGCAAAGGCGGAACCGCCGAGTTTCAGGTTGTCGAAACTGAAGTCTATATGATAAATGGTAGTCTTTTCATTGTTAACCAGCACCGGAGATACGACTTTCTTGACGTCGGAAACTTCTCCACCGGCAGAAACAATTACCGTGCCCGGAGAAATTACTTTGCTGCCGTCGGGGTATTTCTGTGTCATGGAAAGAGAGTCTTTACCGGTCGGTACATTGATTTGCAGGGAACAGCAGAAGTCACTCAAGGCCTTTACTGCCGTGTACAGACGGGCATCTTCACCTTCTTGCGAACGGCAAGGCCACATCCAGTTGGCAGAAAGGGAAACGCTGTCCAGACCTTCGGCAAGCGGTGCCCAAACCAAGTTGGTCAATGCTTCGCTGACGGAAAGAACGGAGCCGGCTGCCGGGTCGGCAAGTGCCGCCTGGGGAGCATGGCCCAGAGAGGTTGCGATACCCTTTTCGCCGCGATAGTCTAAAGCTACCACACCACAATCGCTCAGAGGCAACTGCAATTCACCCTGGCACTGTTGGCGGGCAATCTTGCCTGTTACAGAACGGTCCACCTTGTTTGTTAACCAGTCTTTACAAGCCACAGCTTCCAGTTGGAGCACATTGGTGAGGTATTCGTGTAGTTGGGAAACTTCGTATTGGGGCATTTCGTAGTGACGTTCCACGGTCTTGTCCACCATATAGGTCTTGGGGGAAGAGCCGAACATCTGTTCTACGGCGAGGTCGAACGGACGTACACCGTCAGCTTGCTGGAAGGCAAAGCGATGGTCGCCGGTCGTTTCACCGATACGTACATCGGGGCACGCTCACGTTCGGCTACCTTGCGTACATGTTCGATGGCCTCTTCCTGAATCAGCAAGCCCATGCGTTCCTGGCTTTCGTTGGCAATGATTTCCTTGGCAGACAGAGTCGTGTCACCGATGGGCAACTTGCTCATGTCAATTAAACCGCCGCATTCCTCTACCAATTCAGACAGACAGTTTACATGTCCGGCAGAGCCGTGGTCGTGGATGGAAACCACCGGATTGGTCTCTTCCTCACAAAGTGCGCGTACCACGTTGTAGGCGCGTTTCTGCATTTCGGCGTTGGCGCGTTGCACGGCATTCAGCTCGATGCCACTGCTGTAGCGTCCGGTATCTACGGAAGATACGGAGCCGCCGCCCAAACCGATGCGATAATTGTCTCCACCGATGACAACCACTTTGTTGCCGGCTTCCGGTGTACCTTTCAAACAGTCACGCTGGGTACCGTAGCCTACGCCTCCGGCAAGCATAATCACTTTGTCGTAACCATAGACTTCATCTTTTTCCTTATGTTCGAAAGTGAGCACGGAACCGCAGATTAGCGGTTGGCCGAATTTGTTCCCGAAATCACTGGCACCATTGGAGGCTTTGATTAGTATTTGTTCGGGAGTTTGATACAGCCATTTGCGTACCGGCAGAATCTCTTCCCAGGGACGTCCTTCTTCCGTACGGGGGTAGGAGGTCATGTAAACGGCTGTTCCGGCAATCGGCCAAGAGCTTACCGCCGCCCATACGGTCGCGAATCTCACCGCCCGTACCGGTAGACGCACCGTTGAACGGTTCTACTGTTGTGGGAAAGTTATGTGTTTCCGCTTTCAGGGAGATGACACTCTTGATGTCTTTTACTTGGAAATAGTCGGGCTTGGAGTGGTCTGCCGGAGCAAACTGTTCGATAACCGGACCTTCGGCAAAGGCCACATTGTCTTTGTAGGCAGAGATAATCTTGTTGGGATTCTCTTGTGTGGTCTTCTTTATCATTTGGAAGAGTGAAGATTCCTGTTCCACTCCATCGATGATGAATGTTCCGCCGAAGATTTTGTGACGGCAGTGCTCGGAGTTGATTTGCGCGAAGCCGAATACTTCGGAGTCTGTCAGAGGGCGCCGAGGTCTTTCTCTACTTTCTTGAGGTAGTTCATTTCTTCTTTGGAGAGTGCCAGACCTTCCTTTTCATTGTATGCCTCCAGGTCTTCGATGTGTACAATCGGTTCCGGCTGCCGGTTGGTTGTAAATACATTCTGGTCCAGCCCCTTGTACATACGTTGCAGCATCGGGTCGTGGTCTGCGTTCTCATCTTTTACGGGGAAGTACTCTTCGATGCGTATGATGCCGTCCAGCCCCATATTCTGGGTGATTTCTACGGCGTTTGTACTCCAAGGAGTAATCATCTCACGGCGCGGGCCGACGAAATGTCCTTTCAGGTTGTCTTCACTTTCGGGGGTGGCTTCTCCAAAAAGCCAGCAGAGTTTGTCGCTGTCTGCCTGGGGGAGTTCATGATTACATTCTACGGCAATCACACTCTTGGATGGGGTTCTGAAAAAAAGAATCATAGTTATATTTACGATTTTACGATTTACGATTTTACGATTGAAGTTACTTCTTTGAGTATCTTCATCTTTTCTTCTTGGGGGCAAAGATACGTAAAATCGGTGGGGAGGAGAAAAAAAGGAAAACAAAAAACGCATGCAATTTTACTCGTATGCGTTTTTTGTTCTGTTTCATAAAAACCGGATGTGTGTTATTGTATGACGATTTCATCCGTAAATAAGAATTGCTTCTTCCCTTGTATGGCATGGAAGCGTACATATCGTGCCTCAGTGGGGGTGCCAATCCAGCCGAAATCACGGAATATCACGTCCTTTCCGGCCTCTTCCTCGCTGCAGATATCACTGCCCAGCAGGGTGAAGTTCTTGCCATCAACAGATGCCCATACTTCCACTTTGGCAGGGAGAAATACTTGTGGGGTACGGATTTGCATGAAGTTGGACATGACCCGATGTATGGCGGTCACTTCGCCCAGGTCGATAATGGCATCCAAATCATTGGGGCAGAAGCCCTGCCATCGTCCGTCCATGTAGCTTTTGCCGCCGCGAAGTCCGTCGAGGAGACCGGCGTCACCGCCGCTTTGTATACTTCTTTATGCTGATAGTATCTGCCGCCCGGTGCATAGGTTATCTTTTTGCCTATGCCCTTATGGTAGTCGGTGCGCAGGTGAAGGCTTTTTCCGATAGGCTTTTCTCCGTCGAAAAGGCGTGCGGTCAGCAATATGGAGTCTTTTACGGCAAACGGTTTCTTGTATAACTTGGAAGATACAGTCGGTTCGGAGCCGTCCGTTGTGTAGCGGATGTCAATCGGATGTTTTTCGGAGGTGAGGGACAGCATGATTTTTTTCTTGGCATAGTCAACGGTCTGGCTGGTCTGCACTTGTTCCGACAAGGTGAACGGGTTGTACCCTTTCGTCCGGATGTATCGTATTTCGTTGTTGATACGTCTCTTGAAACTCTCCGGATGCTTGTTCTCCATGGGAGTCCAGCCTACTTCTGCCAGAGCGATGATGCGTGGGTATATCATATATTCGGCATGTTCGTAAGTGGCAGATATTCAGCATACATTGCCTTGCACGCCTAATATGTATTTGCAGATATCACTTCCCAATGAATCGGGAGCCGGGTCGTAGGAGTAGGTCTGTCCGATGGGGATGCAGGCGCCAAACGCCAGCGGCTGTGTCTCAGGGTCATCCTGGTAGTGGTCCAGATAGCAGTGGCTCTCCGGTGTCATGATGCGTAATGCCCCATGCGGGCGGCGGCAATGCCACCCTCCGTACCCCGCCACGACATGACGGTTGCGTTGGGGGCCAGGCCTCCATCCAGTATCTCGTCCCAGCCGATGATTTCACGCCCTTTGTCGTTGAGGTACTTCTCTATGCGGGCTATCATATAGCTTTGCAGCTCACTTTCATCTTTGAGCCCTTCTTCCTTCATGCGCTTCTGGCATTTGGGGCATGCCTTCCAGTGGCGTCTGCTGGCTTCATCACCTCCAATATGGATATACCGGGAAGGGAACAGCCGTATCACTTCATCCAGCACATCTTCGAAGACTTGAAGGTCTCTTCGTTTCCGATACAGACTTCACCGGATGTATAAGGCTTGCCGGTACAGGACAGCTGTGGATAGGCTGCCAGTACTTCTCCCGAGTGTCCCGGCATTTCTATTTCGGGGATAACGGTGACATGCCTCAAGCGGGCATATTCCAGAACCTCACGTACATCCGCTTCCGTATAGTAGCCTCCATAGGCTCCTTCTTCATCCTTCTCGCAGAAGTGGTGGTCATATTTCCCCCAATCCTGCAGATTGGCGGCTTTTCTCCAGGCTGCGAATTCTGTCAGGCGAGGATAGCCCGGAATCTCCAGCCGCCATCCGGCGCCGTCGGTCAGATGCCAATGCAGGCGGTTGATTTTGTAGGTGGCTACCAGGTCTATTTGTTTCTTGACATAGTCCGTGTTAAAGAAGTGTCTTGAAACATCCAGGTGCAGCCCACGATAGGGGAATCTGGGTTCGTCCTTGATGGTCGTGACTGGCAGTTCCTTCCCGTTACGGGCAAGTTGTGCCAGGGTTTGCAGTCCATAGAAGGCACCTGCTGCGGAGGAGGCCTGAATGTTTACACCTTGTTTGCTGACTGTCAGGTTGTAGCCTTCGGCAGCGATTGGATTATCCGTTGCGTCCGTTATTTCTATCGTTACAAAAGGGTTCTTGTCGACAAGCTTCATGGGGATGGCAAAGTCCGGCAGATAGGCCAGCAGGTCATTCATGTCGGATTTCGCCAGATTGGTCGAGAAGGTTACCGTAGATGGCAGTTCGACTGTTTTTGACGTTGTTTGGGCATACTGCGGATATGGAACCACACCGAGTTCCTTGGGGGCTTCGCATGCCGTCAGTAGTAAGACGGCCATGGAACGAGTGTTAGAGTTTTTTTTATTCGTTTCATAAGGGGGTATTGTTAAGTTCGGAGGTAAATATACGGAATAATATGTAAAATGGATAATCTTTACTTCTTAAAATCCTTTTCCGTCGAAAAACGTTAACACTATTCGTTCGTCTCATAAAAAAGTCCGATATTTGCAGCCATGATTCAGATAGAGACCATATTTGACATATTGTGGAAGGGGTTCATTATCGGCGTCATTGTGTCCGCGCCATTGGGTCCTGTAGGAGTATTGTGTATTCAGCGTACTTTGAATAAAGGACGGTGGTATGGTTTCGTAACGGGGATAGGAGCTTCGCTAAGCGATATTGCATATGCTTTGCTGACGGGCTACGGGATGAGTTTCGTTTTTGATTATGTCAACAAGAACATCTTTTACCTGCAACTTTTCGGAAGCATTCTTCTGTTGGCGTTTGGCGTTTATACGTTCCGCAGCAATCCGGTACAGTCCATCCGTCCGGTATCCATCAACAAGGGTTCCTATTTTCATAACTTCATAACGGCGTTTGCCGTCACGCTTTCCAATCCTCTGATTATATTCCTTTTTGTAGGCCTTTTCGCCCGCTTCGCTTTTGTAAGTGAGGGAGTGCTGGTATTCGAGGCCGTTACCGGATACTTGGCCATCGCATTGGGCGCTTTGGCATGGTGGTTTGGCATTACCTTTTTTGTCAATAAAGTCCGTACACAATTCAACTTGCGTGGCATCTGGATGCTGAACCGTATTATCGGGAGCATTGTCATTGTGGTGTCTGTGGTGGGATTGGTGTTTACGCTGATGGGTGAATCGCTGTATTGAATGGAAAGGGGAAAATTCATAATTCATACATTTTATCGTGAAGATTGCGCAACAACTGAAAGAGAAGAATATAGCCGAATACCTTATATATATGTGGCAGGTGGAGGATTTGCTCCGTGCCAATGGCTGTGACATAGACCGGATACGCCAGAACATCATCTTGCGCTATCCGGAGGAGGAACGGCCTGCGCTGGAAGAATGGTATGGAAACCTGGCAGATATGATGCGTGCGGAAGGCGTAACGGAAAAGGGCATCTGCAAATCAACCGGAATGTCATTCTGAACCTGACGGAGCTGCATGGCGAATTGCTGGCTTCTACGAAATATCCGTTCTATAATGCGGCTTATTTCAAGGCACTGCCTTTTATCGTGGAGCTGCGCCAGAAGAGCGGCCGGAAAGAGGAGCCTGAGGTAGACACTTGTTTCGAGGCGCTTTATGGAGTGCTGCTGTTGCGCTTGCAGAAGAAGGAAATCAGTCAGGGCACGGCAAAGGCTATGGAGGCCATCAGCGGTTTCGTCTCGTTGCTTGCCAACTATTATGACAAGGAGAAGCGGGAGAATTGGAGTTGATGGATAAATTGATAGTGGACAATTGATAATTATGGAGGAAAATATTGTTCATCGTAACATTACTATATAAGTGTAACTTTATTAAATGAATATTCTGATAACCGGTGCCAACGGTCAACTTGGCAATGAAATGCGAGTGTTGTCGAAAGAAAACGGACAACATACTTATTTTTTCACTGACGTGCAGGAATTGGACATTTGCGACGAACAAGCTGTGCATGGGTTTGTGAAGGGCAACCGGATAGATGTAATTGTGAATTGCGCCGCTTATACGGCGGTGGACAAGGCAGAGGATAATCAGGAACTTTGCGACAAGCTGAATCATGTCGCGCCGGGCTATCTGGCTGCTGCTGCCGAAGCTTGCGGTGCTGCATTGATACAAGTGTCCACCGACTATGTCTTCGACGGAACCGGACACACCCCCTATACGGAAGAGGCGGCTACTTGTCCCAATTCAGTATATGGTTTTACCAAACTGGCAGGTGAGCAGGCGGTGATGAAGCATTGCAGCCGTGCATGATTATCCGTACAGCATGGCTCTATTCCATTTACGGGAATAATTTTGTGAAGACGATGCTTCGTCTGGGACGTGAGCGAGAGACGCTGGGGGTTGTCTTCGACCAGATAGGCACACCGACATATGCCAATGATTTGGCACGTGCCATTTTGCGGCTGTCAACCGGGGGATTGTTCCCGGTATCTATCATTTCAGCAACGAGGGTGTGTGCTCGTGGTATGATTTCACGTTGGCTATCCATCGCCTGGCCGGCATAAAGACCTGCAAGGTAAGCCCGCTGCATACGGATGAGTTTCCTGCCAAGGCGCCGCGTCCGCATTATTCCGTGTTGGACAAGACAAAGATAAAGAAGACATTCGGCATCGATATACCCCATTGGGAGGCGAGCCTTGCCGTCTGCATGAAGAATTTGGAAGAGTGATTATTACTGACTAATTGATATATGGCCAATAACAACGAAATAGAGAGACGGAGAACGTTTGCGATTATCGCGCATCCGGATGCCGGTAAGACATCATTGACCGAGAAGCTGTTGCTTTTTGGTGGACAAATCCAGGTGGCGGGTGCCGTAAAGAGCAATAAGATAAAGAAGACGCAACGTCGGACTGGATGGATATTGAAAACAGCGTGGTATTTCCGTTACCACTTCTGTAATGGAGTTCGACTACCATACTACAAGTCAACATCCTCGATACTCCGGGTCACCAGGACTTTGCCGAAGATACCTACCGCACGCTGACGGCTGTGGATAGCGTTATCATCGTGGTGGACGGTGCGAAAGGTGTGGAAACGCAGACACGCAAGCTGATGGAGGTCTGCCGTATGCGTAATACGCCGGTGATTATCTTCATCAACAAGATGGACCGTGAAGCCAAAGACCCGTTCGACCTGCTGGACGAACTGGAGGAGGAACTGCACATCCACGTGCGTCCTTTGACGTGGCCTATCGAGAGCGGTGTCCGTTTCAAGGGTGTCTACAATATCTACGAGCATAACCTCAACCTCTACCAGCCAGCAAGCAGGTAGTGACGGAGAAGGTGGAAGTAGACATCCATACCGAGGAGCTGGACAACCAGATTGGCGCCCAGCTGGCCGACAAGCTGCGCGGAGAATTGGAACTGATAGACGGTGTTTACCCCGAATTCGATAAGGAGGAATACTTGAAAGGAGAGCTTGCTCCCGTATTCTTCGGTTCGGCACTGAATAATTTCGGTGTGCAGGAACTGTTGGATTGCTTTGTGGAGATTGCTCCCAGTCCCCGTCCCGTGAAGGCGGAAGAGCGTGAGGTGGAGCCGGAAGAGCCTAAATTTACCGGATTCATCTTTAAGATAACCGCCAATATCGACCCGAATCACCGTTCATGTATCGCTTTCTGCAAAATCTGCTCCGGGAAGTTTGTACGCAATGCCCCGTACTTGCATGTACGTCATGGCAAGACGATGCGTTTCTCGTCGCCTACGCAGTTCATGGCGCAGCGCAAGACAACTGTCGATGAGGCTTGGGCGGGAGATATTATCGGCCTGCCGGATAACGGTACGTTCAAGATTGGCGATACGCTGACCGAAGGCGAGGCGCTTCACTTCAAGGGACTTCCGAGTTTCTCTCCGGAGATGTTCAAGTACATTGAGAATGCCGACCCGATGAAGCAGAAACAGCTTGCCAAGGGTATCGACCAGTTGATGGACGAAGGTGTGGCGCAGTTGTTCGTCAACCAGTTCAACGGGCGTAAGATTATCGGTACGGTGGGGCAGTTGCAGTTCGAGGTCATCCAGTATCGTCTGGAGAACGAATACAGTGCGAAGTGCCGTTGGGAGCCGCTCAGTCTGTATAAGCCTGCTGGATTGAGAGCGATGATGCGGCGGAGTTGGAAGCCTTCAAGAAGCGCAAATACCAGTACATGGCGAAAGACCGCGAGGGTAGGGATGTGTTCTTGGCCGACAGCGGATATGTGTTGCAGATGGCGCAGATGGACTTCAAGCATATCAAGTTCCACTTTACGAGTGAGTTCTAAGCTATACGATTTTTGCTGACTCACGGCTATAAATGATGCAAGTCGAAGAAAAAGAGGAGGTACAAAGTAATGAAAAACTTTGTACCTCTTTATTTATTGTGGGAAGAAAGTGTTACCTTTGTTTCTGCAACGATTAATATGCATTGATTATGAAAACTGTTGAAGTAAGCTCGTTCCTTACCGATTTTACACCTTGCTTATTATAAATTATAAACACAAAATTTCAAGATGAAACATACCTTCCTTTTTCTCCTGCTGATTCTCCTTCTGGGGCTGACAGCCTGCTCGAAACCTGCCGATAGAACTTTGATGGACTACGAACAGTCCCTTTCTCATGCTGACTCGTTGGTGCAATGCGGTGCTGTCGACAGTGTCCGGGCCGTCCGCCTGATTTCCGGCTTGCACCGTGAATACAATCAGATAAAGGAGCGCAGGCATGTGCGGCTGAAGTCGGTCAGTGGTTACGAACGTTTTTTCTGGGGAGTGTTTTCTGTGATTATGTTCAGCATTTCCGGTGCTATGCTGTTCAGCCTTGTCCGGTTCAAGAAAGAGCGCCACCACCGCAACTACCTTATCACCTTGAGCGAAAACGAACAGCGCTTGCGCAACAATGAACGCGAGCGCGAGGAACTGGAAGAATGCCTGAAGGAGATGTCGCTGACCGACGAAGAGCGCGAAGAAGTGCATAGCTCGCTGACGAACCTCATGGAACATGGCAGCCGTCTGGATAAGGAAAACGAGTCACTCCGTGCCCGTCTCAAGGAGTATGAAGACAACCCTGTGCCCCGCGAACTGGAACTGTTGAGGAAAGAGGGCGAGCGTGTCCGGATGCTCGACGGGCAGGTACAGGCGCTTGCTTCTGCCATGATAGACGCAGACGAAGTGGTGAAGCAGTTGCGCATCCAGTCCAAATTCCTTGCGGACAGCCAGTGGGACTACTTGCAGAAGCTTACTGACAGAGTATACAAGGGTGCTTCCAAACGCCTTGTCTTGCGCTTTCCCCAGCTTACGCCTGCCGACAGCCAGCTTTGCATGCTTATCCGCCTGCACTTCAGCAATGCACAGATTGCCACGCTCATTGCCGTGTCTCCCGCTTCCGTGTCCCAGCAGAAGTTTCGCCTGAAGAAACGGATGATGCAGGCAGATGGCAGGCTGTTTGCCGATGGAGAGACGTTGGATACAGTAGTGTGTCAAGTCTGAAATTTCGGATTGCAAGACAACAGTAACAAGGGTATGAAACTATTAGGTAGGCATTAAGATAAATTGGGCCCGTAATTTCTTTACGGAAATCCTTTTCCGTATCTTCAAGTGGGATTTGTCAAGTCCGGCTAATTATGAGTTCATAAAAACGCTATCAAAGACGGTATCATAAAAAATGGTATTGTATATGGACCGAACGGATCGGGTAAAACAAACTTCAGTTTGGCCTTATTCGATATTGAGAACATTTGTCGCCCAAATGGAAGAAGATAGATTATTATGTGAATTTTATTTATGCCGGAAAGAAAGAGGGAGTAGTCGGGTTCGAATATACATTTAGGTTTGAGAACGGGATAGTTGTCTATGCCTATTCTAAAAATACCGGTGGTATATTAGTGTCCGACTCGCTTCGGGTGGACGATAATTGGGTTTTTGAACGGAAGAATGGTTCTTTTTGCATAGACAAGCAACAGTTTCCTATGGAAGAAACCATAGAGAATAACCTCGGAAGTAATGCCGATATTTTTATATGATTATTTTAGGAATATAGCCAATTTGTGTTGATTTATTAGGACAAAAAGTCGTGATTTCCTCTGTTCTCAATTCTGTTTTGCTACTAATATAACCTCGGTCTTATACTGAACCCTATTCAGTCTTATACTGAATGCCATTCTAGTCGTATACTGAATTACCCCCCCCCACCACACACA
>ENA-OQCK01000675-OQCK01000675.1-human-gut-metagenome-genome-assembly--contig:-NODE-675-length-16351-cov-2.011464_pt1 | contig 16351 bp, 17 predicted proteins | sample MGYA00242498_ERZ504578 | MGnify/ENA primary metagenome ERZ504578 (study PRJEB26092, sample SAMD00036229) | human gut metagenome | host: Homo sapiens | study: EMG produced TPA metagenomics assembly of...
GGGCGTACGAGGCTATATTAAAAGGTACGCCTAAGAAAATATCGGCACTGCGCTGGTACATTTGCAGGCTCAGGCGGCCGTTGGCCACATAAAACTGGAAGAAGGCGTGGCAGGGAGCAGATTCATATTGTCCAAATCTCCCACGTTCCAGGCGCTGACGATGATGCGGCGTGAATCCGGATTCTGTTTGATTGTCTTTACCGCTTCACTGATCTGATCGATGCTGCCGCCTTTATAGTCCGGCCATGAACGCCATTGGAAACCGTAGATATGCCCTAAGTTTCCATCCGGATCGGCCCATTCGTTCCAGATTCTCACTCCATGTTCCTGCAGGTATTTTGCATTTGTATCGCCTTGAAGAAACCAAAGTAATTCATATATAATGGATTTCAAATGCAGTTTCTTTGTAGTGAGCAGAGGAAAACCGTCTTCAAGATTGAAGCGCATCTGATGTCCGAATACACTGTGTGTACCGGTTCCTGTCCGATCTTCTTTCTTAACTCCTTCACGGAGGACACGATCGAGTAATTCTAAATACTGTTTCATTTTTCTCTATTATGACAGACAAAAGTACGAAAGTGATTTGTATTAAACAACATTATTCTATAGCATCGTTTGTTTTTGATAATAATAGCGTATATTTGCTGCCTATCTAACAAACATTAATTTATTAGTATCGAAAATGAAGAGACTATGTATGGCTGTCATGGCAATGTGTGTTTTGTTGTCATGTACTGAGAAAAAAGAGGAAGCCACTCTTTCTGGACTGATGAAATCTAATTTCGTATCAGAAGTACAGGGAAAACCGACTGCATTATATGTGTTGAAGAACCAGAATGGTGCGGAAGCTGTGTGACAAACTGGGGCGGGCGCCTGGTGTCGGTTATGGTTCCTGACAAGGATGGCAAAATGACGGACGTTGTCCTGGGATACGATAATATCCAACAGTATGTGGACAATCCAAACAATAATTACGGCGGATTGATCGGCCGTTATGGAAACCGTATCGCAAATGGTAAGTTCTCGTTGAACGGTGTGGAATACCAGCTTCCGCTGAATAACAATGGGCATTGCCTGCATGGTGGTCCGGAAGGTTACCATACGGTTGTTTGGGATGCCAAACAGGTAAATGACCAAAGTGTGGAATTGACGTATCTCTCCAAGGACGGTGAAGCCGGTTTCCCCGGGAATCTGAACCTTAAGGTTACATATACATTGACGAACGATAATGCTGTCGATATCAAATATGAGGCTACAACAGACAAACCGACTGTTGTGAATCTGACGAACCATAGTTATTTCAATCTTTCCGGTGTTCCGGGTTCTCAGATCTTGGATCATACGCTGATGATTGCCGCCGACACATATGTCCCGGTAGATGCAACCTTGATTCCGACCGGTACACTTGATCCCGTTGAAGGAACTCCGATGGATTTGCGTACGGCTGTTGCCATTGGTGCGCATATTGATGAGCCGTTCGAACAGTTGACATACGGAAAGGGGTATGACCATAACTGGGTCTTGAATAATAATTGCGACATCAATGTATTGGCTGCAAAAGCTGTTTCTGCAAAAAGCGGTATCGGTCTTGAAGTTTATACGAATGAGCCGGGTATCCAGTTCTATGCGGGAAATGCAATGACTAAGGATGGTGATAAAGCAAATTGGGTGTGATCTATCCGCATCGTGGTGCTTTGTGTCTGGAAACACAACATTATCCCGATTCTCCCAACCAGCCAGGCTTCCCGAGCGTAGTGCTGCGTCCGGGCGAAAAATATTTCAGTGAATGTATTTATAAATTTACGGTTGAAAAGTAAAAGACATTATATTTGGGGGAATTTACCGGCAATCGGAATGATTGGAAGGGGCGGCTGTAAAAGGTCGCCCTTTTTGTTGCTAAAAATCTTTGATTTGTATCTGTTAATGTTTCTTTGTAAACAATATAGTTTACCCTTTTTATTTATCTTTGCAATTGACATCGAACTGTCGAGGCTTTGATTTTTCGGCAGTTTTATTGATGGATAACGTTAAGCGTTTAAGATATTATCTTTGGAACTGAAAATCGCCAACTTTCAAGTCGGACAAAGATAATAGACAACAGGACGCTCACGCTTGTTATATATACTCGTGTATATAGAATAGAGCGTGGGCTGTTGTTTATTATTTGTCCGATGGGTGTTTGGCGATACCTCAGTTTCAAAATAGTAGATTAACAGTTCCCACGCTTTTTAATTATATAGATGCCAAACATAGGGGAGCAGGGCGGCACCATAATTTGAGTATGAGCTCAGGAGAATCGGAAAGAATTGCAATCTGTTGCGTATTATTGGATATTGTGGAAGCTATGGGCACAAGTGCGACATAAAAAGCTGTCGACATTATCAATCATTGAGAGATAAAACGGATATTGCCGATTCTGACTTTGAAGAGGCACGTTCCGTTTCGGTATTGTCCAGCTTGGTTACTTTGAAGGGAATGCATTATAACAAAAAGATGTTGCTTGCATTGACTGTATGTGATCTTTTTTCCGGTCAAACTCCTGTCCCCCTTAATTTGAGGATTGCTTTTGAAACATTGATGAATGCAATCGAATGGCCGATCTCATTTCCGAGATATTGGCAATCAGTAGAACGGAATGAAGGAGGATAAAGTGACAGTGATCTTTAAACCTCATTTGTTTCAGGGAATATCGGGTGAGGCAATTCTTTTTTTAAATATTCCGCTGTAACGGACTGTTCACATGAAAGCATTTCTGCCGGGGTTCCGTAGAAGAGCAGTTCGCCACCCATTTGTCCGCCACCGGGACCTAGTTCGATCACATAGTCGGCTGCTTTCAGAACATCCAGATTATGTTCTATCAGGAAGATGGAGTTGCCTTGGTCTACCATCGAATCGAAAAGATGGATGATTTGATGTATATCTTTGACATGGAGCCCGTCGGTCGGTTCGTCTAAGATGAAGATTTTGCTCTTGTTATCGAGATAAGAGGCGAGTTTGACACGCTGTAGCTCTCCTCCGGAAAGAGTCGAAAGAGCCTGGTTGAGGTGCAGGTAGCCCAGGCCGACTTTCATCAAGAGCTGTAATTTTTTTTTCTATTTCTGCCCGGCAAAATGGAGTCGAGGCTTTCCGTACGGTCAGGTCCATTACTTCTGCTATATTCAGTCCGTTGACAGTATATTGCAGTGCTTCTTGTGAATAACGTAATCCGCCGCAGGCTTCACAGACGGTTTCGATTGAATCCATAAAAGCCATATCTGATACGATGACGCCTTTTCCACTGCATACCGGACAGCCGCCTTTTCCGTTGAAAGTAAACATGTTCAATCCGGCTTTGCTTTTACGGGCAAAGAGCTTGCGTATATCATCCGCTACTCCGATATAAGTCGCGGGGGTGGAGCGTAAGCTGATACCGATATTTTTCTGACTGATATAAATCACGTCATCTTTACAGGTTTGGCGGAAGCATTCCATCAAGGAACTTTTCCCCGAACCGGCAACTCCCGCGATTACTGTAAATAGGCCAATCGGAAAATGGACTGTCAGATCCTTTAAGTTATGTTTCTTCGCGTGTTCGAGTGTAAACCAGCCGGACGGCGTACGGATTCTGTTTTTAGTGGTGATTTTTCTGCGATCATCGATCCGGTTTGCGTGCCGCTTTCCAGTAGGCCCTTATAGCTGCCTTCATACAGGACATTGCCGCCGTCCATGCCGGAACCGGGACCATGTCGACGATGTGGTCTGCGATCTGAATCATTTCCTTGTGATGCTCTACTAAAGAACCGTGTTGCCGTGGTCGCGCAACTTCCGTACGGATGCTTTGAGCAGACAGATGTCATGGCTGTGCAGTCCGACACTGTTCATCGAGTACATATAGCATATCGGACAGAGCGGAATTGATATATTTGGCAATCTTGCAACGTTGTGCTTCACCTCCGGAAAGTGTTCCCATATTGCGGTCGAGCGTCAGGTAGCCTAATCCGATCTCTTCAAGGGCGGACAGGCGGTTTCTGATAGCCTGCTTCAGGTCATTTGCCAAAGGATCGTCGATATTCTGTAGCCAGTTAAGGATATCGGGAATGGCGAGACTGGTGACCTCGGCAATGTTTTTCTCTCCGATCCGGCAAGAAAGGACGGTGCTGTTTAGTCGTGAACCTCCGCAATCCGGGCATATGCATCGTGACCATTGGTTCCAGTAATTTCTGATGTAGTTTGCCTTCTTCCGAATTGATGATGCTGCGGTACATACGAGTGACCAGACCTTCGTACTTGGCGGTCCGGGGCCAGTCGGCCGGTGGATTCTTAAGCCGGATCTGAGGGGAATAGAGAAATAATTCCAGTTCTTCCGGGGTATAGTCTTTAATCTTTTTGTCCAGATCGAACAGGCCACTGCAAGCATACCGTATCCATCGCCATCCACCGCGGTGAAAAGCAACGTAATGGATCGTATCTTCATCGTTCAGAGACTTGTTGAAGTCGACTAGTTTATGGATGTCTAGTTCGCGTACTTCTCCCAATCCGTCACAGCGGGGACATCTTCCTTGCGGATGATTGAAGGAGAACGTGTCGGAATAACCGACAAAAGGCTTGCCGACGCGGGAAAAAAGTAACCGGAGCAGAGAATAGATGTCTGTGTAAGTCCCCACGGTAGAGCGGGCGTTGGGAGCTGGCTTCTTTTGGTCTATCACGATTGCGACCGGGAGATGTTCGATTTTGTCCACATGCGGACGTCCGTATTTTGGCAGATATTGCTGGACGAAGCTGGGAAAAGTCTCGTTCAGTTCCCGCCGGGAGCTGGCGGCAATGGTGTCCAGTACTAAGGATGATTTGCCGGAACCGGAGACTCCGGTGAAAATTGTGATTCGTTTCTTGGGGATTTCCAGTGAGATATGTTTGAGGTTATTCTCGTAAGCTCCCGTTATTTTGATGTTTTCCATATTTCTGATTCTTCCTTTTGGCAGAGTCAAAAGTAATTATATAATTTGGAAGAGGAACGTCTGGATACAAAAAAAAGCCGATGAATCTGATTCACCAGCCCTTTTGTATATCCAATATAATAGTTAAAACATCCCTTTTTCTAAATCAGCTGCTTTTACGCGGAAGATGTATCCGTTGCGTGAGAAGACTAATTCACCGTCTTCTTTCTTTTTCTGGTTTACTAATCGCTGGAAAGCGATATTGGCACCTTTAACTATATTCTCTTCAAATTCTCTAACTTCTTGTTCACTCATGATGCTCAAGTTTTGTATAAATATCCGAATTATATATCTCTTTTTTATCGCTCCTGAAACCTTTGGCAATTACTTCCATCGGTGACATGGAGTTGTCTGCAATCATCCAATAATCACAAATGGGGATATATAGTTCAAAGAGATTGTGAATACCAGCCTCGTAGCGACGGCGGATGGTACTCTCCGGAATGTTATGTCCTCCGGCGGCCACTCTCATTTTAACTCGCTCCACTGCCAGATCCGGTGTGTTCAGCCAGAAATATAACAATGTCACATAATACCCTTCCCTTTGTGCTTCCCGGATCAGGTTTGCACCTGAACGGGTGGCCAGTGTAGTTTCCATTGCGAACGTTTCACCCGAAGCGATTAGTTCTTTTATGCGTTTATACATAATACGACTGGCTTCAACGGCTACCGCGATACTATCAGAATTAAAAGGGGAAAGCCCCTTGGCAATCTCGTCGGAATTAACGAACTCTTTACACTTCAACATCTCTGGAAGAATTGTGAAGGAAGCTGTCGTTTTTCCTGCTCCGTTGCATCCCGATATTATGTATAGATATGGCACTACTTACTGTCTTTTGTTGGGGCAAATATAGATAATAGTTTAATATGTTGGTTAATTTTATTCTCAAAAATAGTAAAAATGTGCAGAAAATGTACGGTTAACCCTTCGGTTCGTTGTAAAAACAGGCGGTTTGGTGTAATTTAATGACTTTGTCAAATGTCTGCAACTTACCTTTATACCCATAAAAGGTCGCTCATTATACCATCGGAGATGAAAATACCTTCTTTCGAGAGAGTTAAGGTGTCGTTTTCATAGATAAGCAATCCCTGATGTAAATAGGTGGCTGCCTGCCGTTCGAGATAGGCTTGCTTTTCTTCTCCGAACTGTTCCCGGATGTCAGACGTCCGGATTCCCCACATAGTGCGTAGTCCGGTGATGATAAGTCGTTGTATTTTGTGTTGATGTCTAATTTTTCTATCTCTATATTGGGAATGCCTGTCCTTATCCCTTCTAAGTAGTGGGGAAGGGAAGAGATGTTCCATTGTCGGCTTTCTCCATCATAGGAGTGGGCGGAAGGCCCGATACCGATATATTTTTTGCCGGTCCAATAGGAGCTGTTATGCTGGGAAAAATAACCGGGACGGGCAAAATTGGAAATCTCGTAATGGAGATATCCGGCTTCGGCCAATCTATTGATTAAGGTGGAGAAAAGGGTGACACTCAACTCTTCTTCAATGGGAGCCACTTTCCCTGCTTCCATCAACTTATATAGGGCTGTCCCTTCTTCATATATTAAATGGTAGGCTGAGATATGGGGAATCTCCAGGTGGATCGCGTCATCCAGATTCTCTTGCCATTCTTCCAGGGTCTGTCCGGGCAATCCGTATATCAAGTCGATACTTATATTTGGGATACCATTTTCTTTGCAAGTTCGACTGCACGCAAAGCCTGTTCGCGGTCATGGCGCCGATTCAGGAAATGGAGGTCTTTCTCTTTGAAACTTTGTACTCCCATACTGACCCGGTTGAAGGGTAGGTTGCGGAGAGAGGCAACATATTCCGGCGTCATATCGTCGGGATTGACTTCCAGCGTAATTTCTTTGCATGAGCTTATATTGAACAGGCAGTCTATGGCCTTGAATATCCGCTCGAAGTCGGCCTGCTGAAGTTGAGAGGGCGTGCCGCCTCCGAAATAGATGGTGTCAAGAGGTTCTCCTCCTATATATTCTTGGCGTAGTTGCATCTCCCGGATAACCGCACTGACATATGGTTCTTTGAACTTCATATCCGTGTTGGAAAAGAAGTCACAATATAGGCACCGTTTGGCGCAAAAAGGAATGTGGATATATAAACCTGCCATTCTGTTCTGCTTTTTCGTACTACAAAGATAGCAACATTTTGTCTCTATCTGTCTTTCTTTCCGCTCTTTATCTTTAAACTGTTAAATAACATAGTTCTCAAACACTGAACTTGGAATTGTTTTTCTCCTTTACAATCTCTAATTTGCGGTCCCGTGAATGAAAAGGGTTTGCGGGGCAATCTTTATTGTTAAACACAAATTAATACCTTGATATCATGAAAGTATACCAAACAAACGAAATCAAGAACATCTCTATCTTGGGAAGTTCGGGCTCTGGGAAAACCACTCTCGCTGAAGCGATGCTTTACGAGGGTGGAGTTATAAAACGTCGCGGAAGTGTGGAATCCGGAAACACAGTGAGCGATTATTTCCCGGTTGAGAAGGAGTATGGTTACTCGGTATTCTCGACCGTTTTCAGTGTTGAATGGCAGGACAGAAAGTTGAATTTCATTGATTGTCCGGGTTCAGACGATTTTATCGGTGGTGCAGTTTCTGCTCTGAATGTGACAGACACGGCGCTGATGGTATTGAATGCCCAGTATGGCGTGGAAGTCGGCACAATCAACCAGTTTCGGTATACAGAACAATTTCATAAGCCAGTTATCTTTGTTGTGAATCAATTGGATAACGATAAGGCTGATTATGATGGGACAATCGCTCAGTTACGTGAACAATGGGGCGGAAAGGTGGTGCCTATCCAGTATCCGGTTTCTACAGGTTCGTCTTTCAATGCGGTTGTCGATGTGTTGAAGATGAAGATGTATCGTTGGAAACCTGAAGGCGGTGTTCCCGAAGTGCTGGAAATTCCGGTGGAAGAAATGGATAAGGCGATGGAACTTCATAAAGCACTGGTCGAATCGGCTGCCGAACATGACGATATGCTGATGGAAAAATTCTTTGAAGAAGGTACATTGAGTGAAGATGATATGCGTGCTGGTATTCGTGCAGGTCTTGTTATCCGGGGGATGTTCCCTGTTTTCTGCGTATGTGCCGGTCGTGACATGTGTGTCCGCCGTACGCTTGAATTCCTTGGTAATGTAGTCCCTTGTACAGATAAGATGCCTCGTCCGGTAACTACTGACGGTGTGGAAGTGACTCCTGATTCGAACGGGCCGACCAGCTTGTTCTTCTTTAAGACGACTGTAGAGCCACATATCGGCCAGGTTTCCTATTTTAAAGTGATATCGGGTAAGGTAAAAGAAGGTGACGATTTGCTGAATGCCGACCGTGGTTCGAAGGAGCGTATCGCGCAGTTGTTCTCTGTTGCCGGGCAGACCCGTAACGCTGTGGCCGAAATGGTTGCCGGAGATATCGGTGCTACCGTTAAGTTGAAAGATGTTCGTCGTGGTAATACTTTGAATGGTAAGGATGTGATTATCGTTTCGACTTTATCAAATATCCGGACCCGAAGTATCGCCGTGCCGTGAAACCGGTTAATGAGCAGACGCCGAAAAGATGATGGAAATCTTGATGCGTATGCGCGAAGAAGATCCGACATGGATGATCGAACAGTCCAAAGAATTGAAACAGACGATCGTTTCCGGTCAGGGAGAATTCCATCTTCGCACATTGAAATGGAGAATCGAGAACAATGATAAATTGCCGATTGAGTTTTACGAACCGAAGATCCCATATCGTGAAACCATCACGAAAGCTTCTCGTGCGGACTACCGCCATAAGAAACAGTCGGGTGGTGCAGGCCAATTTGGTGAAGTTCACTTGATCATCGAACCGTATTACGAAGGTATGCCGGCACCGGATACATATCGTTTTGGCGGACAAGAATATAAAATCAGCGTACGTGATACGCAGACAATAGATTTGGACTGGGGTGGAAAGCTGGTATTTATTAACAGTATCGTTGGTGGAGCCATCGATGCCCGTTTTCTGCCGGCCATCCTGAAAGGTATTATGGCTCGTATGGAGCAGGGACCGTTGACTGGTTCGTATGCCCGTGATGTGCGCATCATCGTCTATGATGGAAAGATGCACCCGGTAGACAGTAATGAAATTTCTTTCATGCTGGCAGGCCGTAATGCTTTCAGTACCGCTTTTAAAGAAGCTGGTCCTAAGATCCTGGAACCTGTTTATGATGTAGAAGTATCGGTTCCGGCTGATTATCTGGGCGACGTGATGAGTGACCTGCAGGGACGTCGCGCCATCATTATGGGTATGAATAGTGAAAAAGGCTACGAAAAGCTGTTGGCTAAAGTGCCTTTGAAAGAGATGTCTTCGTACTCGACATCTTTGAGTTCCATCACAGGTGGACGTGCTTCATTTACGATGAAGTTCTCCAGCTATGAGCTGGTTCCGTCGGATGTCCAGGACAAGCTGTTAAAAGCTTACGAGGCAACTCAGGCAGAAGATTGATTTGGATTTTCTATAAATTGTATGAAGGCTGCCCCTGTGAAGGAGTGGCCTTCATTGTTTTTTCATATGGCTGTTGCAACGCCGTAATACAAAGTACGTTTTTTTGTATCATGTTAATAGAAACAACATGAAACTAAGAAAGTATTATCCAACCATTGTCCTGTCGGACATTCACTTAGGTTCCGAGCATTCACGGACCGAGGAAGTGACGAATTTCCTTAAACATGTTAACTGTGACCGCCTGATACTGAACGGTGATATCATCGATGGCTGGCAACTCCAGAAATCCGGTCGTCGCTGGAAGCAACAACATACCGATTTCTTTAAAGTTCTGATGAAGATGATGGAAAAGCAGGGAACGGAGATTGTCTATATACGTGGCAATCATGACGATTTTCTGGACAACCTGGTTCCGTTTACCTTCTCCAACCTCTCTGTCGTGAAAGATTATATTCTGAATACACACGGGAAGCGCTATTTGGTGACACATGGAGATATCTTCGATACGGTTACTACGAATATGCGTTGGTTAGCGATGTTGGGAGATATGGGCTATACTTTTCTGTTGTGGCTGAACCGTATATACAACCAGCGGAGGGAAAAAGCAGGAAAGCCTTACTTTTCACTTTCCCAACATGTCAAACATAAAGTGAAAAGTGCTGTCTCTTATATTTCCGATTTCGAAAAGGAGCTGGTTAAGCTGGCGGAGGCGAAGAAATTGGACGGTATTATCTGCGGACATATCCATCAGGCAGCTAACGTACGGTATGGGGATATCCATTATCTGAATTCCGGCGACTGGGTGGAAAGCCTTACGGCACTCGTTGAGAATGAACAAGGCGAATGGAATATTGTTTCATATAGTAAGGAAGATTATGACCGTAATGAAAAGGCCTCTTCCGGTCTGTATTATGCCGAAGTAATATGAAATATTGTTTGTCATACAAGGTGAAGGACGTGGTCACCTGACCCAGGCGCTTTCTCTTCGCCAGAAATTGGCGGATGAAGGGCATGAGATCGTGGGGGTTCTGGTCGGAAAAAGTCCGGCACGCCGGCTTCCCGGTTTTTTTAGCGAGAAGATCGGTGTTCCTGTTTATCCGTTCGAGAGCCCGAACTTCCTCCTTCGGCCAAGAATAAGCAGGTCAATTTGGTAAGGAGTGTGGCTTATAACCTGTTTAGGTTGCATAAATATCTCTCAAGTATCCGGTATATCAACCGGATGATAAAGGAGACGGGAGCGGATGTTGTCGTAAACTTCTACGAACTACTGACCGGACTGACTTATCTGTTTTGCCATCCGAAAGCCTGATGGTTTGTATTGCGCACCAGTATTTGTTTTTACATCCTGACTTTGTCTTTCCTGGACAAAACAGACTGTCACTTGTCTCCTTGAAGTTTTTCACTCGCATGACGGCAATAGGAGCCACAAAAAAACTGGCTTTGTCTTTTCGCAAGATGCGTGAGGTTCCGTCAGAAGGATTGTCGTGGTTCCTCCTCTTCTGCGCAAGGAAGTGTTGGAAACAACGCCGGTGAACGGGGATTATCTGCATGGCTACTTACTGAATAGCGGATTCAGCGAAGAGATACGGTCCTGGCACAAGGTGCATCCGAATGTTGCTTTGCATATATTTTGGGATAAAAAGGAGGTTCGTCCGGAAGTAAAAGTAGACTCTTTTCTTTCTTTCCATCAACTGAATGACACGCTGTTTATCCGTTATATGGCGGGTGCGAAAGCTTATGCTACGACAGCAGGTTTCGAGTCTGTTTGTGAGGCTATGTATCTGGGTAAACCTGTATTGATGGTACCGACCCATATCGAACAATCCTGTAATGCTTTTGATGCGGTTCAGGCTGGTGCTGGCGTCGTTGCAGATCGGTTTGACCTGGATGCTTTGTTGGAACTATCGCGTACTCATCGGCCGAATCCCGCTTTTTCTCATTGGGTGAAACAAGCGGATTGGTTGATCCTGCGTGAGTTCCGTCCGGATTTGTTGATGGAGGAGACGCCTGCTTCCTTGTGGCGTCGTTTATCAACCCGGTGGATATACCGATTAGGGAAGACGTTATCGATTTGATGGTTGTGAATTATAAATGTTGGTTTATCTGTGTGGAACATAGATAGCATGGTCATACAAAATGATTATCGTTTGTAGGGGCAGGGCTCTGCTCTGCTTATTGAATCCGGCAAGGCAGACGTCATTTTTATAGGGCGGAGTAGAACCCCGCCCCTACAGAGTGCCATTATTTTATTCCATACCGATAAATCTGCATTTAATGGTTGTTATTTCAACGCCTGCTCGATATCCGCGATGATGTCGTTTGCATTTTCGATGCCGACAGACAAACGGATCAGGTCGGGAGCAACACCTGCTTCGATCAGCTGTTCGTCCGTCAACTGACGGTGTGTATGGCTGGCAGGGTGGAGGACACAGGTACGAGCATCCGCTACGTGAGTCACGATGCAGATCATCTTCAGGTTATCCATAAAACGGATCGCATCTTCACGAGAACCTTTCAAGCCGAAAGCGATTACGCCGCAAGTCCCGTTCGGCATGTATTTCCGGGCCAGTTCGTAATATTTATTACTCTTTAATCCGGGGAAATTCACCCAGGCAACCTGCTCGTTTGCTTCCAGCCATTCGGCAACTTGTTGGGCGTTCTTGCAATGTTGTGGCATACGCAGGTGTAGGGTTTCAAGCCCTAAATCAACAAGAAGGCATTCATCGGAGCCTGGATAGAACCAGGTCGCGCATCAACTGTGCCGTAGCCTTTGTCATATAAGCCATCTTGCCGAAAGCCTTTGTGTAGGTTAGGCCATGATAAGATTCGTCCGGGGTTGTTAGACCTGGGAATTTGTCAGCATGCGTGTCCCAGTCGAAGTTGCCACTGTCCACAACTGCACCGCCTACGCTTGTCGCATTGGCCGTCCATATACTTGGTTGTTGAATGAGTCACGATATCGGCTCCCCATTCGAATGGACGGCAGTTAATCGGCGTCGCGAATGTGTTATCCACGATCAGAGGCACACCATGATTGTGGGCAATACGGGCAAACTTTTCGATATCGAGTACGCTCATGCCCGGATTGGACAAGGTTTCTCCAAACAAAGCCTTTGTGTTAGGACGGAAAGCAGCTGATATTTCTTCTTCTGGGGCATCAGGATCGATGAATGTCACTTCGATACCCAACTTCTTCATCGTCACACCGAACAAGTTGAACGTTCCACCATAGATCGTGGACGAGCAAACCATATGGTCGCCAGCCTGGCAGATGTTGAATACGGCATAGAAATTGGCTGCCTGCCCGGAAGAAGTCAGCATGGCGCCTACGCCACCTTCCAAAGCGGCGATCTTGGCTGCGACAGCATGCGTTTGTCGGGTTTTGCAGGCGGGTGTAGAAATATCCACTCTCTTCCAGGTCGAACAGTTTAGCCATCTGTTCGCTGGTGTCATACTTGAATGTCGTGCTCTGATAGATAGGCAGGACGCGCGGTTCTCCTTTTTTCGGTTGCCATCCTCCCTGCACGCAGAGGGTTTCCGGCTTTAATTCGTTGTTCATTATGATGTTATTTTTTTATTGAATAGTCGGTTGTCGTTGCTATGACAATACGGATTGGCAAAAATACGGAATAGTTTGTTGTATCACAATATCTTTTTCTGTAAAATGCGGAACCAGATGAATGCGACGATCCCTTTTAGCATACTTGAGATGCCGATTGCCCACCAGACACCTGTAATACCCAGCCCCATTGCCGTCAATCCGATCGCCATTGGGATACGCAGGCTATTGAACGTGATGCTGATGATGGCGGGAGGGATCGTGCGGCCTGTCCCATAGAACAATCCTTGCATCGTTATTTCCAGCATCATGAACAACATTGAGTAACCGTCGATGCGGAGAAAAACACCTCCTGCCTCATAAGCAGCCTTTTCGGGTATGATCAGCGAGAATACTTCGCTACCGAAGAACACGAAAAGCAGTGTGCAAAAGACACCGAACATAGCTGTCATTTTTAGAGTCGTATGATAGGCACCCAGAACACGTTCTTTTTTCTGTGCGGCAAAGTTTTGAGCTACGAATGTGCTTAGAGCCGTACTAAATCCTTGCGAGGTATTCCAGGCGATTGCTTCGATTTGTCCTCCGGCTGTCATTGTCATTAGTCCGATATGTCCGCCATAGGTCGATGCCGTGCGTGCATTATCAGGTTGATAATGGCAAACAGGCTGTTTAACAATGCGACAGGAAGTCCTAACTGGAAAATACGTTTGCTGTAGCGGCTTTTTAACCGGACAAAGAAAGGAAATCCTCCAAACAGTTTGTTCTTCTTTTTCAGATGATAGATGAAAATGGCAAGTACGGTCGCTTCCGATAGCCAGGTTGCACAGGCTGCACCGTCCGTACCCATCCCGAATCCGAATACAACAAGGGAGGTCGACACCATATCACTAATCTAATCCGGATTCCAACCGTTCGACATAGAAGGGTATTTTGCTTAGTCCCGCGGCATTATAGATACCCGTGCAGGCTGCCGCTAAGAAAATGAGCGGGAATCCGGTCGAGACAATCCTCAGATAGTCTATTGCCTGTGCTGAAATAGCCGCTTCTAACTTAAAGAAACCGATTATCGGGTTGGCAAAGGCGAAAAGCATAGCTCCCCAACATAGCGAGATGATCAGGCGATCGTCAGATTGTGAGCGGCGAAGGTACGTGCGTCACCTTCCTCGCGAGCTCCAATACTTTGTGCGACGCTGACCTCCGCGCCGACTTTGTTTAGGTAAGCAATCGAAGTTGTCATCCACGTCAAGATACCGACTGCCCCGATAGCGGCTACCGCTTCGCTACCCAGACGCCCAACCCAAGCCATATCGGTGATGCTGTAGGCCATTTGGATAAAAGAAGTTCCCATGATGGGAAGCGCCAGGTTAAATAGTTGCTTTTTAATAGGTCCTTCCGTCAGATTTTTTGTCCCTTGCATAGTCGTCTCTTTAATTTGGGGGACAAATATACGATGTTTTCCGGTGAAAAGAGATGAGGAGAGATCAGGCGTGCGAAAAAAGAACGGCAGTGTACCGAAAAGGTTGGATTGTAAGCCCTTTCCGGCACACTGCCACACAAGTAGAAACCGGTAGTGTCAGAAATTGATGTTCACACCGATCATTGCGCTGAAACTCTGCATCGGATAGCCGTAATAGAGTTCGTATTTCTGGAACAGGACGTTGTTCAGTTTCAGATACAGCCCGAAAGTGTCGTTCAGGGTATAAGTTCCGGTCAGGTTGAGTTCATTGATGTTTTTCATCTTTTCACCTTCCGATTTTCCTAAGAACGTCTTGCGGCCAGTTGCTAAATAATAATCCAAAGAAGCAGTTACCTGGTTGATCGGATGGACGGTGACACCGGCTGTCAATTCCATTTCGGGTTTGCCGTAAGCATCTTCGATATCGTCGACGTTCCAACTATTGTAAACACCTTTCAGGTTGATATCGAATAATTGCTGATAGCTATATTTCAGATTGATACCGCCGAACGCATGTTTCGCATTTGCTTGCATCGCTACGCTGGTATTGGCAAAAATATCGCCTTGCGGACTTGGGGGAAGAAGCGACGGAACGAAGAAAACTTCGTCGTTCGTGATCTTATAACCTCCGAATACATCGAACCAGAAACCGGGAGCGATACCACTTCTGATACCGATCATTCCATCCAGATAGTTACGGGAAGGAAGCAGTTCCATCGTTGGGTTGATGTAGCGATTGACCTGTGAAATTTCGTACATGCTGTTTGAGTAGAGTTTGCCGCCGGCAACCAGGTAGAGCTGTGTCTTATCGGCAACTTCCACGTCGGCCGTAATAGTTGGGGAAGCATAAATTACTGTTGTCACCGGTTACAAACATGATGTTTGCACCTAACTTCAAATTCCAATTGTCTCCCGACACCTTGTAATAAGGTGAAAGAGTAGCTTCGGCATGGTTTTCAAATTCCAAATATTCCTGTCCGCCCATTGTTGGCAGGCTGTAATTGAAGTATTCTACGTTACCCCCTAATCCGATGCGCTGTTCACCGCCGAAACGGGCGTTCAAATCGAACTTTACGTCGAACGTATGTTCTGTCGGTCCGTCTTGTTCCTTGCTTAACGCATATTTATGGGAGAAGTTGGTATATCCGAGATCTAACAGATAGCCGACAGGAGCGTCTTCTTTTGATTCGACTCCGATCTTTGCTTGGATAGCCTGGTTTACCTGATTGGTTTCACGGTCGAAATTTTCCGGAACTAATGCAACTGACGATTCGGGGCTGTAAACCGGTAAACCGTAGTAATTGAATGCGGAATATCCCGTATTTGATCCCCATGTCCAGCGATAGTTTTTCAAATGCGTGTTTAAAGTTGAGGCCACCTAAATTATCATTCAATTTAGCTTTAACCTTGTCAAAATCCGTATCGATATATTTCACCTTCCCGTTCGTCGAACGATGAGAGAACCAAATATTTAGCTTATCCTTGTCTGTGCTCAGGATATGGTAGCCCACGTCGCCGTTCAGGTTCAGATACGTGCCTCCGCCGAAATTGAAATAACCGCGTCGTTTATTATACTGGATATCCGTCATGATATTGCCTGAAGGTAACAGGCTGATTTCCTTCTCAGGATCGGCCGGGACGGTGAAAGTTGCGTAATCGATCGGCATCTTCTTGACAACCGGCTCTTTGATGACCGGCAGTGTGTTTACTTTGCTGGCGTCCTGTACGGTCGGGTCATATTCGCGTTCCAGCGTCATTTCCCGGTTCAGGTCTTTTTCCTTCGTTTTGTCTTCTTGTGCACTGACGGTTGCGGCGCTCCCTAACAGGGCCACCACACACAATGCTTTGATGTTGTATATTGTCTTCATCAC
>ENA-OQCK01000676-OQCK01000676.1-human-gut-metagenome-genome-assembly--contig:-NODE-676-length-16334-cov-2.842290_pt1 | contig 16334 bp, 23 predicted proteins | sample MGYA00242498_ERZ504578 | MGnify/ENA primary metagenome ERZ504578 (study PRJEB26092, sample SAMD00036229) | human gut metagenome | host: Homo sapiens | study: EMG produced TPA metagenomics assembly of...
AGCGCATGCACCAGCGGCATCATCCTGTTCCTGATATCCGCTTCCTCCGCCATGTCCTTTGTCATGGCATACTCGGGAATCCCGGCAGCTATCAGCGAGGGCATCATGTCCATCTCCACCAACAAATATGTGATTCTGCTGCTGATGAACATAATTTTGATGGTTGTGGGCATGTTCATGGATATCACACCGGCTATCCTGATTTTCACCCCTATCTTCCTTCCTATCGCCCAGAGCTTAGGAATGACTGACATTCAGTTCGGCGTCATGTTAATCTTCAATATGTGCCTGGGCAACATCACGCCGCCTGTTGGTTCCGTACTGTTCGTGGGCTGCGGTATCAGCAAAATCAGTATCGAGCAGGTGACCAAAACGCTGTTGCCCTACTTTGCTGTACTGTTCCTCCTTCTGCTGGCTGTTACCTATATACCTGCGCTGTCACTGGGAGTACCCAGCCTGATGGGATTAATTTAGTGGAAACATAAGATACATTTTAGTATGTAACACAGCATTTTGAGATGAAACAGTCAATATAAAAATCCAATCCGTAAACGTATCAGCGGGAAACGCGGGGCATGAAGGACCGCGACCGGGCATATCTATGGCAGTGGCGGAGTATGTGCTTGAGCACCGGGATTTATTAATGCCTGACAGATAATCCTTTTCCATTCCTTAACGGTTCCCTGACCACTTCCATAAAACGAAACAGCAGGCGCTCCTTTCAGACCCATGTCAAAAGTAGGCGCCTCATAGCTTCATGCCGTATACGGCTCAGAACAAGGTCTGCTGCTCATACTCACAGTCCCTTGCCAGCCGGGGCGGTTCCTGCCCCAGCAGTTCCTTTGTCTTTTTGCTGTCCAGAATCCATTCCCTGACCTGTTCCCTCTCAAGAACCAGAGGCATACGGCTGTGGACAGGGGCCATGGATGCATTGGCCTGGGTAGTCAGTATAACGAAGCGGTCCCCGTCCTCATACCTGCCATAAAATCCGGCCAGAAACAGAATCCGGCTCCCTTCCTTAGTGAATGTAAATTTCTCTTTATTCTTATTCCACTCATAAAACCATGAAACAGGGACCGCAGCCCGGCGCTGGCTCACACTGTCCCGGAACATCCGCTTTTCAAACACAGACTCTGACCTGGCATTAAAAACCAGCCCCTTTCCGCCCGGCCCGGGATATCCCCACTTCTGCCTGCAGGCCCTAAGGCTCCCGCCCTGGTCCCCGGCCGCCGTAATGACCGGAGCCGTGTCGCCCGGATGGATGTCCCTATCCAGCACTCCCAGCTCCAGTTTCCAGTCCTTCTGTTCTGTTAAGTCCCTTATCTCATCTAATAATTCCGCGCTGAATGATATCTGCCGCACATGATATTCCTGCCCTTTCCTGGGTATTAAGTTTCCGCGGCGGCATTTTGTCCGCCTACTGTATTATATACCCAAACCCTTTAAAATCGATGCAGGCATTCAGCAGGGACACAGCCTTCACTCCCGTCACCTTACCGCCTCCAATATCCCCTCGCTGAACGTAGGATGCGGGAAAATAACCTTAGCCATATCCTCCAGCGTCAGCTCATTGGCTATAGCCACCGCAAACTGGCTGATCATATCCGTGGCCCTGGCACACATCATCTGGCGCCCAGGATGCGGTGTGAATCACTGTCCGCCACCACCTTTATAAATCCCCTCTCCTGCTGGGACAGAATGGATTTTCCGTTGGCAGACATTATATACTTCTTTGTCACGGCTTCTATTCCCCTGGCCTTGGCCTCATCCGCGCTGATTCCCACGCAGCCGATTTCCGGGTTGGTATACACGCAGGACGGAACGATATCCGTACGGATTACCATATTCTCTCCTGCCATGTGCGCCACCGCGTTTCTGCCTTGGGCAGTGGCTGCATGGGCCAGCTGAATGCCGCCCGTCACATCTCCGATGGCATATATGCCCGGTACGCTGGTTTCATATGTTTCATCCGTGACAATACGCCCGCGTTCCATGGTCATATCCTTCACTTCCTGGCTGCTCTCGTCTGTTATAAGACCGCCCGTGTAAGCCTGCGTCCCGTAGCGATAAGGATACCGTCCGCCCTGCCTCACAGAGTTTGCCCTTTTCCACATAGCGGCATATAAGTCCGGCTCCATCCTCTGTGCGAAGGATCTCCTCCACCTTTGCCCCTGTATGGATCTCCACGTTTCTTTTCTTCATTATCATCTTCAGGTTCTGGGCAATTTCCTTATCCATAGTGGCAGAATACGGTCCAGGGCCTCGATTACAGTTACTCCATGGCCCAGTGAACTGTACACAGACGCAAATTCCATGCCGATTACTCCGCCGCCTATGATAATCAGATGTTCAAACAAATCCTTCTTGTCCAGCAGTCCGTCACTGGTGACCACTCCCGGCAGATGAGCCCGGTATGGGCGGGCATGCCGGAACAGAACCAGTGGCAATGAGAATATGACCTGTTTCCAGGACAACCTGGTCCTGCTTCTGTCCGTCCGGCTGTTCCTCTGCTTTTTCACCTGTCTTTTCCCCAGACAGCGCCACCTTCACATGCTCCCTGTCCAATATGGTTCCCGTACCGTAAAAGACTGAAATCCTGTTGGTCTTCATGAGGGAGGCGATGCCCTTTCTCAGCTGTTCCAGCACTTCGTCTTTCCGTTTCTGGACCATTTCCATGTCAATCACGGGTTCCCGGGCCGTCAGGCCAATGGATGGCCCTGACTGTAATTCATGGTACAGCTCTGCTGTATGGAGTATTGTTTTGGCGGGAATGCATCCCCGGTTCAGGCAGGTGCTCCCAGTTCACGATTTTCCACCAGAGCGACCTTCATTCCCTTTTGAACCCCTTCGATGGCAGCCTCATATCCGCCCGGCCCCGCGCCAATCACCACCAAATCAAATATGTCAGCCATATAAACTTAACCTCTCTTCCATTTATGTTCTGTGTTTACAGCGATTCCCTCACAAGGGCCTTGAAATCCTCTTTGATCTGGCGTGACTGCGGTACATCCGTACCGGTATGTTCCTCTGCCTGAAACGCGTCCGGTCCCACGGCTTCCACCGCCGCGCATATATCCTCCTCCGCATAGCCGCAGCCCTTCAGCTGTTTTGCCAGCGCCCCAAACATTTCCTGGTCCATGGCGTCTGAGAATACATTCACGTCCTGTATCACGCCTTCATCCACATGTAGCTGTATCTGTATATTGCCCCACGGAAACCGTTTTTCCATTTCGTACTCAAAGGGAATTTTTCTTCCGTATTTCCACTGCCAGGAAGCAAATTTCTCTGTCAGGACGTCTATCTCCGGCTGGGGCAGCTCCTCTTCCTTCATCCTCACGGCAGGCTGTCCGTAAACCCTGGAAAATGCCTCCACCAGGGCCGCTTTCACTTCCTCCAATGTGATGTCAGGCTTAAACTCGCACAAATTGGCCACCCTGGACTTTACAGAGGTCACGCCCTTGGAGGCAAGCTTTTCTTTTGATACATTCAAATACCGGGACATATTTTCCTTGTCCGCCCGTATCAGTATGGTACCATGGTGGTAGCAGCCGTCCCCTGTTCTGTAAAACGCGTTGCCGGAGAACTTGCGTCCTTCCACGGTGATATCATTGCGCCCTGTCTTTTCCGCATGGATTCCCAGCTCCTTACGGCCTCCAGTATCACGTCCAGCTGCCGCGATACATCGTAATCCTCAGCGCCTACAATAAATGTAAAATTCAGATTCCCCAGATCGTGGAACACCGCGCCTCCCCCTGAGAGGCGGCGCACCAAATAACCGTCCTCCTGCTCTAAGAAGTTCACCCTGCATTCCCTCCAGCAGTTCTGGTTCTTTCCTATAACCACCGTATGGCGGTTCTGCCACAGGTAAAGAATGCAGGTGCCCTGGGGAACATGAAGGGTCATGTACTCCTCCATGGCCAGATTCCGGTAGGGGTATGTATTATCTGTCTCCATCCACACAAGTCTGTTTATCATGTCAGCCTCCATTCTTATAGAAAGGCTGCCTGGGCAGCCCCTTCCCCGGCCATGTACAGATATAGCGGATATCCGTGCATAACCAGGGACATGCCGGCTGTCCAGGCAGTCCTATTTCATTTTCATCATTCCCAGGTATAGCGCAGTACCGGCTTGCGGGCCGCGGTAACCTCATCCGGTCTTCCAATCGGTGTAAGGTGAGGAGCGCTGTGAAGTGCCTCAGGATCAGCCAGAGCCTGCTCATAAATCCTGTGGAATACCTCGATTGCCTCATCCAGGGTCTCCTTGGACTCTGTCTCTGTAGCTCCACCATCAGCGCCTCATGTACAATCAGCGGGAAGTACATGGTCGGCGGATGAATGCCGTAGTCCAGAAGTGCCTTGGCAATATCCATGGCATTCACGTCCTTGTCGTGTTTCATCTTCTCCAGACTCATGACGAACTCATGCATGCAGGTCTCGTTGTAGGCCATGTCATAGACATCCGACAGCTTCACCCTCATATAGTTGGCATTCAGCACCGCGTTGCGGGCAGCCTCCGGTATGCCCTCCTTTCCAAGGGTCAGGATATAGGTCAATGCCTTAACCACCACCAGGAAGTTGCCGTAGAACATCTTCACATCCCCAATGGATTCCTGTGCCTTCACAAAGTGATATGCATCCTCCTCCTTCTCCACACGTACGCCGGGTATAAAGGACTTTAAGAATTCCTTGCAGCCCACAGGACCGCTTCCCGGTCCGCCGCCGCCGTGGGGTGTGGAGAATGTCTTGTGCAGGTTCAGATGGACCACGTCAAATCCCATGTCACCCGGCCGCACAATGCCCATAACCGCGTTCAGATTGGCTCCGTCATAATAGCACAGTCCGCCTGCATCATGTACGATTTTGGTTATTTCCAGAATGTTCTTGTCAAATAATCCCACGGTATTGGGGTTGGTCAGCATCAGGCCGGCCGTGTCATCCCCTACAGCTGCCTTTAACTGCTCCAAATCCACGCAGCCGTCCTCCCTGGACGGAATGCTCACCACGTCGTAGCCGCACATGGCAGCGCTGGCCGGATTGGTTCCGTGGGCAGAGTCGGGAACAATAATTTTGGTACGCTTTGCATCATTGTGATGGACATGATATGCCTTGATTAAAAGCAGTCCCGTAAACTCACCGTGGGCGCCTGCCGCCGGCTGGAATGTCATTGCGTCCATGCCCGTGATTTCGCAGAGATATTTCTCTGCCAGATATAATACTTCCATGGAACCCTGCACCGCAGCCTCCGGCTGCAGCGGATGGACTCCTCTAAATCCCTTTAAGGCGGCTGCTTCCTCATTCACCTTGGGGTTGTACTTCATGGTGCAGGAACCCAAAGGATAGAAACCGTCGTTGACACCGTGGGAACGCTTTGCCAGTTCCGTATAATGGCGGCTGATTTCATTTTCCGACAAGTGCGGAAGGCGGGGCTGTTTCTCACGGATATGTGCTTTCTCAAACGATACCTGGGGCACGTCACAGGGACTGATTAAATCCAGTTTTCTCCCGGCTGACCCTTTTTCAAATACAAGTTTCATGAACCGCACACCTCCTTTTGTCCGCATTCCCTGTGAAGCGCCTCCCGTACAGCGGAGGCTAGTTCATCCATCTCCTCCCTGGTGTTCATCTCAGTAGCGCACCAGAGGATTTCCCTGTCGGAAAGCGGCAGTCCGCCCAGGATTCCCCTGCTTTCCAGAGCCCTTAAGATATGGGCGCTGTCCGTACACTTGCCCTCCGGGCTTACGGTAACGAACTCGTGGAAAAATTCACAGTCATGCTTTGGCTCAAGCCCTGCTTCCTTCAATGCATCCCTGAGATAATGGGCCTTGGACATGCACTGGCCCGCTGCCTTAGCCATACCGTCTGCTCCCATGGCTGTCATATATACAGAGGCTGTCAGGGCGCACCATGCCTGGTTGGAACACACGTTGGAGCTGGCCTTCTCACGGCGTATATGCTGTTCACGGGCCTGAAGGGTAAGAACAAACGCCCTGCGGCCCTGGTTATCGCTGTCTCGCCTACAATTCGGCCCGAAGCTTCCTTGTCATGGCTGCCGTGGCAGTCATAAAGCCCAGATAAGGTCCTCCAAACGCCAGAGGCATGCCAAGGGGCTGGCCGTCTCCCACAGCGATATCCGCTCCGTACTCCGCCGGGGTTTTCATGACAGCTAAAGCCATGGGATTGCAGCCCATGATATACTTGGCGCCGGCTCATGGACAATACGGCCCAGGCGTCTCCGTCCTCTACATTGCCGTAATAGTTGGGCTGCTGTACATAGAAGCAGGCGGACTGAGGGTCTGCCTTCAGCATCTCTTCCAGTGCTGCCGCATCCGTTACCCCGTCTTTTTCCGGAACCATGACAACCTTTGTATTGCTGCCAAAGCAGTATGTTTTCATAACCTCGATGACGCCCGGGTTTGCAGCCGCAGAGATATAGGCTGTGGTTTTCTTTCTCTCCTTACACATGGCAATGGCTTCCGCCGCAGCCGTGGCACCGTCGTATATGGATGCGTTGGAGGCGTCCATTCCTGTGAGTTCACAGAGCATGGTCTGATACTCAAATATGGACTGGAGGATGCCCTGGCTGATCTCCGCCTGATAGGGCGTATAGGCAGTAACAAACTCCTCTTTTGATGTCACGCTTGAAACAATGGCAGGTATGTAGTGGTTATAAGCCCCTGCCCCCCTGAAAATATGGCGGAACACAACATTCTTACCGGCTATGTCTCCATTCTTCCTTTAACTGCCTGCTCGCTGAGTCCTGAAGGGATATTGACCTCTTCCTTCAGCATTACCTCATCCGGTATATGGGAGAACATCTCCTCAAAGCCGGCATATCCAATCTCACGAAGCATCTCCTGCTGCTCCTGCTTCGTACCTGGTACATAACTTCCCATATAATCTCACCTCACCTCTCATGGGATGGAATACCTTCCCCGACCTGAATCCCCTAATCCAGGGTCTTCACATATTCCTCATACTCTGCCGCGCTCATTAACTGAGCAGTGCCGGTTACATTCTTCACCTTCATAAACCATGCCTCATAAGGCGCTTCGTTGATGGATTCCGGCGCGTCCAGCAGGGCCTCGTTAATCTCTGCCACCGTGCCGCTTACCGGTGAATACACATCGGATACAGCCTTTACGGATTCCACATCAGCAAACGGCTTTCCCTCTGTCACCTCGTCCCCTGCTTCCGGCAGGTTTACAAATACCAGATCCCCAAGAGCATCCTGTGCATAATCAGATACTCCCACTAAAACCGTGCCGTCCTCCAGGGTCTTTACCCACTCATGTGACTTTACATACTTTAAATCTTCTGGAAAATTCATTCTAAATACCTCCTTGAACATGCTGTTTTCTATTATATTTTTAAATCTTGATTTTTATATCCGCTGAATTACTGCCGTTTATAAAATGGCAGCTTCACTACCTCCGCGGCCACACGGCGTCCCCTGACATCCACCTCCAGCGCTGTTCCCGGATCCTTAAACCCTATGTCAATCAGGGCCATCGCTGCCGGATATCCCAGGAACGGGCAATGTGTGCCGGAGGTGGTCATACCCACCTGCTGTTCTCCTATGCAGACCCGCTGGTGCTCCCTGATGATGCCGCGGCCGGTTACCTTTAATCCCACACGCTTTCTGGTTAAAGGTCCCTTATCCTGGATAGCCTGTTTTCCGATGAAATCATCCTTATCCATCTTCACAAAGATTCCCAATCCTGCTTCCTTGGGAGAAATGGTATCGTCCATCTCATGGCCGTATAGTGGCATGCCTGCTTCCAGCCTCAAGGTATCCCTGGCGCCCAAACCACATGGAATCAGGCCCTCGTCCTTTCCGGCCTCCATGAGCAGTTCCCACATCTCAGGCGCATCCTCCGGAGCCAGATAAATCTCCACTCCGTCCTCCCCGGTATAACCGGTCTTTGAAATGATGCATTTCATGCCGCCCACCATGCGGTCAAAAAGGCAGGTATAATACTTTTCAGGAATATCTTCCTCCTTCGCCACCTTCTTAAGCACATCAATTGCCTTTGGTCCCTGAAGGCAAGCTGGGCCACCTGGGAGGAAATATCCTCAAAAACAACGTCCCCTGACTGATGGTCCCTCATCCATGCATAGTCCTTATCCTTGTTGGCAGCGTTCACCACGATAAAATAGCAGTCATCCCTAACCTTATACACAATCAGGTCATCCACCACGCCGCCCTGTTCATTGCACATGGGACTGTATCTGGCCTGGCCCTCCGCCATGACCGTATAGTCATTGGTGAGGAGCATGTTCAGATTCTTAAGGGCATCCGGTCCTTTGCAAATCACTTCCCCCATGTGTGACACGTCAAAAAGACCGCATTTGGTACGCACCGCCATGTGCTCGTCGATGACGCCTGTCTCGTACTGTACCCGCAGGAGGTACCCTGCAAAAGGTACAATCTTGCCCTTATACTTTACATGCGTGTCATAGAGAGGTGTTTTTAACAAAACCTCCTCTGCTGCTTCTGTTCCCATAATCATTACCTCCTTCATAAAATTGTCTGGTCCTTAACAATAACAGACTATGAAAGCGCACGAACAAAAGATGTTCATGCGCTCTGTCCTTGGACCTGAAAGATTTGGCTTCTTCGGTGCTATGCTCTCCAGAGTATCGTCCGGTATCCGGTCCTTTTGCCTGAGAGTTTTCCGCTTCCCCTTCGGCGCTGTCTTCTGTATGCTGATTATACACTGATACGCTGTATCCCGTGTATTCTTTATCTTCCATACATTATGGGCAGTCTCTCCCGAATCCATCTTCCGATGATATAAAATTGTCCGCAAACGCAAATCCCACCGGCTTGCCTTGTGCTAATCCCATACTAACACAGGCGCGATTTTCAGTCAATAGCTAAAAAGTGTTTAAATTTTAACACATCAATCGCATTTTTCGCCTTATTTTCCAAACTTATTTTCACGAATATTTTACGGTTTATTTAGAAAAAATACTGGTAATCTCCTATGAAGTAGTATATAATGAGCAAAGGTGATGAGGCGAAGGGGTTCCTTTGGCCTCATTCTTGTATGAGTACGGTTTTAGGTGAGCAAAATCTTAAGTGAAAGAAGGTGACAAGATGCATAAGTTTATGCGGACAGTAGGATTCAGTATGTACCAGAAAAACAGGATATGGCGAAGCTTTTAAAGCGTCTGGTAAAAGAAGCGGAGATGACCGGCCGCCTGGCGGAACAGGAAGGCAGCAGGTTCTGTGAACTGCGCACGGAAGTGGCCCCCGGCATGGGAGTTGCCATGATAGGCGAGATGAGCCCAAAGGAACATTCAGCCGCGAGTATTACTTCCCTATGTCAAGAACCCGGATGTAAGTTCAGAGGCGGAATGTTCCATCCAGCGCCACACGGAGCGTGAAACTTATGCAGGCCTTCTTGATGAATACAGGGTGGGCATATCCCTAATCTTCTACATGGAAAATTCCATGGAGTACAGGATGCGCCGCAGCGCCCGCCAGCCTGTCCAGCCAAAGGGAGCCGCCCTTACAGGACTGGCAGTCCAGGGTAAGGTGCTGCTGCCTGTCAATAAGACGGAAAAACAGGCCGAAGGATTCCCGCAGGCTGCCAAAAACGCAGCAGTCTCCTGGAAGCCGCCAAACACGGCGACGAGGACGCCATCGAGACACTGACCATAGAGGACATCGACCTCTATTCCATGGTATCCAGACGGATTGCCCATGAAGATGTGTACTCCATCATAGAGACATGTTTCATGCCCTGCGGCATAGAGTGCGACCAGTACTCCGTCATAGGGGAAATCACGGAAATCAGCACCAGCGCCAACCGGATTACCAAGGAAGAAATATATAACCTGAAGCTGGACTGCAACGATATGGTATTCCATGTGGCCATCAACAAACAGGACCTGTTAGGCGAGCCACGGATAGGACGGCGCTTTAAGGGACAGGTGTGGATGCAGGGTACGGTGCTGTTTTAAAGGGATGTTTCAACGGGATGTTTATTTGAAAATAGGACTTGATTTTTTTTACCACTTAGGTTATTATATAAGGCGACCGCATGAGTATCATACGGCCCGCCTTATATTTGTGTTTCTGTAGCTCAGCAGGATAGAGCGTCCGCCTCCTAAGGTTGTGCTCTACCAGCTGCCTTACGGGGAAAAGTGATCGTTGCCAGTCTCAATTTAATATAAGTCTCTGTAGCTCAGCAGGATAGAGCGTTCGCCTCCTAAGCGAAAGGCCGTGGGTTCGAATCCCGCCAGGGACGCCAGCAAACACGCCGAAAACCTTTGATTTATCTAGGGTTTTTCGGCTTTTCTTATTTCTGCTGGCTTTGTTGGCTTTTTGCAAAACCTTGGTTTGCTAACATTTGCTAACGAGATTTGGCCTTTTGCTAAGAAAGGCGGTAAGTCAGAGGTTCGATTTTTACCAAAGGAACTTGCAAACATTTGTTAGCAGAAATTAGAGGAAGTTGCAAACAAAATCGCGAATTTGCTAACATCGCTCAAAAATGCTTTCAGAACCTTGCTAACAAAAAAAGTGTTTGGTCACTGTGCAAAGTGGTTCAAACGAAGAAAACCTCTCACAAAGTGAGAGGCGTTCTTCTGAGGGAGGGACTTTATAAAGCTTTTGCCAGCTGCTTGAGCAGTGCGGCAGTTTCGGGATTTTTAAGCAGTTCCAGTATCTTCGCTACATCACTTTCATCACTTTCAGTGACGGCAGTATCCGCAGTTTTAGGCTCTGTATCTTCAACAGGATCAGGAGTCTTGGATGAGTAAAATGCTTCCTCCAATCGCTGAGCGTTTATGCAGCGATCCTCGTCGATGATGTGAGAATAGACATCTGCAACCATTTTTACCTGAGCATGACCAGAGTCGCCCTGGACGGATTTCATATCGCCACCATTGAGTTTCAGCTTGTAGGTGATACTGGAGTGACGGAGAGAATGGAATACAACATGAGGCAGTCCGTTTTCTTTGATAAGTTTATTGAAAGCACGGTTAATCACCTGGCTTTCCATCGGACGGCCATTGCTGGAGCAAAAGACCAGGTTATTGTCGATGTATTCATCTCCAAACAGATCCATCAGCTCATCAATTTCTTTTTTTCTCTCTACCAGCATATAGGCAACTGTTTTCGGCAGGTACACGCGGCGAATACTGGTTTTGGTTTTAGGCTCTTTCAGGACCAGAGCAGTATGGGTACTGGCTATGCAAGGTGGAAACTTCTTAATAACACCTTTGTCGCTCAAATCGTCCAATGCACCTCGTGTAACCCGTTGCAGCTCTTTGTTGACGAATATATAAGCTGAACCATTTTCTATGCTCTGTGGTGCAATATCAATGCAGTCCCAGGTAAGGCCCAGCATTTCACCAATGCGTAAAGAGCAGGAGAACGCCAGATTTAAGGCAAGGGAGAGGATAGGATCATCACAGACTTCCATAGCCTTGCTCAGCGTTTCGGCAGTCCATATATCCCGTTCTTTATGTTCTTCTTTGGGAAGTGTCGCATTCAGGACAGGGTTACGGCTGATTAGTTCCCAACGCACCGCCTGATTAAAGGCACTGCGAAGTAGCTTGTGAATTTCTCTTACTGTATGCGGGGTCAGATATTCGCTTGTGGGTTTGCGGTTGTTGACGCTTACCGTTTTCACAGAGAGCAGATCACGGTAATACTTATCCATCATCCTTGGAGTGATGTCGGATAGTAACATATCTCCGATAATAGGAGTTATGTAGTTTCTCGCCAGACCACGGCGGCTTTCATATGTTGACATTGCCCATGTATTTACACCATAGATGGACATATATTCATCGAGCAGATCGTTCAGGGTCTTTGCCGTAGGAATAAAGAAGGTTCCAGAGTCCTGCTCATACTCAATTTGCTTTTTTCGTTTTTTTGCTTCTGCATTTGTGCTGAAGGTTTCCCAACGCTGTCTGCGTTTTCCGTTTTCATCTGTGTAATCATACACCACAGAATATTTGCTTTTACGCTTTACGATAGATGCCATTTTCATTGCTCCTTTCTGAGATTTTCACATAATGAGTTTGCTTTTGATACCAGGCTTCAAAACTGCTGGTAATGATACGAATTCTTCGATCAATCAAGGTCGTCTCAAAATAGCCCCTTTTAACAAGGTCATAAGCTGTGCCAGATTTCAGCCCCAAAAGATCCGCCATTTCCGGAACTGACATCGTAGTATGCCTCCATTTCTCTCCGGGCGGTGTACCATCCACTTTTTTATAGTGGAACTGGCCGGCATACCAATCTTCAAAGCTATCCAGCATAACTCTCATTCGTCCGGCCACTTGAATTGTTTTGAAATAGTTCTTTTTAACCAACCAGTAGGATTCTACTTTACCAAGCCCAAGCATTTTGCCCATCTCTGGTACAGACATACTGGTCTTTACTCTTTGTTTTTGCATGGCTTTTGCTCCTCTATAAGTTTTTCTTGCTATGGCCTCATTGTAAGAGAAAGCAGAAAAAAAAGTTAAGGATGTCGATTTGGAGATCGGCATCCTTGACAAATCATTCATCTGCGTGATCCAGCCAGTCATCAAAGCTCTTTTTGGAAATGCGGATATGACCGCCGACTCTGACGCTGTGGAATACACCCTGTTTTACCAGATTATATGCTGTGGGACGACTGATACCCAGAATGTCCTGAATCTCATCGACCGTATAGGTTCTTTTGTCATAGCTGACAGGATTTTGTTCATTAAAGCGGTTCAATTCCGCAATTCTTGCTTCAAACATAAAAACGCCTCCTTTATCCGGTAAGTGGCCTTACGGAGCCTCCATTTCCTCCGGAATATGAATATCTAAACTAACTTGCAGAGCATCATCAATCGCTCTCATTTCTTCGCGAGATACGCGCCCAATGTACGATAAAACACGCCTTTTATCAATCGTTTTAATTTGCTCCAGCAGAACAACAGATTTCAGTCCAAGCTCTGGAACGCTCTCCAGTGCATAGTGTGTGGGCAGCTCCTTTTTCTTAATCCATTTACTGGTGAGCGGAGCTACGATCAAAGTGGGGCAGAAAAAATTCCCCACATTGTTTGAAGAACCAGGACAGGACGGGTGCCGCCTTGCTCTGATCCAAAATAAGGGTTCAAATTGGCATAATATAAATCCCCACGCTTATAAATCCAATCTTCTTTCATGTTCATCCTCCTATGTTTTGAGATTTGATTATGTAAGAAGGAGGCTCTGCAAATTACAGAGTCTCCTTCAATTTAGCGCCTGTTTTATCCCTTACTTGTCCACGACACCCCAGGGATTTGGGTAATCATTAAGCCGCAGGTGGCTGGCCTGCTTCTCAGGAGTTTCACCTCCACTTCGTTTGGTCTTACCCATGGCCTGCGACGGTTATTATCACGCTCGGACTATGGCTGTAAGAGAGCTTTCCTCCTTGTTATGCCATGACCGGATGCCATCCGATGTATTCCAGCCTGATATATTTCTGATAAACCGAAAACTCATCTATACAGCAAAAATGGGTTGGCCTGTTATGCGAGTGGCAGCTCTCAGAAAATATACCGCTGATGTAGCGGCTATTACGCCCAAAGAGGATCAAACTTAATGATTCGTATATGAGGTTGTCAAGGTGCAAAGTGAAAGGATTTCCCTCTCACTTGCTACTGCCACTTTTTTAGAAAATCGCAACCAACTTTTTTATTTTTCTTCAATTTTTTCAATCGCTTATCTGCGGCTTGCCGAGTAATACCATATCGTTGGGCTAAACAAGTTGCATTTGGTATTTTCATTTCATAATAGGACAATATAAAATCTCGTTCTGCTGGACTCAGTTTCAATAGAGCTTGGTGTAAATCCTCAAGAAGTAAATTCTGAATAGCTTGTTCCGCAGTATCAACAGATTCATCCACAAACAAATCTGTATCCTGATAACCTTCCTCTGTGCCGTCACGATCTCCCACATGAGAAGCCGGGAATATAGAGCGACTTTTCTCATGTTCCTGGAGATAGCGGCTGTGGCGGTCCTCCTGTTGGTATTTTTCAAAATCTTTGCGAGAACATTCCATGATAATGCGGTCATCTTCATCACGGAACATTTTGACTGTTTCAACAAAAAAGCGCCCAGTAAAGCAACCATTGCGGCGTGCCTTACTGAACGCTGAAAAACTGATTTCCTCCCATTCCTGTGGGCTGTTATTTTTCCAAATGAATACTCTCGTCATATCCTTTCCTCCGTTCAAATTCTTGGTAGTCAGCGAATTTGAACGGTGTCATGGATATTTTGCTATGTACGCCTCCCAGCGCATGCCGGCCTCCTAATACCGGGCAAAGAAAAAGGCCGGAAGTGTTTTCACCTCCAGCCATGTTCCTGCCGCCATATTGCAGCAGGAATGAAAAAAGCCCGGTCAATGCCGGGCCTTATGTAGAAAAGTATTCAATTTAGCGCATTCCTGCCACTATAACAAGTATAGCAGGTCGGAAGTCGGAAGGGAGTAGGGATTAGGTCGGGGATTTGTCGGGATTTAGTCGGAATTTAGTCGGGGCAGCTCCTCCAGGACTTCTGGAATAGAATATCCAAACAAGCAAACAGAAAATAAATAGATGGCTTCTCGTTTTCGGTCATAAAAGACACTGCGCTCTATATTTAGTTCTTCCAGCAATTCTTTCTCTGTACTGTTGAACCGATAGATAAATTGCTTAGTCAAAATTTCATAGTAAGTTCTCCTCGATCCGGATACCGTTTCAGACGAAGGAGTGCACGGTCAATAATATTGACTAGCATTTGATTTTGAACAAGGCAGCAAACTTTTTCTTCAAAGGCTTGCAGTTCAATTATCTGGTGCAAAATTTTCAAGATAGCAGAGGCCAGACTCTATATCTTGTTCTCCCATAATCCAAGCAGTTTCTTGTAATTCTTCTGCCCGTTCACTCAGAACCCAGACTACATCACGGTAAATCTTTAGAATCAGCTTACTTCTATGAAACGCAGCGTCGCTGTTAAGCCCCAAAGCTGTTAGCCTGCTGTTACATTTTTGGATTGTTGTGCTTTCTTTTCTCATAGAACATCCCTCCTTGTTCGCAATATTGCGAACATATTAGGTACAAAATAGCATAGCAGAGGAGCGTGAGAGAGGGCAGTGCCTCTCTCTATTCCCCCATTTGGTTATATCAGGTTTCTGGATTTTAGACGAATCTGCATTGCTTGCTTGGAAACCTCAAAAATATTTGCCATTTCAGCAATGAGCTGTTCATCTGTCCGGCCTATTTTAAGCCGGTAAAAACATTTTTTGATCTGCGGTAAAGGCATCAGCAGAGCAGAAGCCAGAGTATCCGCCTGACGCTCAATTATGCCATGACTTTCGTCGGAAGAAACATTTCCGTTATAAGCAGCAACATCTCCAGTACCAGAGTACAACTTCTTATGTAGTACCCAATGAGCCAGCTCATGGCACAGGTAAAACGGAGCCGCCCTAATTTTGACGGATCACAAAGCCGTTCATCAATTAAGATTGTACCGGCTCTTACTGCAATCATTCGATACTGTCTCTGTATCTGGTCATATAAGACAACAGCACCGTCATCGAAAATTGTTTCCCCTAATATCTTGGGGTTTTTTCTTAGTGTATGAAACTCCAGGATTAGATCAAACTTTGTCTCGATAATGGTTTCGATTGGCACAGGACATGGTTGCCCGGATAGCAGAGAGGGATCATATTCCATCAGGATTTTTCGCCCTACTGCCTCGATTGCTTCTGTACGGATTTGTGGAATTGACAAAGCTCTCCCCCCTATCGTTTACGCTCCTTTAGCATTTTCATAAATGTCTGCCATTCTTCATCGGTAGCATCTACTTCTTTTGCCACACGCAAGGCTGCCCGAACAATATCTTTTTCCATGATATAGTCTGGCAAATCAGCAGATACTGTATTGCGTGATTTTGCGGCCAGATCCAAAAGCAACTCATGTTCTGATTTATCCAAATTCAGAAAGGCGGAGATGCGTTCCACAAAATCTCCATTGGGTGCAGGACGGCGGCTTTGTTCAATATCACACAGATAACCGTAAGCAATATTCAAATGCTTGGCTGTATCGCGTAAATTGAATTTGTGCGCCTTGCGTTTCTCGGCTATAAATGATCCAAAAGTTATATTGCCCACAGCATTCACCTCTCATTTGTTCGACGAACTGCGAACATCTTGCTTATATTGTATATCGAACATCTGTTCACTCAAGGATAAAAATTTCATTTAAAGAGGTGTTAAAATCAATAACACCTCTTTTGCGCTATATAAATTCCTGAGCGATTTGCTGCATTTCCGTAATGCACTCTTTGGGAGAGAGAATTTTTATTTTCCCTTTGAATTTGA
>ENA-OQCK01000677-OQCK01000677.1-human-gut-metagenome-genome-assembly--contig:-NODE-677-length-16332-cov-3.100525_pt1 | contig 16332 bp, 17 predicted proteins | sample MGYA00242498_ERZ504578 | MGnify/ENA primary metagenome ERZ504578 (study PRJEB26092, sample SAMD00036229) | human gut metagenome | host: Homo sapiens | study: EMG produced TPA metagenomics assembly of...
GGTAGCAATTCCAACATTATATTCTTCGCATAGATTTCTGGAAGATGGCAGCTTACTGCCGGGCCGGAATTGTCCTGAGACAATTCGTCTTTTTAAATCTTCATATACATAAGAAAATCGGGTTTCCTGACGTTTCATAAAATAGCTGCCTTTCTAAAAAAATACAAATATGCCCTCAGTAGACAAGGAGCGTTCTATCCATTATACTATAAAATTATGAACATAGGCAATGTCTATCATTCATCAGATGCCACTTAAAGAAATTACAGGATTTCATCTTGAGTATTACAGACTGAAATGATAAAATAATAAGGCAAAAATAAATGTTAGTTAAGACCACATTGGAAGCGCGGCCCAAAGGGCCGTAAAAATCTACAACAACCTATTTGCATAGGTGAGCAGATTGGTTAAAGCTAACTGGTTTTAGAAAAGAATTCATTGGAGTGATTATATGTCAAACGTCAGGCCCCAATTGAAGGTTTTAATCGTGGACGATTCTGAGTTAAATCGAGAGATGCTGGGCTCTATGCTGGGAGATGAATATGAAATAGTGGAAGCAGAAAACGGGGCGCAAGCGGTTGATATATTGCGTGAAAATGCATCAAACCTGTCCCTTATCCTGCTGGATATTCAAATGCCGCAGATGGACGGCTTTGAGGTATTGATACATATGAACCGTTTTCACTGGATTGATATGCTTCCTGTTATTATGATTTCCAGCGAAATTTCGCCCAAATTTATAGAGCGTGCATATGAGCTTGGAGCAACAGACTATATTGCGCGTCCTTATAACACGGCGATTGTACGCCGCCGTGTAGCCAATGTTATTTTATCCTTTGCGAAACAACGCCAGATGCTGGAAATTATTACCCATCAAATCAGTAAAAAGGAAAAGGATAACCGCTCATGCTTTCCATCCTGTCCCATATTGTAGAATTCCGGAATGGTGAAAGCGGACTTCATGTCCTGCATATCAATCTTATTACGGACCTTCTGCTGAGGCAGCTCATGTTAAAAACAGACCGCAATAAAATGACAAATGAAGATATATCCCTGATAAGTATGGCCTCGGCACTGCACGATATCGGTAAGATAGCGGTCCCGGAAGAGATTTTGAATAAGCCCGGCCGCCTTACGGCAGAGGAATTTCGCATCATGCAGGGCCATTCTATGGCAGGCGCGAATCTACTCATGGACTTGCCGATTGACCGGAATGAGCCTTTGCTGAAAACGGCATATGAAATCTGCCGATGGCATCATGAACGGTATGACGGCAGAGGCTATCCGGACGGCTTAAAGGGGGATGCCATTCCGCTCTCAGCACAGGTGGTTGCCCTGGCAGATGTTTATGATGCATTAACCAGTGAACGGTGCTATAAGCCGGCATATTCCCACGATGCAGCAATGAAAATGATTCTTGACGGACAGTGCGGAGCCTTTCAGCCATTGCTATTGGAATGCCTGCGTGACATTGGAGATACGCTTGAACAGGAACTGACGGTCCAAAATATGCTGGAAGCAGAAAACACGCCCAAAGAAACCAGTCATATTACAGAACAGCTGCAGCACTATGGTCTGGGGGATTCGGAACGGCTGCTGCGACAGCGTTCATATGAACAGCAGCATTTTCGTTTCCTGCTGGATAAAACCGAGGAGATTTTTTTCAATTATGCGGTTGAGCCATCTATTTTATGTTTCAATCAATATGGAGCAGAACAGCTAAGCATAGGGAATGATTTATTCCAACCGCTGGAGAACGGGAATCTGTTAAGATGCATTGATAAAGATGTCCTGAATCGTATCGTGGAGAAGGTTCAGGAAGCAACTCCGGCGCAGCCGGATTTTCAAATGGATGTGCCGCTTACAATTAAACAGGAGAATCAATGGTTTCACTGCATCTTTCATGTTATCTGGACAAATGAAAATGTGAAACACTATGCGGGTGTCATGGGAAAACTTCGGAAGATGGATCAGAGCCATATGGCAGATGCAGAGCGAACCATGACAGCGATAAGGCCATCCATAGAGTTATTGTTAGACTGCATACGCATGAAAAAGCGAATGGGCTTTTGTTCCCTGAGCGGTAGGGAAGCCAATATATTATTGCAATACCTCAAAACATTTTTTGATGTCGTCCGGCTGGTTGATGTCTCAAATAATTGCCAGCTTGAAAATGGGATTGCGGCTAACGGTATGTCCGGCAAAGAGAACCTGACCAAAATTGAGTTTATAGACCAGAATGTCTATCATGTACGGTCAACCTATATAGAGGTTGACGGTTATCCGTATTTACTGGAACTGGTTGACCAGATTACAGAGGAAACCCTGCTGGGAGGGCATGGAAAAGATGAAGTGATAAAGTATATAACAGCCCATGACTGCAAACGGTATGTAGATATACTGACAGGTATCTATAACCGCCGCTATTATGAAGAGCAGTTACGTGATAGGTGTAATACCAGTGCGGTGGCTATGATGGATATGGACCATTTTAAAACTATTAATGATACCTATGGCCATCCGGTTGGTGACCAGGCTCTGAAGCGGGCAGCCATCGCGATAAAAAACTGTATAAGAAGAACAGACTCTGTGGTGCGGTTTGGTGGGGATGAATTTTTCGTTGTATTTGGGGATATACCGTTTCATATGCTTCAAGAAAAACTGGAAGAAATCAGATCCTGCGTTGATAAAGCTGTTATTCCGGATTATCCGCAGCTTAAGTTATCCATCAGTATCGGCGGTGTTTACGGACCAGGCCAGGTTTCAGATTTAATGGAGGCAGCAGACAGGCTGTTATTTCAGGTAAAAAGAGAAAAATCCGGATTGAAGATAAAGGAGAAGATGAATGAACGGTTGTAAACGGATTCTGTCTATTATTTTAATGAGCGTTATTCTGACAGGCTGCAGCCAACGGTTCAGTGAAATCATGCTGATTGAAAATGAACCATCTGAGGAACAAGAGCATATGTTTCTGTCTGTTTTCGGATATAAAGCAGACGCACTCAATCTGATAGCGATTGAAAAAATACTGAACCGATTTATGGAAGAAAACCCTGATATTATCGTAAACTACGAAGGTGTAAAGGGGATTGAATACTGGAAAGCTTTTGAAAGACGGGCAGAGGCCAATGTGCTGGATGATGTATTTATGGTTGATCATGACCGGGTTATCAATATGGCGGATAAGGGCAAGTTAGCAGACCTGTCCAGCCTTTCTACCATTGAGAATTATCAGGATAGGATGAAAGAGCAGTTCATCAGCGAGGACGGTTCCGTTTACTTCCTGCCCACATGTATATCGTTCTACGGACTATACATCAATTACAGCCTGCTGGAAGCACATGGTCAGAAAGTGCCGGAAAACTGGTCGGATTTTATGGAAGTCTGTGACTATTTTGCGGCAAAAGGCATTACGCCTGTCATAGCAAATAACTATGCCTCGCTCAGAAAGCTTATCGCTGCGAAATCACTGTATTCGGTGTATCAGCAGGATACCGCTTCGGCAATCAAAGAATTTAACCGCGAACCGGCCAAGCTGGCAAATACATTGCGGCCGGGAATAGAAATGGTTGAAGAAATGATTGAGCGTAAATGGATTGACTGCGCAGAAGTCTTGGAAACGGAACAAACATCCGATGACCTTAAGTTATTTGTGGGTGGTAACCGGCCGTTTATGGTAACCGGAGGATGGCTGCTATCAGGGTGAAAAATATGGAACCCGACTTTTCATATGGCGTACACGCTTTTCCTATTTTGGATGATGGCAGTGTACTGGTGGTTGAAGGGAATACCTGTATCAGTGTTAACGCTGGCAGCGAACACCTGGAAGAAGTCATGCGGCTTGTCGAGTGTATCACGCAGCCGGATTCCATATGGGAATACTGCGACAGCCAAAGTTCCTATACCCCATTGCAGGATGATAGAATGCCTGCTGATAGAACAATCCTTCCGGCCACTGAATGTTTTGAATGCGGGCGGATTGTGCTAGGCTCAGATTTTAGACTGGACCTGCCAGTGGATGCATCACTCGTTGAAATAACGTGGCAGATGCTGAATGGAATGCCCGCGGATGAGGCCGTCACCCAGTTGAAGCAGCTTCTGACACAGTAGCGTTCGGAGGAATTAAAGATGAACATAAAACGATTTTGGATAAATGGTTTAGTTGTAATTATTCTGGGGAGCATTCTCTTAGGCTGTTATTATTATATAAAAAGCGTTCAGGCTTCCCTGTGGACGCAGAATGCGGAACAAGCCCTGGAGATTACAAGTCGGGGCGGCCGCGCATTTGAAACTTATATTGAAATTGAACAGGAACGGGTACACGGTCTGGCTAATAAGATATCAGAATTAGAATCTCATGAGGAAAGCAAAATATTAAATAATTTGAACCTGCTCGGCGGTGAGACGGCCAATTATACGGTTGTTGATTTGGACCATGGGTTTATGTACTCAAACCGCCTGGAAGACCGGCGCCCGCTTAATGCGGAGGAACTGGCTTTTTATCATACCTTTTCCGGTAAGGGTGTCAGGGAAAACTATTTAAATCTCTATGATGGACAGAATACCCTGGGAGTCTATGAATGTTTTCTGTTTGCCGACGGCGCGCATGGACTCATGCAAAAAGGGAGAAGGTTTCGGAGCTGTCCAAAAAGTTTTCTATTTCCTTTTATGATGACAATGGTTTTTCTTATATTACCAATCAGAAGGGGGAAGTCCTGATTCGTCCTTACCAAAAAACAGCAACCGGACGTTTTTAAATATTTTTGACATGATTGCGGAAGAAAATAATGAGGAGGACATTCAAATCTTCAAGGAAAGTTTATCCAAGGGACATTCCGGGGTCATCCAATTCTCCTTTAACGGAGCAGAGAACATCGTTACCTTTTCACCAATAGAAGTCGTGGATGGCTGGTATATCATCTCCGTAATCCCAAGCAGCGTTATTATGGAATATACCAATCATATTCTGCAGTCGTCCCAGATATTTATTTTTGTTGTCTTTATTGTGTTTATCATTGGTCTCATATTCCTGCTTTTTGAACGGCACAGCCGCAAGCGTATTGAACGGAAGGAGCAGGATATACAATACCGGGAACAGCTGTTCAGCATTCTTTCAGAACATATAGATGATGTGTTTTTAATGTTGAACAGCGGGTCCTACGCGGTAGAATATGTGACGCCCAATGTAAAGCGTGTGCTTGGCATTTCCCCGGATGATGTAAAAGCAGACCTTAAATCCTTAGGAAAAGCCACATACATAGATGGAAAGACCGTTTCTTATACGGAGTTGGGTTTGATGGAATCAGGCCAGTCGATTCTGCTGGAAAGTGAGCGTACACATCAAAAGACCGGGGAAAAACGGTGGTTTTATGAAACCGTATACCGGGTAGGCTACGGCCAATCGGATAAGTTTATTGTGGTGTTGTCTGACAGGACCAAAGACCGGCAGAGCAAGTTTGCTTTGGAAACGGCATTGAATGCGGCAAATGCCGCCAATAAGGCAAAGAGTACCTTTTTGAATAATATCAGCCATGATATCCGGACCCCTATGAATGCAATCGTAGGTCTTACCGTGCTGTTAAACCATGATGCCGGCGATTCGGAACGTGTAAAGGAATATGCCGAAAGATTACAGCTTCCAGTCAGTATCTCCTGGGTTTAATCAATGATGTATTGGATATGAGCAAGATTGAGAGCGGAAAAACAACACTTAACATCACGGAAATCAACCTTGCAGAGCTAATAGAGGAGCTGGGGACCATGATCCGGCCGCAGGCCAAAGCAAAGCAGCAGGAATTTGAACTCTTTCTGGCGGATGTGACATCGGAACATCTAATCGGTGACAGGATGAGGATCAACCAGGTGTTGATAAACATCTTATCAAATGCAGTAAAATATACACCGGCCGCGGCCGAATCCGAATGACTGTAACCCAGCTTCCGCAAAAAACAAAAGATTTTACCCGGCTGCGGTTTGAGGTTCAGGATAACGGTATTGGGATGTCGGAAGAGTTTTTAACAATGATTTTTGAACCCTTTGCCCGTGAAATCAATAGCGTGACAAATCAAATCCAGGGAACCGGCCTTGGAATGCCCATTGTAAAAAATCTGGTGGAGCTGATGGGCGGAAGGATTGATGTGAAGAGTAAGCAGGGTGAGGGAAGTATCTTTACCGTTGAACTTGAGCTTCGCATCCAGGACCAGAAGGTGGATGAGGGATTTTGGGAAAAGCACGGAATCACCCGCGTACTGGTTGTAGATGATGATGAGACCATCTGTATCAATGTAATCCGTGCCATGGAAGGCACCGGGGTGTCCGTCCAATATGCCCTGGGCGGCGACCGGGCTATCCGCCAAATCAGAGAGTCGCATCAGGAGGGGACCGCATTTGACCTTGTACTTCTGGATTGGAAAATGCTGATATGGACGGCATCCAAACGGCCAGGAATATTCGGGCGATGCTGCCGGAACATATACCGATTATCCTTCTTACCGCATACGAATGGGAGGAGATTGAGGAAGAGGCCCTTGCGGCCGGCATTGATGGTTTCCTTGCAAAACCGTTTTTCCTGACAAGCTTTAAACAGGCGATTGTAACGGTTCAGGCAAAGGAGCAAAAAATGCCCGGTGCAGAAGGTTCGGATTGCAGGCTGTCAGGTGTAAAAGTTCTTGCAGCGGAAGATAATGAGTTAAATGCCGAGATATTACGAGAGCTGCTTCATATGAACGGCATGGTATGTGATATCGTTAGTAACGGCCAGGAACTGTTAGATGCATTTGAGAAATCCGGCTCCGGCCAGTATGACTTGATTTTAACGGATATACAGATGCCTGTTATGAATGGATATGATGCGGTCAGGGCAATTCGGGCGGCCGTCATCCCATGCGAAGATAATTCCAATCATTGCCATGACGGCAAACGCGTTTGCAGAAGATGTGAAGGAATCGGCCGATGCGGGGATGGACGCCCATGTGCCTAAGCCAATTGACATGAAACATCTGGAGGCAGTGATAGCGGAACTGGTAAAAAAGAAACAAGGATAAAATATGGAGGTATTTATGAACCTGAAGGAATGTTATAAAAAGCTGGGCGGAGATTATGATGAAGTGCTGACACGGCTTTACAGTGAGGATATGATAAGAAGATTTCTCATTAAGTTTTTAAACGATGGAACTTACAAGCTTTTATTAGAGAAGCTTGAAGCGCAGGATTATCAGGAAGCATTTCGCGCGGCCCATACGTTAAAGGGGATCTGCGATAATCTTGGATTGTCAAATCTGCGCAAGTCCAGCAGCATGCTGACAGAGGCACTGCGGCCAGGGAATCCTTCTGAAGATTTGGTTGTCTTGAGGAATCAAGTCTGCATTGATTATGAACAGGCTGTTGCTGCAATTCAGGCATTAGGATAATGCATCGGTATCTTAGGAAAGGATTAATAAATTCTCTATTAATTAATAATAAATTCGTTCTGCATACCTAATATAATATGTATAAAGGAATGAAAAGGAGCGCGGTGCTTTGAATGAAAAAAATACTGGTTGTAGATGATGAGAAAGAAATAGCGGATCTGATCGAAGTATATTTACAAAATGAAAACATGGACGTATATAAATTCTACTCTGGTGAGGAAGCTCTTTCCTGTATCAAGAGTACGGATTTGATTTGGCAATATTGGATATTATGCTTCCGGATATCAGCGGCCTTTCCATCTGCCAGATGATACGGAGTAAGGAATATACATATCCGGTAATCATGCTGACGGCAAAGGATGGAGAGACAGATAAAATCACCGGACTTACACTGGGGGCAGATGATTATATCACAAAACCGTTCCTTCCGCTGGAGCTGATAGCGAGAATAAAAGCCCAGCTTAGGCGGTATAAGAAATATAATGTGAATGCTGCTCCGGCAGCAGAGAAGGTTCTTAGACATGCCGGACTGGTTATGAATCTTAAAACATATGAGTGCTGGCTTGATGAAAAAAGTCTGGCGCTTACTCCTACGGAATTTACGATACTAAAGGTTCTTTTAGAGCATAAGGGCAGTGTAGTCCGCTCTGAGGAATTATTTCATGAAATATGGCAGGAAGAGTATTACAGCAAGAGCAATAATACAATTACAGTACACATTCGTCATCTTCGTGAGAAAATGAAGGATACTGGTGAAAGCCCTAGATATATAAAAAACAGTTGTGGGGGATTGGATATAAAATTGGAGAGATATAAGAGAATGAAATCGGATTATACAAAGCTTAGCCGTATCACGTTTATTAGAGGGCTTGGAATTACACTGGGTGCGGTCGCGTCCGTCTTTTTACTGCGGGCGCTGACCAGGGGACATTTGGCAGATACGATTGTCAGATGGATTGCGCAGGGGTTTTCCATGAGTGAAACCCAGGCTGATATAGTATATTTCAAAGTCGTAACGGCTAATATGCAGTTTATACTTGGTATTGTAATCATTCTATTTGTGTTTTTACTGTTCCACATGCTGCTGCATTCCTATAAAAGGTACTTTGATGAAGTTTTGTTAGGAATCGATAAGCTCATGGAAGATGGGGGCCGCATATCCCTGTCACCGGAATTGGAAACGGTTGAATGTAAACTGAATTATGCCAAACAGACACTGAAAGCACGGGCCGATGAGGCAAAAAAAATGGAGCAGCAAAAGAATGACCTTGTGGTATATCTGGCCCATGATATTAAGACACCGCTGACTTCCGTAATTGGATATCTCAGTCTTTTGGATGAAAATCCTGATATGACAGATGATAAGAAAGCAAAATATGTTCACACTGCATGGGAAAAAGCGAACCGCCTTAGGATACTGGTGAACGAATTTTTTGAAATTACCCGCAGCTATTCAGAATCCACAACGCTCCATAAGACAAAAATCGATCTTTATTATATGCTCATACAAATTTCGGAAGAATTGTATCCGCAGCTGAGTACCTGCAAAAAACACATAGAAAACAATGTGGATGAGAACATATCTGTGTATGGAGATTCTGAAAAGCTGGCCAGAGTATTTAATAATATTCTGAAAAATGCCATTTCCTACAGTGAGGACAACAGTGCGATATCGGTATCCGCAAAAGAATTCCCTGAAAAGACGCTAATCCGATTTGAAAACAAGGGAAATATCCCAAATGATAAGCTTAACCTGGTGTTTGACAAATTTTATCGTCTGAACAGCGCAAGACAGAGTGACACCGGAGGCTCTGGTCTTGGACTTGCCATTGCAAAGGACATTGTTACCTTGCATGGCGGCCGGATACAGGCTGAAAGCAACAACGGATATACTGCCTTTATCATTGAAATCCCGTCAGCTGTATGTAAAGACCTCGGCATGGCGAGTTAAAGACGAAAAAATCGTATACTATAACTAAAAAAGTGCCTGTTCATCCATGGTATTGCAAATGTACCGCGGGAGCAGGCAGCTTTTATAAGGAGAGTTATTATTATGCACAGACTAGTTTCAATGAGTATCGAAGTGGCAGCCGCATCCGTTGTACTGATCCCAATTCTGCTTCTGTACCAAAAATTGATATTCCACAATGTAATAAAGACATTTGTGTATATCATCGTCACACTCTATTTGACCGCCATGTGTTCGTTGGTCGGCTTTCCATATATAACGGGGCTGCATGTTGTGTTTTCTTATAATTTTATTCCCCTGGCCGGCATGATGTCTGGCCTTTCAGCCAGCTTCCTGAACATTTTGCTTTTTATCCCATTGGGAATACTGGTTCCATGCATATGGAGTGAATATAGAATGATGAAGAAAATGGTACTTTTAGGTTTTCTTACTTCGCTGAGTATTGAAGTCTTACAGATATTCACCTTTCGGGCAACCGATGTAAATGATTTAATAACGAACGTAACAGGTACCATCATCGGCTATTTCATCAGCAGAGTGATTATAAAGAAATCTCCTCAATTAGATAAGCTTGGAAGCTGGGAGGGTGAGCTATATCTTCTATATGGAACGGTTGCTGCAGTGATGTTTTTTGTTCAGCCACTGATTTACCCGTTCCTGTGGCGTTTGATACAGGGGGCCTGACGTTAGGCCCTGCAATCACATTTGTAATGTCGCTGCCTTAGGGTTTCCTTAGGAATTCATTTACCAATTTTTAGAAAAACGCTTATATGAAATTAAAACACTGCCTGTTCTTTCATGGTATTCTGAATATGCCTAAAAGAACAGGCAATTTTTATGAAGGGAGAATTCAAAGATGAATCCATATGAATAATCATTGTGCTGTGTACAAAAATACAGATTGCACGTTAAAACAGGAGGTGAAAATTGAAAATGAAGATGATACGGCAGGTCCTCACAGTCCTGGTTCTGACAGGAATGCTTTTTAGTATGACGGCCTGTGGAAAACAAACCAAAACCGAAGCACCCGAAGCATCCTACATCGCGAGCTTTTTTGATATACCGGATACGGTGGCGGATATATCAAGGCTCCTGATAAAGGATAATACAGCTTATATGTGCTGCTTTGAAGAAAGTGGTATCTCCTATCTGGCGTCCATGACGGTTGGTGATGGTGAATTTCAAAAACTGCCATTAGAAGTGGAGGCATCCACTTCCCTGTTAGATTTTGCATTTGATTCCAAGGGCAGCACATGGGCGGTTTGCATGGATGATACCGACCGCTATAGTCTTAAGAAATTTAATCGGGACGGGCAGGTAATCCAAAACATTGATTTAAACGAGGTATTGGAAACCACAAACGCGGCCGGGGCCGGCAGGGATTTGTTCCTGAGCATCGATGCGGAGGGATATATCTGTGTTGCGGAAAAAAGAGGAAATACATCCGCATATATATTTGATGATAAAGGGCAGTTTTTATTCCCCCTTACGTATGAGGGAAGTCTTCTGAACACAATAACAACGGCTGAAGGGAAGATTGGAGTCTGCGCATCAACAGCGAACCGGATGGATTATGAGCTGCTCACGGTGGATATGAAAAGTCGGGACTGGAATAAGGATAGGATTTACCTGAAAGCAACCGCGGGTCTGTATGGAGGGAGCAGCAATAGCTTCTACCGGTTTGATTCCTCCAGCCTGTATAGCTACGCTGCAGGCTCACAGGAAGGCAGGCATGTTTTCAACTGGTCGGACGTGGGACTTAGCGCATCGGATGTTCACTTGGGTGAACTTTCAGATGGAAGATTGATTGTGGTAGCTGCTTCGCCCAATCAGACTACGGCATTTACGTATGAGATGGCAGTACTTTCTCAGGGAGTGGATGAGCGAACCGTCCTGAGTATGGTGAGCTTGACCGCAGGACCAGGGGTCGTTCAGGCAGTTTCTGAATTTAACAAGACAAACAGCCAATACAGGATTGAACGGACGGAGTATTTTCCATTTGAGCAAAACGTGTCCGACGAGGAATGGGACAGTGCGGTTGTCAATCTGAATACACGGATTATTTCTGGTGATATTCCGGATATTCTGGATATGAGTAATCTATCGGTCCAGATTTACCATAGTAAAGGGCTGTTGGAAGACCTTTATCCGTATATAGAGAAGGACCCAATGCTCCATATGGAGGACTATTTTGAAAATGTTTTTAAGGCCATAAGCCTTGATGGGAAATTACCTTATATCACAGACGGGGCAGCTGTATCAACCATGCTGGCTGATGCAGACATCATGAAGGGAAGAACCGGGTGGACACTGCAGGATTTGGAGAATGTCCTGAACGCTTCCGGATCCAATTCCATAAGCAATATGTCGGGTGCATCTTTTCTTAAAGTCATGCTCCAGACGGATAACAGCTTTGTTGACTGGGCCTCGGGCAAGTGTTCCTTTGATTCACCTGAATTCATAAAATTACTGGAATTTGCCGGACGGATACAGGATAACAGTAAAAACGTCTTTGGAGGAGAAAATCTAAGCGGTACTTATGCAGCAGCATATGAAACCATCCTCAGTATTTACCAGATTACCCAGTATAGGGACTATTATCACGGAAACTTGGAACTGCTGGGCCTTCCAAGCAGCAGCGGTGAGTATCATGCCCTCAAACCCGAAGTGAAAATCGGAATATCTTCGGCCAGCGGGCAGAAAGACGGCGCCTGGGAGTTTGTCAGGACATTATTGACAGAAGAGCATCAGAAGTCCTGCAGCATGCTGCCGATTCATCAAGGCGCCTTTGATACAGTCATGCAGGCAGCGATTGACGGAAAATCAATCTGGACATGGCTTTATGAAAATGGAAAGGCAACAACGGAGGATGCTCAAGTGACAAGGCAGCTTCTAAGCAATGCCGCCTATGTGGTAAATGACAATCAGACGCTGGAACAAATCATACTGGAAGAAGCCCGGGAGTACTTTTCTGGGGCAAGGAATGCAAAGGAAGCGGCTGAACGAATCCAGAGCCGTGCCAGCCTTTATATCAATGAGCAAATGTAACATGAAATAGGGATAGAGAGGAGTTAGAACGATGAAGAAATATGTTGTAAAAAGAAAAACGGCCGGGCTGTGTGCAGTAATCTGTGCCGGTATGCTTTTATCTGCCGGGTGTGCTGGCTCAGATGCCAATACGCAGGCAAAAACCGGGACAACAGAAGTGTCCAGCAACCTGGAGAATGAATCTGTCACGTATCTCAGTATAGAGGCCGATCAGGAGGAAGTTACGAAGGAAACGGAGATGGTGAGTCCAGATGCTGCCGCCGAAGGAACTGATGCGGACCAAGGAGAAAAAGAGGCGGAAACCCTGGACACATTCACAGACGCGAGTGACATGATAGAATCTGCCGATGTAAGCGGGACAGCCGGCGGGTGCTCGGATGCGGGCTTTATGATGAATACCTCCCCCTTCGCAGACGGCAGTTCATCTTCCGGGGATGGAGGCAGTATAAAGATTGTTTATGCAGACGGGGCCGTATTTCAAAAGGGGCTTGTGAAATCAGACGGAAGCAGTTATTCTCTGAAAGACAGTGAAAAGAGTGGGCTGAAGGATAAAGACTTTGTATTATGTTTCGGAAACCAGCAGGAAGACGGTACTTTTTTGGCAGACAGAATCATTGTGATTGAATTCAACTAACCTGTAGGAGACGATACAGCTATGCGCTTACATATTGTAGAAAAAATGAATATGATTTTAAAACAGCAAAAAAGCATGCTTGCTTCTGGAGAGAAATACAGGCCTCTCATAGAAAATCGTGTGCAGCGCATAGCTGTACATTCTATTGTTGCGTTTTTTACACTGATTTTTGTATGCACAATCATATCCCGTATTTCCCATTCCTTTACAACTGCCAGCATCCATGTAGCGACCCTGACAAGCGGGGCCTTAACGGACCGGGCTGAAGCAGAAGGAACGATTCAACAGCATATGACAGGGGCATTACGCTGCCGGAGGGGCTTAAGGTCGTGGCGGTTAAGACAGGAAAAGGCAGTCAGGTAAACGCGGGTGATGCACTGCTTGAATTTGACGTTTCCTCCATTGAAGAACAGGCTAAGAAACTGGAAGATGAAATCCGTATCCTGCAATTGAAAATAGAGCTTTCCGGAAGTGAGGGCGGCAATGATGTAATCACGGCCCAACGTAATCTTGAGGATGCCAGGCAGGCGTATCATCGCTTATCTGAAAAATATGCCCGGCAAAACACAAGATTACAGGAAGATTATTCAAAGCTGGAAGAGAAGCTGGCGGCTGCCGAGACCAGAGATGAAAAGGCTGTCGCTGCAACCAGGCAGGACCTTATTGATAAAGCAGAGGCGGTGGTTAAGGAAGCAAAAGAAAATCTGGAGGATATCAAAGATGCGGCAGAGGAGCTATCTATGACGCCAGGAGAGAGCGAGATGATGCCTCAGACCATCTGGATGCCTCAAGGGAGGCGTATCAGGAGTTGTTGGAGGCTTATAATCAGGCGGAACGTAATGTTAACGATGCGAATCAGGCGGTGAACGATATCAAGGAGGCGATTGCAAATCAGGAGCCTGGAGACACCTCGGATTATACCGAGGAGCTAAATGCAGCAAAAGAGGAGCTTTCCAATGCAAAGGAGGAATTGAAACAGGCCAAAAAGGAATTGTCAGGAGCAGACTATAAAACTTCGTCCTATGACAGTGCTGCAGATAATCTGGATGCCATTGAGGAGCGCTGGGATAACAGGATAGAAAGGGCCAGAGATACCCTCAGGGATGCAAGAGCAGCGCTGACAAAGGCAAAGAAGCGTACCGACTTTCTGACGAAGCCGCGGTCATAGAAGCCCAGGCAGCGATTGAGGCCGTAAAGGATACCTTGACAGAGGTCAGGCGTGAATCAGAAGACAATTGGTATCAGAGAGAAGAAGAACTTTATGAGGCACAAAGGGCGATTGAAGCAGCGCAGATAGCATTGGAAAATGCACAGAAGCAGACGGATGCGTCACAGAAAGAAGATGAAATCACAAGGATTACCTGCGGGTCTGAATTGGCTGAGAAAGAAAAAGCATGGCAATTGCTGCGGGAAATGTTGGCCCATGATGGGCAATTGCTGGCTCCGGCGTCCGGAACCGTATTAAGTACTGTGAAAAGAGGCGCTAAAACAGCAGCAGATGAGGAGGTAGTCACACTATCCTGTGATGACAGAGGATTTGTTTTTGAAGGAGTCCTGGATAAGGAATCTGCACAGCACTTTATAGCCGGAGACAAGGGGGAACTTTCGTTTCAAGCGGATGGAAGTACGCAGAAGATAGAGGTGGCGATTAATTCTGTCAGTACATCGGATGAGGAGGATAAGGTTTTTGTATCTGCAATTTTACCCGAGGGAAGTTATTCAGTTGGTCTGCCCGCACAGCTGTCATTGAGCAGGAAAAGCGAGACGTATCAAAGCTGTCTGCCTATTACAGCACTTAGAACAGATTCCAGAGGTGATCACGTGTTGGTGATTCGCAGACAGAATTCTGTGATGGGAACAGAGTGGGTCACTGCAAGGATTGATATCAATGTAAAGGACAGAGACAGTAAAATGATGAGCGTTGAGAGCGCGCTTACTTACTCCGACCAGGTGATAACAAGTTCAAATAAGGCGATAGCGGAAGGAGACAGGGTTCGTATTGAAAACTGACAAATATGTTCATTATATGGTGCCGGTGATATGGGCATTGCTGGCAGTTTTCTTTTGGTGCATGGCCTGCTCGTTCTACAGTTCGGCTATAAGCTATGCTCAAGCGTGGGAATCAAGTGGGAAAACGGCGGCATCAGCCCCATCGCCCTCGTCAGGCAGCAGTCCTATGCAAAACAGGATGGCGCAGCGGAACAGCCGGAGGCACATTATGGAAAATCCATCCGGACCAGGAAGTGAGGGCCGCGGATAAGAAAAGCATGATTGCAGATGCAGTTCTTGTTTTTGGGAACTGCAGGGATATTACAACAGCAATCATGCTTTATGGCTCCTTTCCGGCCCAATCTGACCAGTCCGGATGTGCGGTCAGTTCGGGTTTGGCATTCTCGCTATGGGGAAGCACCGAAGTTTTGGGGCTGCCGATAAAAATAGAAGGAAACGTGTTTTACGTCCGCGGCGTATTTAAGGAGGAGGAACCGCGGTTATTCCGCCAGGTGCAGGCTGAATCGAAAGAACCCTTATCCAATATGCAGCTTAATTTTTCCGGGACAGGAACCAGCGAAAGGGCCAGGCAATATCTTTCAGCCGCAGGTTCCCGGAAGGAATGCTTCTTGAATTGCCGCTGATAGAATGGGGACTTGACATTTTTTTCAGACTGCCCGCCATGATTCTGTCATTGGGGATTCTTATTCGTGCCATAAGGCGTGGATGCAGGCTTTGGCACTACCCCCTGCTGTTGGCGTTCTATCTGCCGCCTGCCCTTGCTGTGTCAGCCGCATCCATCATTTGTATGGACCTGCCGGAAATGCCAGCCGGATTCATTCCCACAATGTGGTCTGACTTTGAATTTTGGAGAAATCTGTTTTTGGGACATTGGAAGAATCTGGTTGCCTGGATTCTGGCAGTATCCACCTTCCGGGATGTAGAGCTTATGGCCGCCTCGTTTATGACCATATCATTTTCCCTGGTCGCCGCTGTCTGTGCAGCCAAAGCAGCAATTCTAATATCGATACGCACTTATAGAGGTATGGTCTTAGGCTGTGCGGCATATACACTGACGCTTAGTTTGCTGTCTCTTCATATGGCATGGACCCGCAGTATGATGTTTTGCAAAGCAATGTATGTGATGCCCTGTTTGTGGCTCTGTGCAGATTTTATGTTTAACCGGCAGAGAGAGAAGCTTATCTGTGTTCCGCACGAAAGGAGATTTTCGGATGACAAAAGTAAACAGAAGAAAACAATATGAGGATTCGGTTCCTTTAAAA
>ENA-OQCK01000678-OQCK01000678.1-human-gut-metagenome-genome-assembly--contig:-NODE-678-length-16317-cov-2.660655_pt1 | contig 16317 bp, 18 predicted proteins | sample MGYA00242498_ERZ504578 | MGnify/ENA primary metagenome ERZ504578 (study PRJEB26092, sample SAMD00036229) | human gut metagenome | host: Homo sapiens | study: EMG produced TPA metagenomics assembly of...
GGAAACAAACAGCCTTTGGGGCTTGTTTGCGCCTTAGGCGGGCAGTGCCTAAATGCAGGATATCTTACAATTAAGGAAATTACAGATGCTTTAGAAGGCAAGTTTGTGTTAAAGATACCCAATAATGAAATTAAAAGAGAATTTCAGTCTTTAACTGCATATTATTTCCATTTGGATGAAAGCAGTGTTGCGTATCTTTTAGATAATTTTCAGAATAAGAATTGGGATGCTTTTATAAGTGGTTATCGTAACATCCTGAAGACTGCTGTCAGCTACTTGACCAACTGGCCTCCAGAGGATGATTTAATCAATGAGAATTCCTATCAGACTCTGCTATTAGGGCTGTTCATGCAGTTGGATAACAAATATGAAATCATCAGCAATCGTGAGCGAGGTTCCGGCAGACTGGATATATTGCTGAAAAGCAAGCTGATTGATAGAGCTTCATTTCTGATCGAATTGAAATACACAAAAGATGCGAATGTAAATTTAAAAGAACTGGCTCAGAAGGGATTTCAACAAATTCTGGATAAAGAATATGCAATGGATATGGAAAATGTAATGAAAATTGGCATGGCACATTGTGTAAACAGGTTGAAATTTATGTAGGGAAGGACGCAGAATCAATTGGGTAATCATTTGAAAACGGTCATGTTCTAAATCCTTATAAAAATAAGCACCGTGAATGGTTTTGATGATACGCTATGATATATAGCCTTATAGTGATGTACAGAGCATGTTTTTTATAACAACTAAAAAAGATTTCGGTTTCTTGACTCTTTCTTACGTTAGGGTGTTTACAAAAAAGAGAATGCAACTTCTATTGATTAACATACAATAGCGCTGTATTCTCTTATTTTTAATTTATTCATATTATTCACATAATGGGGTAAGAACCGTTTTTTATTCCCTTTTTGTTGTTGGATATTAAAGAGTCAAGGTCGTATCTGTCCTTCTCCCAATATGATATATTTTTTGGTTGTTAAAGCCTGCAGTCCCATAGGACCACGTGCATGCAGCTTCTGTGTACTGATTCCGATTTCTGCTCCCAGACCAAATTCAAATCCATCTGAGAAACGCGTAGATGCGTTGGCATATACACAGGCACTGTCAACCTCCTTCAGAAATCTTTTAACCGATGTGTAATTCTCGGAAATGATTGCTTCACTGTGATGTGTGGAATAGGTGTTGATGTGTGTGATGGCTTCCTCCAGAGTAGATACCGTTTTTATGGAGATTTCCAAATTCAGATACTCGCTTGCGTAATCCTCCTCAGTAGCGGGAATACAATCCGTATCCAAAGCGCATATATGGGAATCCGCATGAATTTTTACATGGTGCTGCTTTAATGACGCAAGAAGCTCCTGTGTAAAACTGTCACTGATATCCTTATGGATCAATACACTTTCACATGCGTTGCATACGCTTGTCCGCTGTGTCTTGGCATTGATGATAATAGGAATCACCTTGCAGTATCAGCATCCTTATCGACATAGACATGACAGTTTCCGGTGCCCGTTTCCAGTACCGGTACCGTTGCATTTTTAACTGTATTGGCAATCAGTCCGGCACCGCCGCGGGGAATCAGCACATCGAGATATGCATTCAGCTTCATAAAGCAGTTGCCGTTTCCCGGGAGGTATCCTCCAGAAGTGTGATGATATCCGCACAGAAGCCACAGGCAGCGGCAGCCCTTCGCATACTGCTTACGATAACCAGATTGCTTTGCAGAATATCCTTGCTGCCACGCAGCATAACCGCATTGCCGGCTTTTAAAGACAGGACCGCCGCATCCACGGTCACATTCGGTCTTGCTTCATAGATCATGCCGACGACACCCAGTGCAACACGCATGGTTCCAATCTGCAATCCGTTTTCTGTAGTATGCATATCTGTGATTTCTCCGATAGGATCCGGTAATGCACATACCTGATACACACCCTCGATAATCTGCTGCATCCGTGCTTCATTTAACAGCATGCGATCAAGCAGCCCTGCATTCATACCATTCGCTTTCCCGTTTTCAACATCTAGGCATTCGCTTTGAGGATAGCGGGCATATCCTGTTCCAATTGCTTTGCGATTGCACGTAGCAATGCGTCTTTCTGATTTCTGTCCGCATTCATAATCTGACGGGATGCCTGCTTACAGGCATTTCCCAACTGTTCCAGTGTCTTCATCTAAACTTCCTCCTTTGTATCAAACAGGGTACCGCGATATTCATCCCGAAGGATATCATACAGAATGGATGGCTTTTTCCCATTGGCGATAATCATGGGAATACCATGCTCATTTGCAAACTGTGCTGCGGATATCTTGGTAACCATGCCACCGGTACCTCGTGAAGACCCTGCACCCTTTGCCATATTGAAAATGGATTCATCAATGCTGTTGACGACCGGAATCAATTTGGCATTTTTGTTTTTTACGGGGTCATCCTCATACAATCCATCAATATCGGACAGCAGCACCAGCAGATCGGCATTGGTCAGATAAGCGGTTACTGCACTCAGTGTATCATTGTCCCCATAGGCGATTTCATCGACTGCCACACTGTCATTTTCATTGACAATGGGAATCACACCATATTCCAGCAGGGTTTCCAACGTATTGACTGCATTCTCACGCAGCATCTCGTTCTTTGTGACAGTTTTGGTAATCAGCAGCTGTGCGATGCTTTGTCCGTATTGAGAGAAGAATTTATCATAGATAAACATTAGCTCACACTGTCCCACTGAGGCAGCTGCCTGTTTTTCACGCATCAGCTCCGGACGTTTGCGCATCTGCATCTTGGCTACACCTGCTGCAACTGCGCCACTGCTTACCAGGACAATATCCAAACCACTGTTTTTGATATCGCTCAGCACCATTGCAAGGGCATCTATTCGTTGGAAATTTAAACCGCCTCCGGAATGTGTCAGCGTGGAGGAACCAACTTTGACTACCATCCGTTTTATTTCTTTCATATCTTTCATTTATTTACAACTCCTTTGAAAATTGTTTCTTCTATTATACCGAAGAAGAATCAAAGACGCAATGCTTTCTATATATGAATATGAAATACACGCTTCCAATAGACAATGGCGAATATTAGGAAAAGGGGGTAAGTGTTGAAAGGAAACTCTATAGTCAGTAAAGGATATGGATAAAAAGAGGATAGCTCTTCTCGTATACAAGCCTTGTAGATATATACCTGGGAATTACTTGCATAAACAAAAAAAACATTATGTGTAGAGTCTAATAAAAAAAGAGGATTTATTACGAGAGGAAATAAGATTGGACAGGCTGTAATCGTGACTCTACCGTATATACATGACGGTGAAATAGCGTGCCTGTGTTTTGGGAGTGAATAGAAATCAGAAAGCGAGTAAGTTTTTGATTTTTAGCACTAAAGTGTTGACAGTGCTAAAATTCTGTACTATACTGTTAGCAGACTTAAAGAGCGAGTGCTAACAGGAGGTAATTACGTATGGCGAGAAAGAAACAATTCAAGGCTGAGTCCAAACGTCTATTAGATCTGATGATCAACTCTATTTATACACATAAGGAAATCTTTTTGAGAGAGCTGATCTCCAATGCAAGTGATGCAATTGACAAGCTGTATTATCAGGCACTGTCTGATAACCTGAGTGATGTAGATACATCCGGCTTTAAAATTTATCTGGAGGCAGATAAGGAAAACCGTACTCTGACAATCCGTGATAACGGTCTGGGTATGAACAAGGATGAGCTTGAGGACAATCTGGGAACGATTGCGAAGAGTGGCTCTCTGGCGTTTAAGCAGGAGATGGAAGATGCAGAGAAGAAGGATGATGTGGATATCATCGGACAGTTTGGTGTCGGCTTCTATTCTGCATTTATGGTTGCCAGCCGTGTGGAGGTAACGACGAAGAAATACGGTGAGGAAACCGCCTATCTGTGGAGCAGCAATGCGGTTGACGGCTATTCCATTGATGAATGTGAAAAAGATGAGCATGGAACAGAAATCGTTCTGTATCTGAAGGATAACACGGAAGATGAGAATTATGACGACTATCTGCAGCAGTATGAGATTGAGCGTCTGATTAAGAAATATTCCGACTATATCCGTTACCCGATTGAGATGTGGGTGGAAACCAGCAAGCGTGTGGACGATGCGGAAAGTGAAAACGAGGATGCGGATAAGCCTGCTGAACCGAAATATGAAACTGTAAAGGAATTGAAAACGCTGAATTCCATGATTCCGTTGTGGAAGAGAAGCAAGTCTGAAATAACAAAAGAAGAATACGATGAGTTCTATAAGAGCAAATTCAACGATTATACAGAGCCGCAGAAGGTGATTCATACGAGTGTAGAGGGTGCAGTTTCCTTTACAACACTGATGTTTATCCCGGGTAAGGCACCGTTCAACTATTATTCTCAGGACTACAAGAAGGGTCTGCAGCTGTATAGCCGTGGTGTCTTCATTATGGATAATGCGGAAGAGCTGATTCCGGAGCATTTCCGTTTCGTAAAGGGTCTGGTGGATTCTCAGGATCTTTCTTTGAATATCTCCCGTGAAATGCTGCAGCATGACCGTCAGCTGAAGGTGATTGCGAACCGTATCGAAAAGAAAATCAAATCCGAGCTGCTGCTGATGCTGCGCAATGACCGCGAAGAGTATGAGAAGTTCTGGAAGAATTTCGGTCTGCAGATCAAATTCGGTGTATACAATGACTTTGGCGCAAACAAGGAAACCCTGCAGGATCTGCTGATGTTCTATTCCAGCAAGGAACAGAAGCTGGTTACACTGGATGAATATATTAACCGCATGGAGGAAGGACAGGAGCACATCTACTTCATGAGCGGTGACAAGGTTGAACTGATTGACAATCTGCCACAGGTCAAGAAGGTGAAGGAAAAGGGATATGAAATCCTGTATCTGACGGACAATGTGGATGAGTTTGCATTACAGGCACTGATGAATTACAAAGAGAAAACCTTTAAGAACATTTCTCAGGGTGATCTGGACCTGGATAGTGAAGAGGAAAAGAAGGAACTGGAGAAAAAGGCTGAGGAAAATAAGGATCTGTTAAGCGGCATTAAGGAAGTGCTGGGCGATAAGGTGAAGGATGTTAAGATTTCTTCCCGCCTGGTGGATGATCCGGTTTGTCTGAGCAGTGAGGAAGGCATGTCCTTTGAGATGGAAAAGGTGTTAAGTGCTATGCCGGAAGGAAATCCGTATGGTATGAAGGCATCCCGTATTCTGGAAATCAATCCGAATCATGAAATCTTCAATGCTTTGCAGAAGGTATACGAGCAGGATAAGGATGCAGTGAAGGATTATGCAGATTTATTGTACGATCAGGCATTGCTGATTGAGGCTTCCCGATTGAAAATCCTACAGAATTCTCTAAGAAAATCTGTGATTTCATGGTAAAGGCCAGCAAATAAAAGCGCATTCCGTTAAATTAAACAAGAAAACAACCTGTTTTAGTGAAGCTTTACACTGAGACAGGTTTTCTTATTACCTAGAGATTTCAAATGCAGAACAAAGTGATGAAACGCCGATATGAAGCAATAGTGACTTTTACTGTCCATAACACGCGGATAGCGACATCTGTATATCAGCAGTATGCGCAGGAACAGGTCGTCTTTTTGTAGCATTATGGGAAGGAACAAGTAATCGTCCATTGCCAGTGGAAAATATGCTGCTGTACCAGGTGAATGCGAGGCGAAACGGTTACGAAGAACAATAAAGGCATGGAAGACTGCTTCCAGCTGCTTTGGCAGAAATGCTGCTGGATACGTCGCATGGCAAAAGCATAGAGTAAAGTCAAACAACTGCTTTTTCATATGCTGAGGAGCTTTGCTGCTGAATAAAAGGGGAATCGCTTCATGTTTTGTATAAATGCTACAGAGATGCCTGCATCCGTATAAAAACACCTGTTTCATCACACAGGAGTCTCATTCTATGGTACAATTAAAACACTTCCGGTAGACGGATATGGCTTTACCGGATACAGCATATCATACGACGAGGGAGGTGCCTGTATGAGACGAAGAAGTATATTTGGTATTATCGTGTTGTCTATTATACCTGCGGCATTTACTATCTGATTGCCTGGGTACAAGTATTCAGTGATATCAATTACGGTGCAAGAGAAAATGATACAGCTATCACTGATCTGCTGCTGTCCTTTGTGCCTGCGGTATCTGGGGTATATTCTGTTTCTGGAAATATTCCAAAAAGCTGTATATGATAGGAGCCGAGGATAATAGTCTGATCAATGTTTTGCTCGCTGTGTTTGGCTTGCCGATTATATCGCTCTGTATCATGCAAAGCAGTATCAATGATTTGATCGATCGCACCTACTGATATGAGTCGTGATGGAAAAAATGCACTGGGAATCGGAGTAATCCTGTTTCTGGTGCTCTTCGTTTTTGGAAGCTTCTGTCCGATGGAGCGGATATTTGGGATACCATGTCCGGGCTGTAATATGTTTTCTGCTATATACTGGCTGTGGAAAGGTAATCTTTCTGCTGCCTGGTATTTCCATCCGGCTGTATTCCTTCTGCTTCCTTACGCAGCGGTATGCGCAGTGCTTTTTGTGAGAAACAGAGAAGATATTTTAAAGAGAAGAGCATTTCGTGTGATGAGTGTGCTTTTGTTATGGATAATGCTTGCTGTATACCTGTGGCGAATGCTTTATGTGTTTCCTCATGCGCCTATGGAGGTGAATGAGCATGCACCGTTTATTGGCCTGCTGCAGCTGTTTTTTTAGAAGCATTTCTTCCTTTATGGCAATATAACAGGTACATGAGCTTTTTATAAAAATTTCCTTGTCTGATGAAGTAGAAATCTCAGCTTGTGAAAAAATGTGAAAAGCAAACAACAGAGGAAAGCTCGATAAAGTCGATATATATCGGCTTTTTTTGTTTGTGCTAAAGATAGCATATGGTCTGTTTGTGAAAAAGTGATAACGGTTACAGCAAATTCATTGAAAAGTATCTGCTGATAGTATAGAATAAGGTAAAAAATAGAGCATATAACTTGTGTAAAAGGTTAAAATGTGCATAATATTTCAAAAATTAACGTAAATTAAGTCAAATTTTACTTAAAAATATAGACAGCTTCACTTGTGAAATATATAATAAGCATGTAAAGAGGTGTTGCTGTATATGAATAAGAACATTGGTGAACTAATCAAACAGAGACGGACAGAAAACAAGATGACACTGAAGGATATCAGTGAAGCAACCGAGCTTTCCATCGGATATCTTTCCCAGCTGGAACGTGGACTAACCTCCATTGCTCACGATACGCTGAAGAAGGTCGCAAAGGCGCTTGGGGTTGAGATGACATATTTCATGGAACAGCCGAAAACTAAGGAAAAAGCGGTATTGCGCAGCTATGAGCGGGAAATTCTGCGTATTGAGGGAAGCTCAATCATCGAATATGCGATGACAAATATGGCTGACCGCGGGGAAATGCTGCCAAAGCTGGTCGAGATTCTGCCACAGAAGGAAGTGAGGAATCGCTGCCGTATCCACATGAGGAGAGGAATTCGTCTATGTGCTGGAGGGCATTTTGACCCTGCAGATTGAGGATGATGTCTGTGATCTGTATCCGGGAGACTGTGCCCATTACAAATCCACAAGAACACACAACTGGAGCAATCAGACCAACAAGGTTGTAAAATTCATCACCATCAATACACCGAACCTTTTTCAGGAAGCAGGAGAGAAGCTATGAAAGAGCCTACCGTAATCAATATTCAGAAATATTCTGTGCATGACGGAGACGGTATCCGTACAACGATATTCTTTAAGGGCTGTCTGCTGAACTGCTGGTGGTGCCACAACCCGGAAAGTCAGAGGTATGCACCGGAGCTGATGTTTAACCGGGAAAAATGCAGTGGCTGCGGATATTGCCGTAAGGCTTGCAGTCACGGAGCCATTACGATTGAGGAGGATGGTACAGCACATACGGATACAGATAAATGTGTGCTCTGTGCAGACTGTCTGGATTACTGCCTTCACAACAACCGTGAAATCGTCGGAAAGCAGTACAGCATTAAGGAGCTGATGACCATCGTAAACAAGGACGCGCATTTCTATGAGGAAAGCGGCGGGGGTGTAACGCTTTCCGGGGGAGAGGTCATGACGCAGGATATTGATTATCTGGAAGAGCTGTGCAGACAGCTGAAGGATAAGGGATACAATGTCGCGATTGATACCTGCGGGTATGCGCCAAAGGAAAGCTATGCACGGCTGCTGCCGTATGTGGATACCTTTTTTGTACGATATCAAGACACTGAATGATGAAGCACACAAAAAGTATATGGGAAAATCCAATGATGTCATACTGGAGAATCTGGAATTTCTTGCGGATCATCGTGCGGATATCAACATCCGCATACCGGTCGTTGTTCCGGTGAACAGCGATGCGGATACAATGCTGGATATCATTACATATCTGAAAAAGCGCATTGGAATCGTCAAGGTGAATCTGCTGCCGTATCACAATACGGGAAGCAGCAAATATGAAAAGCTTGGTCGCGTCTATCCCGCAGCGGATTTGGGCGTGCCATCACAGGAGCATATGGAAATGCTGAAATCGCTGTTTGAGGAACATGGTTTTCAACAGGTGAAGATAGGAGGATAAACAATGGAACTCAGAGGAATGAATGATCGAATCAAGAAACTAAGAAAGCAGAGCGAGGAAACAACACCGCACATTTTTATGGAACGTGCCATGCTCATGACGGATGCCTACAAGAAATACGAGGGTGAGGTATCAATTCCGGAGCTGCGCGCACTGTCAATGAAGGAAATTTTTTCCCGCAAGACCATCACGATTGAAGACGGTGAGCTGATTGTCGGAGATAAGGGAGCAGGACCGCAGTCTACCCCTACCTTCCCGGAGCTGTGCTGCCACACGCTGGAGGATATGAAGGTTATGAACGACCGTGAGCTGATCTGCTTTAAGGTCAGTGATGAGGACATGAAGCAGCAGGAGGAAACGATTATCCCATTCTGGGAAAAACGCTCCATCCGTCATAAGATAATCAATTCCATGTCACAGGAATGGAAGGACTGCTATGAGGCAGGTATCTTTACAGAATTTATGGAACAGCGTGGTCCGGGGCATACCGTCGGCTCTGAGAAAATCTATGCAAAGGGATTTCTGGATTACCAGCAGGACATTGAAGAGGCAATCGCTGCGATTGATTTCCTAAACGATCCGGAGGCAATCGAAAAACGCGATGAGCTGCGTGGTATGAGTATTATGTGCGATGCCATCATGATTCTGGGAAAACGCTATGCAGCGCTGGCCAGAGAGCTTGCGGAAAAGGAAAGTGACCCTGTACGTAAGGAAGAACTGCTGCAGATTGCCGCAAACTGTGACATCGTTCCGGCACATAAGCCGAAGACCTACTGGCAGGCGATTCAGATGTACTGGTTTGTACACCTCGGTGTGACAACCGAGCTGAATCCATGGGATGCATACTCCCCGGGACGTCTGGATCAGCATCTGAATCCGTTCTATGAAGCAGATATCGAAGCGGGACGTCTGGATAAATCCAAGGCAAAGGAGCTTCTGGAATGTCTGTGGGTGAAATTCAACAATCAGCCGGCTCCTCCTAAGGTGGGCATCACGCTGAAGGAATCCTCCACTTATACGGATTTTGCGAATATCAATACCGGAGGGATTACACCGGATGGAGAAGACGGGGTCAATGATGTATCCTATCTGATTCTGGATGTTATGGATGAAATGAAGCTGCTGCAGCCATCCAGCAACGTACAGATCTCCAAAAAGACACCGATGAAATTTATCAAGAGAGCATGTGAAATCAGTCGAAAGGGCTGGGGACAGCCTGCCTTCTACAATACGGAGCGATTATTCAGGAGCTGCTGAATGCCGGGAAATCCATTGAGGATGCACGTCGTGGAGGAACCTCCGGCTGTGTGGAAACCGGAGCCTTCGGACGGGAAGCATACATTCTGCAGGGATATTTCAATCTGCCGAAAATTCTGGAAATCACACTGCATAACGGATGGGATCCGGTTGGCGGAAAGCAGCTGGGCTTACAGCTGGGAGAAGCGGAAGACTTTAAGAGCTATGACGAGCTGTTTGATGCCTACAAAAAGCAGATTGAGCATTTTGCGGATATCAAGGTTAAGGGAAGCAATATGATTACCCGTATCTATGCGAAATACATGCCGGCACCGTTCCTTTCCATCATCACCGACGACTGCATCACCAACGGCAAGGACTACAATGCCGGAGGTGCTCGCTACAATACGAACTACCTGCAGGGAGTAGGTATCGGAACAATCACCGACTCTTTGTCCGCAATCAAATACAATGTGTATGACAAAAAGAATTTCACAATGGGTGAGCTGATGAAGGCATTGCAGGATAACTTCGAAGGAGAAGAGCATGTTCGTCTCTATAATCTGGTTTCCCGCAAGACACCGAAGTATGGAAATGATGATGATTATGCAGACGCGATTATGAAGGAGGTGTTTACCTTCTATAAGAATACGATCACCGGTCGTCCGAACATGCGTAACGGTCAGTGGAGAATCAATATGCTGCCGACCACCTGCCATGTATATTTTGGTGAGGTTATGCTGGCTTCTCCAAACGGCCGTCTGGCACACAAACCGGTCAGTGAGGGGATTTCTCCGGAAAAGGCAGCGGATGTGAATGGACCAACCTCCGTTATTCGCTCCGCAAGCAAGATGGATCATCTGTCTACCGGTGGTACGCTGCTGAACCAGAAGTTTACACCAAGTGTTGTAGCCGGAGAAGACGGTTTAAGCAATATGGCAGATTTGATCCGCTCCTATTTCAACATGGACGGACACCACATTCAGTTCAATGTCATCGACCGTGAAACACTGATCAAGGCACAGCAGAATCCTGCGGAATACCGCGATCTGATTGTACGAGTTGCAGGCTACTCCGATCATTTCCGCAATCTGAGCAAAGAGCTGCAGGATGAAATCATTAATCGTACAGAGCAGAGCTTTTCATAAACAATATTAGGAAAGAAGGAAAATAGTTATGAACAAGACCATTGGATTTATCGGCAGCGGAAACATGGGCGGTGCGATGATCGGGGGGATCATCAAGGCCGGTCTGACTGCCAAAGAAAACATTTATGTATCCGACATCAACGAGGAGAGTCTGGCTCGTGTACGGGAAAGCTATGGCGTCAATACGACAACAGACAATGCGCAGCTGGCAAAGGTATGCGACATCATTGTGCTGTCTGTAAAGCCGTTCCTGTACCCGGTTGTCATCAATCAGATCAAGGCTGTTGTGAAAGAGGATGTCATCATCGTCGTGATTGCAGCCGGACAATCCTCCGAAGCGGTAGCACAGCTGTTTGGAAGAGAATCAAAATCGTCAAGACAATGCCAAACACACCGGCACTTGTTGGTGAGGGTATGGCTGCCATTGCACCTGCAAAGAATGTCACAAAGGAAGAAACCGCAGAGATTACGGCTATCTTCAACAGCTTCGGTAAGAGTGAAATTGTACCAGAGCACCTGATGGATGCGGTAACGGCAGTCAGCGGATCATCACCGGCATATGTCTATATGATGATTGAAGCAATGGCAGATGCCGCCGTAGTGGAAGGTATGCCAAGACCACAGGCATATAAATTTGCGGCACAGGCGGTACTGGGAAGTGCCAGATGGTTCTGGAAACCGGAAAGCATCCGGGAGAGCTGAAGGATATGGTTTGTTCACCGGGAGGAACGACCATCGCTGCTGTCGCAAAGCTTGAGGAAACCGGATTTCGCTCCAGCATTATGCAGAGCATGAAGGCTTGTGCGGATAAATCAAGAGAGATGTCGAAATAAAACAGAGGAATTTGGAAGAAGGCTGTGCTTCACATGTGTTTGCGGCGAGGATTGCAATTAGCGTGCAGGGATGTCTGCAATTGCAAGAACTGCTGAAAGCAAGACGGCGCCTGTAACAGAGGGATGCTGGAACAGAGTGCCGGTGAATAACAGCAAGCAGCATTGGAGTTAAACAATAGAGAAGACGCAAGAGCGTACAATGGGAGTTAAAGAGAAGATTATGGATATTACTACTATTATTATTGGATTGCTGATCGTACTGCTGATCGGATACACTGCTTTTTTCGCTTACGACCTGATCAAACACAAGGATGAGTTTGAGGGAGATACCTCCTGGTGGAAGACCGGCGCTATCGGGGCTCTGGTAAATTTCTTCGATCCGCTGGGAATCGGGGCATTCGCTCCACAGACAGCATTGCTGAAATTTACGAAGCAGACACGGGATAAGCTGATTCCGGGAACGATGAATGTTGCCAACTGTATTCCGGTACTGCTGCAGGCACTGATTTTTACAACGGTTGTCAAGGTTGAGGCATGGACACTGGTTGTCATGCTGGCTGCCGCTATGCTTGGTGCAGTTCTCGGAGCAGGTGTGGTTTCCCGCATGTCAGAGAAGAAAATTCGTCTGGTAATGGGGTTTGCACTTGCATGTACGGCATGCATCATGCTGGCAAGTCTTTTGAAGTTAATGCCGATTGGTGGAGATGCCATTGGACTCGCGGTGGAAAGCTTGTGATTGCCGGTATCGTCAACTTTATTCTGGGAGCATTGATGACAGCAGGTGTCGGTCTGTATAATCCCTGCATGGTCCTTGTGTATCTGTTGGGAATGTCTCCGGATGTCGCGTTCCCTATTATGATGGGATCCTGTGCCTTCCTGATGCCGCCTGCATCTGTAAAGTTTATCAAGGAGGGGGCATACAATCGAAAATCAGCACTTTCCATGGCGATTTTCGGATCAATTGCAACTCTGGTTGCATCTCTTCTGATCAAATCACTGCCGCTGGATGTACTGAAATGGATCGTTGTATGTGTAACGGTATATACATCCACTGTCATGCTGCGTGCCGGGTTTTCAAAGGTAACGGAGCATACAGCAGCCGCAAAAGCTGAAGCAGTGGAAATCGTAGATTAAAATTGTAAGAGGTTCACTTCCATGTGACCTCTTTTTTCTGTTGTGCTCTTTGAACAAGCATGACAGCCGTAATGTCAGGTTCTATTTTACTTAGGGTATACGATAGAAGGAGAATTTAAATTCTGTTATAAGAATGCTTCTTTTTTTTAATGCAGGCCTGATTGAGAAAGTAGCATGATGTGGCAGTTCATCCTTTTATATTCTTTCATTATCCAGATTTTGCAATATTGATATTAGTGACTGGGAAGCCGGGGCTTCTTATAGTATAATAGAAATGAAAACAAGGAGTAGAAGCATGATAAAACATATTGTATTTGATATAGGAAATGTATTGATGACCTTTGCACCGGAGACCTATTTTATCCGGTGGTTTCAAAGTGAAGAAAAGACACACCGTGTCTGCAGCCGTATTTTTACACATGAAGCATGGGAGAAGTATGATCAGGGAATCTGGATGCTGGAGGATCTGTATGCGGTGTATCACGATGCATATCCGGATATGGTTGAGGAGACGGATATCGTATTACAGAACTGGCTGCAGCTGATGCAGCCGATGCAGGAAAGCATAGCCTTTATGAAACAGATGAAGAATGCCGGTTATGGAATTTATATTCTTTCCAATATCAGTCAGGATTCTGCGGATTATTTGAAGGAAACCCAGCAGTTCTTTCCACTGGCGGACGGTGCGGTATTGTCCTATGAGGAGAAAACCAACAAACCGGATCCCTATATTTTTGAAGTGCTGCTTGAGCGCTATGAGCTCAACGCCGAGGAGCTTCTTTATCTGGATGATAATGTGGAAAATACTAGGCAGGCAGAGAAGATGGGAATACAGGGAATCTTATTTACAGATGAGGGCTGTATCGCGAAGGCGCAGAAGCTGTTGAAAGAGGAATGTCATGTTAAAGATTAAGCAGATGGTAAGCGGTGTTATCACCGGTATGGATGAGGCGCATAACGGACTGCTGCGTATAGGAAAGGATATCGTACTTGTGCGCCATGTGTTGAAGCAGGAGGAGGTCCGTGTCCGAATTGTCAGGCGTATTGCAAAGGGTATATCGGTGAGGTTGTAGAAATTAAAAGGGCATCTCCTTTCCGTAAACCGGTGAAGTGTCCGATTTATGAGCACTGCGGAAGCTGTCAGCTGCTACATATGAATGCGCAGGGACAGCGTGTATTTAAGAACCAAAGTATGCAAGCCCTGTGTGACAGGGCGAAGGGAATGAAATTACAGACGGAGGATATCGTCATGATGGAGGAGCCATGGCAGTATCGCAATAAGGTGATTATCGGATTTCAAAAGGACAGGCAGCGTCGAATACAGGCAGGCTTTTATGAGGAATTCTCTCATCGTATAATCCCCTATAAATGCTGTCCTCTGCATCCTGAGGTGTGTGACAGCATAATTGCAGGCATTGTGGAGCTGATGGGAAAGCTCCACATCGAACCGTATAATGAGGATCAGCGCAAAGGGCTTATCCGGCATGTAGTCGTGCGGTATGGTGCGGTAAGCAAACAGATCATGATCGTTCTTGTATTGAATTCCAATGTGTTTCCGGCAAGGAGGAATTTTATACAGGAGCTAAGAAAACGATTTCCTCAAATTACAACAATCGTGCAGAATGTGAATACCAGAAAAACAAGCGTGGTGTTAGGGGATGAGGAGCGTGTACTATATGGTCCCGGGTATATCGAGGATGTTTTGTGCGGTATGACCTTCCGGATATCTGCAAAGTCTTTCTATCAGATCAATCATGAGCAAACGGAAGTTCTTTATCAGCGTTCGGTGGAGCTGCTGGAGCTAAGTGGTAAGGAAACGGTGCTGGATGCATATTGTGGAATCGGGACGATTGGGATGTATGTATCACGCTTCGTGAAGCAGGTGATCGGTGTGGAAATCAACCGTGATGCGGTGGAGGATGCCAAAATCAATGCGAAGATCAATCAGATATCCAATATCCGTTTGTTTGTGAGGATGCTGGGCGCTATATGACAAGGCTTGCGGCGGAGAAGAAGCGGCTGGATGTCGTGATTATGGATCCTCCCAGAAGTGGAAGCAGTGAGGATTTCATTAAGAGTCTGGTACGGATGAAGCCGAAACAGGTATTGTATATCTCATGTAATCCGCAGACGCAGATTCGCGATTTGCAGATGTTTGAGCGTATGGGATATCGGGTACAGGGCAAGCTGGTTCCGGTGGATATGTTCCCGCATACGGTTCATGTAGAGAGTATCGTGAAATTAGTGAGAAATAAATAGAAAGGTAAATTAGAAATTTATAGGAGGGATTATGAATTTTAAAGACATTATTTCTATAGCAGCAGTAATTGCAACAACAGTAGTAGCAGTGGTTTCTATATTTTTGAATCATCGTTCAAATTTGAAACATCAACTGTTTTTAGAAAAACTCAGAATATATAAAGAACTTATGGTAATCGTTTCTCAGTCCACAAGTCAACGTGCAAATAGGGAAGAACTGCATTTGCGGTTAATAGCTGTCAAACAAGAAATTATATTATTTTCTACTGAGCCAATCATTAGGAAGCTGGCAGATATTGGAGATATTAATTTCACCAATGATGGACAAACAGAAGTTCAAGCAAAAGAGAAATTTGATAGATATTTTATCTTTACTAAACTTAATGAGACGAGACTTACTGAAACAAAATGATAAAATTTCGGATACAACTCTAAAAAGGTTAATTTAACCACTAAAATAATAGGTATAACATGTATTCGGCGCAATTAGAAAGATAAACTAAAACTGTAAGTCATATTTGAATTTGGGAAGCAATTTTAGGGATATTAGACGATGAGAAATGATTATGGAATGGTGAAAAGATGATAACAGGATACTACTGCACAAATATTTTTTCTGAGCATGCGAAAGAACTGATTGAGTTTTACAGGGAAATATTAGAGATACCCTTTATTAAACTAATGTTGACGATTCAAATGGGGTTTATCTTGGCTTTAATGAAAATATCCACTATTTGCATATGGGATTGCAAGGCATTCGACGCACCACCGACTGGTTATCAATCCTTTGTATTTCAAACAAAAAATCTTGATTCAACAGTAGAATGGTTAAAGGGAAAAGGGCTTCCACTAGCTGACCCTGTGCGATATGATCGGGGAACTAACGAGCTTCGCTTAAAAGATATTGATGGAAATGAGATAGTGATAGCTGAGTTTGTTTGATAAATGACTTTTGTAGTATTAGCTCGTCAAATTCAAGTTTATCAAACTGAAAAATTAGAAGTTGGAGGAATTTATGAAAGATATCAAATATGGAGTCTTATGTTTTATTCCATCTGTACTATTGTTGGTGTTTTGTGAT
>ENA-OQCK01000679-OQCK01000679.1-human-gut-metagenome-genome-assembly--contig:-NODE-679-length-16313-cov-15.606697_pt1 | contig 16313 bp, 18 predicted proteins | sample MGYA00242498_ERZ504578 | MGnify/ENA primary metagenome ERZ504578 (study PRJEB26092, sample SAMD00036229) | human gut metagenome | host: Homo sapiens | study: EMG produced TPA metagenomics assembly of...
CAGTATGTCACATATATGAAGCATCTGCTTCGCGGAAATCTGGGATATTCTTATCAAAATCCGTCCGAATCGGTTGCAAATATCATTCAAAGATCCTGGCCGGTGACTGCGGTGATCGGAGTTCTGGCGATTCTTCTGGCAATGATCGTCGGAATCGGGATTGGAGTCTGGCAGACTTTTTCGAGACACAGGCTGCTTCGGGGAGGGCTTTTTACTGGAACACTTCTGATCGGAGGAGTGCCCAATTTTGTGGCAGCACTTTTGCTGATGCTTGTATTTGGAGTCTGGCTGAAATGGCTGCCGGTCAGTGGACTGGATTCCTGGAAAAATTACATTCTCCCGGTATGCGCTCTGGCGATGTATCCCGCCTGTTCGCTGGCACGGCTGACCGGGACACTTCTTGCCCAGGAGAAACAAAGAGATTATGTACTTCTGGCGCGAACGAAAGGACTGAAAAAAAGACAGATCCTGTTTACGCACATTCTGCCGCATATCTGGATTCCGGTGCTGAATTATCTGGGACCTGCAAGCGCGTTTCTTTTGACAGGAAGTTTTGTGGTGGAGAGCATTTTTACCATTCCGGGGCTTGGCAGACAGTTTGTAAGTTCCATTGCAAACCGGGATTATACACTCATTCTCGGATTGACGATCTTTATGGGGGCAGTCGTGATCCTGATTCAGCTGGCAGTGGACTTACTTAGTGCGTGCATTGATCCGAGAGTGCGAAGAAGCTATGTAGATGAGGAGTAAGAGCAGTGCAAAGGAGAAGCAATGAAGCAGATAAATTTTAGAAAAAACGAAAAAATAACAGTGGGACTGATCCTGCTTTTGCTCTGCATTTTTTTAGCAGTACTGGTTCCGGCCCTGTCACCTTGGACATCTACAGAAATGCATGCGGATATCCGCAATCAGGGAATATCCTTCTCCCATCCTTTCGGGACAGATAAGTTTGGAAGAGATCTGTTTGTACGGGTTTGGTGCGGAGTCAGGATCAGTTTGTGTGTCGGACTTGCAAGTGCACTTTTAAACGGCGCGCTGGGTGTTTTATATGGAGCGGCATCCGGGTATGCGGGAAAAACCGCAGATAATATTCTGATGCGGATCGCGGATATTGTGGCATCGGTTCCGTCTCTTTTGTATGTGATCCTGATCATGATGGTACTGGGAGCGAATGAGGTAAGCATCCTTGTGGGACTTTGTATATCCGGCTGGATTGAAACAGCGCGAATTGTAAGAGGAGAAGTGATGCGGATCAAAGAACGGGAGTTTGTTCTGGCATCCCGGCTTGCGGGAGCGGCCCTCTTCGGATTTTTCTGACCCATCTTTTGCCGAATGCTGCAGGACCGATTGTGGTAAGTCTTACATTTCTGGTACCGCAGGCTATTTTTACCGAAGCATTTTTGAGCTTTATGGGAGTCGGGATTCCGGCGCCAAGAGCCAGTCTTGGCACCATGATCCAGGCAGCCAGAAGCCAGATTTTCGTGCATCCGTATCAGATGCTGATTCCGACAGCAGTGCTGTGTATCCTGATACTGTCGCTGAATCTGATCGGGGCAGGACTGGAAGCAAAAATCCGCAGAAGAAGGGAAGGAATGTAAGATGAAGCTGTTAGAAGTAGAAAATCTGACTGTACAGTATCCGGGAAGCACCAATCCGGCATGCAAGGTATCTTTTCAGGTAGAATCCGGAGAACTGCTTGGGATCGCAGGGGCTTCCGGTGCAGGGAAAAGCACGGCGATGCTGTCATTGATGGGGATTTTGCCGGAACAGGTACAGATCACCAGCGAAAAATTGAAGCAGCACGGGACAAAAGCAATGATCTTTCAGGATGCTTCGGCATCTTTAAATCCGCTGGTCCGTGTGGGAAAGCAGCTCACAGAGACCATTTTGGCACATCAGAGGTGTACCGGAAAAGAAGCCAGAGAGCGGGCGGAAACACTTCTGGATGAAGTGGGAATTCAAAATCCCGGGCAGAGAATGAAGCAGTATCCGTTTGAGCTTTCCGGCGGAATGAAGCAGAGGGTGGCAATCGCGATCGCACTTGCATGTAATCCGGATCTGATCATTGCGGATGAGCCGACCACAGCGCTGGATGTGACCGTACAGAGACAGATCCTCGATCTGTTGAAAAAAATTGCAGAAGAGACGCATACAGCCATCGTACTGGTCAGCCATGATCTGGGTGTGATCGCCTCCATGTGCAGCAGGGTGCTGGTGATGAAAGAGGGGCGGATCGTAGAAGAGGGAAGTATGGAGCAGATTTTTTATGAACCGGTACATCCTTATACGAAAAAACTCTCGGACATGGCAAGAAAGCTTTATCAGGTGCCGGAGAAAAAAAGGACCGGAGAAGTTATTTTAAGGACACAGGGACTGGGAAGAAGCTTTGTAAAAAATTCCCTGTTTGGAAAATCCAGATCTCTGGAAGCGGTGGAACCGCTGTCTTTTGAGATTCATAAGGGTGAGACCTTTGGATTGGTAGGAGAGAGCGGATCCGGGAAGACGACTCTTGCAAGAATGCTGACAGGGATTATTCCTCCGAGCTGCGGCAGTTTTTCCTGTGAAGGGAAGATCCAGATGATCTTTCAGGAGACATCGGCATCCTTTGATCCGGAATTTTCACTGGAACGGATCCTGGAGGAGCCTCTGGTGATTCAGAAAAAAGGCTCCAAAAAGGAGCGGGAAAAACGTGTGGCAGAAATGCTCGGACTGGTTCAGATGGAAAAAATCGACGTCAGAAAAACGACAGCGGCTCTTTCCGGAGGGCAGCGTCAGAGAATTGCAGTGGCAAGGGCATTACTTTTAAATCCGGAGCTTTTAATCTGTGACGAATCGTTTTCTTCGCAGGACATCCTTACGCAGTCTCAGCTTCTGGAGCTTCTGGAAGAGATTCAGAGAAAGACACAGCTGTCCTATTTGTTTATTTCCCATGATCTGCAGGTAGTCAGACGGATCAGCCAGAGGATGGGAGTTATGTATCTTGGAAGTATGGTAGAGCAGGGATTGACTGCGGAGATTTACGAGGAGCCGTGGCATCCGTATACAAAAGAACTGCTGCGGGCAATGCTGCCGCTTGATCCGAAGAAAGCAGCCAGACAGAAACGACTGATCCTGAAGGAAACGAGAAATCATTCTCAGGATACAGAAAACGGCTGTCCATATGCACCGAGATGCCGGTATGCAATGGAGTGCTGCCACAAAGAAAAACCTGGAAACTATCGGTTTGGTGAAAGAGAAGTGCGGTGCTTTTTGTATTCGGAAGCGCATACCAAAAAGCGTGCAAAGGATTACCATATGACTTCTCAGATTTGAGAACAGAAGAGAATGGAGAAGAGCATGAAGAAAAAAATGACAGCGATTGCCATGTGTATCTGCATTCTGGCAGGCATGATAACAGGGTGCAATGCTTCGGATCAGAAGAAGACAGAAGCACGTACAAAAAAAGAAATTACGATTGCAGTAAACAGTGAAACAGGAGGGATGGATCCGGCGGGAAATATTGCACTGACCTATCTTTCCTATTCGGTCACAGCACTGGACGAACTGCTGACATTTGATGAAAATGGAGAAATCGAATACCGGGCGGCACAGTCCTATGAGGTGAATGAGGATTCTACAGAATGGACATTTCATTTAAGAGAAGGGGCCTGCTGGTCGGATGGAACACCGGTGACTTCGGCCGACTTTAAAAATACCATCGTGCGGGCACTGGATCCTAAAAGTGGAAGTGGATATGCGAACTATCTGTTTCCTATTGAACACGCAGAGGAAATTTATGAAGGAACGGCTGATATGGAGAGCCTTGGTGTTGAAACACCGGATAAAAATACTCTGATTTTTCATTTGAGTAAGCCGTGTGTGTATTTTCTGGAGCTTTTGCGTCTTCCGGTCTACACACCGTCCTGCAGTAAATATGCGAAAGAGACAGGCAGCGGATGGGATAAAAATCCAGAGACCAGTCTGTCAAACGGACCGTTTTATCTGGAAAAATATGTACCCGAGCAATATTTTGTCCTGAAAAAGAATGAGCGTTACTGGAATGCAGATGCGGTGCATCTGGAGCGGATCACCTATCGCTTTTTTGAAGAACAGCAGGCAATGTTAAGTGCTTATGAGACCAAAGAGGTCGATGTGGCAGTCTCCCTTCCTTCTGTCGTCATGGAACTGTATCAGGGGAAAGACGATCTGGTAGTGACAGACAATATCGCGACGCGCTATATTTATCCGAATCTGGATGTGAAGCTTCTGGATGATGTGCGTGTGCGGGAGGCGATCAATCTTGCCATCAACCGGAGGATCTTTGTAAGATGGTAGGAGAAGACACAGAGTCGACTGTGAATTTCGTGGCAAAGCGTATGAAAAATAATACGACCGGAGAGTATTTTGTGGAAGAGGCAGATCCTCCATTTGAGGAAAATGTGGAAAAGGCAAGAGAGCTGCTCTCTCAGGCGGGGTATCCGGATGGGAAAGGATTTCCTGTTTTGACCTACAAATATCCGTCTCTGGAATTAGATGCAGATACGGCCCAGGTGATCCAGGAGCAGCTCAAGCAGAATCTGAATATAGAGATCAAGCTGGAGGCGCAGGAATTACAGACCAATTATGCGACCAGAAGAGCCGGGAACTTTGATCTTTGCCGGATGAACTGGACGGCAGATTTTGCAGATCCGTACACCTACTTATCCATGCTTTTGTCAAATGGAACGTATAACTGCAGTGGAGTCCGGGATGAAAAATACGATCGTCTGGTAGAAGCCTCGGATGTGGAAACAGATCCTGTAAAACGAAATGCACTGCTTCATGAGGCAGAGCAGTGGGCAGTGGGAGAGCAGTTTTATATCATTCCTTTGTTTTCTATGAAAAGCTGTAATCTGATTCGGCCGGATATCACAGGAGTGAGTCAGATTCCGGCAACCGGAGCACTGGAATACCGGTATGCAGATGTGAAAGGAGACTGAAATGTTTCACGTAGTGACAGGCGGAAGTGGGAGCGGGAAATCCGCATATGCAGAAGAACAGATTTGTATGCTCAAAAAAAAGACAAATTCCCGTCATCTGTATTATATTGCAACCATGGTCTTATGGGAAAGAGACAGAACAAAAGATCCTGCGCCACAGACAGATGCGAAATGGAAAAGGATTTGAGACGTTGGAATGTTTTACAGACCTTAAGAAGATGGTTCAGACCGAGCCGGGTTTTCGCGCGGATGCGGCAGAAGAGGGAATCTGTGTACTTCTGGAATGTATGTCGAATCTGACCGCAAATGAGTTGTATTTGGATACAGGCGCAAAAGAACGGACCAGGGAAGCCGTTCTTGAAGGAATCCGGGAATTAGAAAAACGCTGCCGGGGACTTGTGGCAGTCACAAATGAAGTGTTTTGTGATCTGCCTCCGGCTGACGAAGAAATGCAGGAATACTTAAGCGTACTGGGAACGATCAACTGCCGGATGGCAAAAATGGCAGATCAGGTGACAGAAGTTGTTTATGGAATACCGGTGGAGGTGAAAAAGGGATGAAAATGGTAATCGGAGGAGCTTATCAGGGGAAAACAGACTATGCAAAACAGGTATATCCAAACCTTGTGTGGAGTGACGGGGCATCCTGCGACCTGAAAGACATTTTTTCCTGTTCGGGAATTGTTCATTTTGAAGAATTTGTAAGGCGCTGGATCCGGGAAAACAAAGCAGAGCATGCAACGGATCTGGCAGAGCAGATTTTACAGGAAAATCCGGATCTGATCGTAGTGACTGTGGAAGTCGGATACGGACTGGTTCCGGTGGATGCGTTTGAAAGACAGTACAGAGAAGCTGTGGGAAGAATCTGTACAAATCTTGCAGCCTGTGCAGACCGGTGGATCGGGTACAGTGCGGGATCGGGATCAGGATCAAGTGAGAAGGAGAACAGAAAGATGAAGATAGAGTTGGAAAATGTATTGCCGCAGGAGATTGAAAAAAGAAGTTTTGAGATCATTACAGAAGAGCTGGGAGAGGTCAGTCTGATTCCGGGAACAGAACCGATCGTAAAGCGCTGTATTCATACAAGCGCAGATTTTGAGTATGCAAAGAGTCTGAAATTTTCAGAAGACGCAGTTCAAAGGGCAATGGATGCAATCCGTGACGGAGCGTGGATCGTGACCGATACGCAGATGGGAAAATCAGGGATCAACAAGAAAAAACTGGCACAGTACGGAGGCGAAGTGTGCTGTTTTATGTCTGACGAAGAGACTGCAAACATGGCAAAAGAACAGGGAACAACGCGCGCGGTTGCAGCATGGAGCGTGCGGCCAAGCTGGATAAAAAACTGATCTTTGCCATTGGCAATGCGCCGACTGCGCTGATCCGGTTGTATGAGATGATTCAGGAAGGAAGATTAAAACCCGAGCTGATCATTGGAGTGCCGGTGGGGTTTGTCAATGTGGTACAGTCAAAAGAACTGATCCTGTCACTGAACGACACACCGTATATCGTGGCAAGAGGACGAAAAGGCGGAAGCAATATCGCAGCATGTATCTGCAATGCGTTGTTGTATATGATGGATGAAAAGAAGTGACGAGGGAGAGAAGAGCATGGGCGGATATTATTTTCCGATGTTTGTGGATATTTCGACAAAGAGGATTCTTGTGATCGGCGGGGGGAAAATTGCGGCAAGAAGGGTGCGTACGCTGTTAAAATTTGCAGAGCACATTGAGGTGACAGCGCCTGAGATCTGTGATGAAATGAAGGACATTCTGAAAGAAGAGGAAAAAAAGGAAGTGCCCCAGGCAGTGTGGAGTTCTCGAAAAGTTTTGGAAGAAGATCTGAAAGATACATCTGATTTTTTGAATGGGGCAGACATTGTGCTGACTGCGACCGATGACCGAGAGCTGAATCAAAAAATCGTAAGTGCGTGCAGAATGCGTAAGATTTTGGTAAATACTGCAGATGACAAATCCCTGTGTGATTTTTATTTTCCTGCGGTGACTGAAAAAGATGGTGTTGTGATCGGGATGAATTCCGGTGGGAAAAGCCCGAAGACGGTGCGTAAGGTCCGGGAATATCTGGAGAAATATCGCTGAAATCTTACGGGATTATGTTGTTGGCATTTACAATTTAGAAACGATTGAGCTTTTTCTGTTTTATCAGTATAATGAAAATAATAAAACTTGTTGGAATCTATGAAATGAGGTGATCATGTGACAGTCGAACAAATGAGGCGAAAAAGACAGCAGTTTGGCTATAGTTGTGAGCAGCTATCGGAGCTATCAGGAGTCTCTTTGGAAACGGTGCAAAAGATTTTCCATGACAATGAGGAAGTATTCAGCCAGGATATACTGAAACAAATAGAATCTGTATTTGAGAATAAAAGAGACTCTGATAGGGGCTTTTCTTATGTGTGCGAATCGAAGATGGAATATGGAATATCAAAAAAAGTCGAGAGTGTACTCTTGAGGATTACTATCAACTTCCGGATGAAAGACGAGCAGAGTTGATTGATGGTGTGATCTATGATATGTCTGCGCCTACAATTATTCATCAGAAGATCAGCTTGGAAATCAGTGTACGGTTTCATGCTTTCATCAGCCAAAAGAAGGGAGCATGCATGGTTTTTTCTGCACCGGTAGATGTACAGCTTGATTGTGATGAAAAGACAATGGTACAGCCGGACGTTTTGGTGGTATGTGACCGTGAGAAAATAGTTCCGACACATGTGTATGGAGCTCCGGATCTGATTATGGAAATCTTGTCCCCTGCTACAAGAAAAATTGATATGAATATCAAACATAGCAAATATGCGGCAGCGGGAGTCAGGGAATACTGGCTTATCGATCCGGATAAGAAAAAAGTTGTAGTGTATGATCTGGAAAATGAAGAACTTCCGGTTGTCTATGGATTTGAAAATCGTGTACCTGTGGGAATATTCCAGGGGGAATGTGAGATTGATTTTTCCGAAATATATGAGTCTGTAAAGTTTTTGTATCAGGAGTGATTGACTCCTGATTACAGTAATTTTTCTAAAATATACCTCTGAGGGGTCATACCCAGTGACCGGTATAATTCCTGTGCAGATTCATTGAATTCCCATACCATCAGATCGATTCTTGTGGCTCCGAGTTCTTTTGCTTTTTGTTCCATTTCATGAAAAAGAGTCGTTGCGATTTTCTGACCACGGTAAGAAGGGTGTACAAACATATCATCTACATATGCGATGAGTGTTCCGGTCACCATATTGCTTTTGGTCCGGAGCGCGGCAATGATAAAACCGGCGATAAAATGGTCATCTGTCATTGCAAGAGCTATGTGATTGCCGTCGGTTGTTATTTCACGGAAGTCGGCTTCTGAATAAATGTGACTTGCAGGAATAAATAAATCAGGGCGTCCCTGAACATGAAGGTCGTGAAGCTCCTGCATATAAGAATCGATCACAGGATAATCCTCTGGGATCAGTGGGTGGATGTTCATAAGTTGTCTCCTTTTCTGAAAAATCAAATCATGTTATTTGTGGGTCAGGTTTCCACGGAATTGCTTACATAGAAACTGAAATCTATTGAATCGGCTCTCCGATTTTCATCTGATAACCACAAAATCATTCATATTATCATTATAGTTCATTCAAATACCGAATGGAAGAAAATTATTTGGCCATAGTGATGTACTGGCAACAGAAAAATATAAAAAAACAGTAGCCGTTCCACTGCATTTAGTGATAAAATATTAACAAAAGAATTACAGCAAATGATGACAGGAGGAATTGACAATGGCAAAGGTATTGATCAGCCCGGGAAAATATGTGCAGGGCGCAGGAGAGATGAAAAAACTGGGAGAATATGCTCAGAATTATGGAAAGAAGGCTCTGATCCTGATCAGCAAGGGTGGATACAAGCGAATCGGAGCAATGGTGGAGAAAAGCTTTGAAGGAAAAGAATGTGGATATGTTTTTGATTACTTCAATGGTGAATGCAGTAAAAAAGAAATCAAACGTCTTGGAGAAATCGTGAAAAAAGAAGCGTGTGATGTCGTGATCGGTATCGGCGGAGGTAAGATTTTTGATACTGCAAAGGCAGTGGCATATTATGAAAAGACGCCGGTTCTGATCTGTCCGACGATCGCATCTACAGATGCACCGTGCAGCGCACTTTCTGTAATTTATACAGAAGAAGGTGTGTTTGAGGAGTATTTGTTCCTGCCGTCCAATCCGGATATGGTCATGATGGATACAGAGATTATTGCAGAATCACCGGTTCGCCTTACCGTTGCCGGAATGGGAGATGCTCTTGCAACTTATTTTGAAGCAAGAGCGTGTCAGAGATCAGATGCCGCATCCTGTGCAGGCGGAAAGATTACCGGGGCAGCTATGGCTCTTGCAAAATTGTGTTTTGATACGCTGATGGAGGAAGGTGTGAAGGCGAAGCTTGCACTGGAAGCAGGTGCCTGTACAGAAGCAGTGGAAAAAGTGATCGAGGCAAATACACTGCTGTCCGGAATTGGCTTTGAAAGCGGCGGTCTTGCAGGAGCACATGCGATTCACAATGGTCTGACAGTACTCGAAGAATGTCATCATATGTACCATGGAGAGAAAGTGGCATTTGGAACGATCACACAGCTGGTGCTTGAGAACATCCCGTCAGAAGAGCTGCAGCAGGTGATCGATTTCTGCATCGAATGTGGACTTCCGGTTACACTGGAACAGCTGGGAGCAGGTAAGATTACGGAAGAACAGTTGATGAAAGTGGCAGAGGCAGCCTGTGCCGAGACAGATACTCTGCACAATATGCCGTTTGAAGTGACACCGAAGAAAGTGGCAGATGCGATCAAGGCGGCAGATGCGTACGGACATTATTTTCTCGGAGAGTAAGCTTGTATCTGGTCAGAAAAAATGACGGCGGATGCTGTCCATGGCGAAAGTCAGGATGCATTCGCCTTTTTCTGTGCTATAATAAAAGTTCAGAAATACAACAGGAGAATAGTGACTGTTCATACAGTAACGGAGAATGGCAATTTATGAATCAGGTAATACAGACAGTTCTGGCAGCATTTTCAAACCAGAATATTGAGATAAATACAGCCAGAAAGCTGGCAAATCTAAAAAAATTAGATCCGCTTCATCTCTGGGTGGAGAAAGAAGATATTGTGATAAAAACAGAGTGTGGAAAGACTCCTTTGAGATTATATTTCCCATCAGAAGAGACAAAAAGGCAGAAAGAAGAGATTTCCTCCGCGATTTTTTTTATCCATGGAGGAGGATGGTCTACAGAGAGTGTAGAAACATATGACAGAATCTGCAGTATGCTATCAAAATCTGTTGACAAGACCATCATATCTGTAGAATATCGCCTGGCACCGGAGTATCCGTTTCCGGCAGGGCTTGAGGATTGTTATCTGGCTGCAAGGGCACTGTATCAGGGGAAAATCTTTCCAAAGATTGAGCCGGGACAGATTTCTGTTATGGGAGACAGCTCCGGAGGAAATCTGGCGGCGGCGTTGTGTCTGCTGGCAAGAGACCGCGGGGAATTTTCAATTCATAAGCAAATTTTGGTCTACCCGGCAGTAAACAACTGCTACACACTGGATTCTGCATATGATTCGATTCGGGAGAACGGAGAAGGATATCTGCTTACCAGAGGAAAGATGCATGACTATCTGCAGCTTTATATCGGGAAGCAGGAGGATTTAAAAAGTCCGTATGTGGCGCCTGTTCTTGCAGAAGATTTGACAAATATGCCGGAAACGCTGGTGCTGAGTGCAGAGTTTGATCCGCTTAGAGATGAGGGCGAGGATTATGCCAAAAGACTGAAAGAAGCCGGAAATAAGGTGACATGCTATCGAATCGCAGGGGCATTTCACGGGTATTTTGCACTTGGAGTTTCAAGACTTCATGTGGAAGAGAGTTTTGCGTATATTGACCATTTTTTACGGGAGGGGTAACGATGCAGAAAAAGAAACGTTCACAGTGGAGAAAGCTGGATAATGCAGCACAGGCATTTCCGGCAGCAACCGGGAAGAAAGATACCAGGGTATTCCGGCTGTATTGTGAACTGAAAGAGGATGTCATAGAGGAAGTTCTGCAAAAAGCAGTGGAATGTACGCTGGAAAAGTATCCGCTGTATTGTTCGGTTCTCAGGAAAGGGCTGTTCTGGTTCTATATGGAGCAGCGGAATTTAAAACCAAAAGTCAAGGCAGAAGATCGGCCGCCCTGCAGCGGACTGTATGTGCCTGATCAGAAAAGCTTTCTGTTTGAGGTTTCTTATTATAAAAAGAAAATAAATCTGGAAGTGTTTCATTGTCTGACTGATGGGACGGGAGCGCTGAATTTTTTAAAAGAACTGGTGCGGAATTACCTGATGATTTGCTATCCACAGGTGGAGTTTCCGCCTGTTTCAGAAGAAGAGATTTCCACAGCCAGTGATCACGAAGAAGACAGCTTTTCGCAGTATTATTCAAAATCAGATTATGGCAGTGTCAAAAAGAGCAGACCTGCATTCCAGCTGAAGGGGGAAAGGCTGGAGCAGGAGGAGATGTCTGTTTTAGAGGTGGTTCTTTCCGCGAAAGAAGTATACAGAAAGGCAAAATCATACGGGGTGTCAGTCACGGTATTTCTCTCTGCCGCACTGCTTTGTGCGATTCACGAGGAGATGCCGAGAAGTCAGATGAAAAAGCCGGTCACTCTGATGGTGCCGGTGAATCTGAGAAATTATTTTCCCTCCTATTCCATGACGAACTTTTTTGGTTGGATTGAAGCTGGTCAGGTGTTTGAAGAAAATACGAGATTTGAGGAAGTTTTGCAGAATCTGCAGCATGTCTTTCGAACAGAACTTGTAAAAGAGCGGATTGCAGACAATATGAACCGGCTTGTCCGTCTGGAAAAAAATCCTCTGCTTCGGGCCGTGCCTCTGGAGATTAAAAACCTGTTTTTGCTGGCTGGAACGACGCTTGGCGGGAGAAGTATTTCCGCGATTTATTCCAATATCGGAAAAATCCAGCTTCCGGATGTGTTTGAGACCTATGTGGATTCGTTTGGATTTTTTACAAGTACGGACAAACTGCAGATGTGCTCCTGCTCTTACGGGGATAAAATGAGAGTAGGGATCACCTCGAAAATACTGAGTCATAATATCCAGCGGAATTTTCTGCGGATCTTAAAAGAGGAAGGGATTCACGTTACAGAACAAGAGAATGACTTCCCCGGATATCAGGAAAAGAAGCTGGGACTGATGCAGAAGAGTATGCAGATTTTTACGTTTTTGTGTATTGCTGCGGTTGTGATCAGCTGGGTGGTCAATCTGATGCTTCCTTCCGGATTTTTGTGGGCAGGCTTTGTGAGCGGGGGAGTACTTTGTACCTGGCTGTTTGTAATGGTAGGCTATAAAAAGCGCAGGAACCTTCTGAAAAATGGAATGTGGCAGCTTCTGCTCATATCGGCAGCGGGGCTTTTGTGGGACGTTTTTACCGGATGGCATGGATGGGCAGTGGATTTTGTACTCCCGCTTGCATCGCTGGTCATTCTTGCAGCAATGACAGTGGTCGCAAGGGTGTGCAGGCTGGAGGAAAACGAATATTTGTTTTATCTTGTTCAGATCGGCGCCTTTGGATGTATTCCGGGAATTCTTCTGGCAGCAGGGGCAGTCCGGATCCGGTATCCGTCTTTACTTTGTACAGGAATCAGCATTCTGTTGCTGGCCGGAATCGTAGTTTTTCGTGGAAAATCGTTCGTTCGGGAGATTAAGAAAAAATTCCGGGTTTGAAAATGTAAAAAATGTAATAAAAAGTAGAAGGAAACTATTGAAAATTGTTTAAAATAAACATATAATTATAAAAGAAAAATAAATTTATTAAAATTCTCTAAAGAGAAGGAGGGGGATTTCTATGATTAGTTTCTTTCTATGTCTGCTTCTGTTGATCGGAGGCTATTTTGTCTACGGGAAGATCGTAGAAAACACATTTGCACCGGATGACAGGGAGACGCCTGCTGTCAAAATCAATGACGGTGTGGATTACGTGGTAATGCCGCAGTGGAAGCTCTTTTTAGTGCAGCTTTTAAACATTGCAGGCCTGGGACCGATTTTTGGTGCCATGCAGGGAGCCCTGTGGGGACCGATCGTATTTTTATGGATCACATTTGGTACGATTTTTGCAGGCGGTGTCCATGATTACTTTTCAGGTATGCTTTCTGAAAGAAATAATGGTACATCAATTTCAGAGGTTTGTGGTATTTACCTTGGAAATGCAATGAAAAATGTGATGCGTGTATTCAGTGTGGTTCTGCTGGTTATGGTAGGAACTGTGTTTGCAGTCGGACCTGCAGGTCTGATCGTGACATTGTTCAAGGAGGGCGGAATCGGCGGAATTCTTGCCAGTACAGAATTCTGGCTCTGGATCATTCTGGCATACTATTTTATCGCAACATTTATTTCTATTGATAAGATCATCGGACGGATTTACCCGGTATTCGGAATCTGCCTGATCATCATGGCGGTAGGAGTTATCATTGGAATCTTTACACATTCCGAGTTTGTGATCCCGGAAATCTGGAATAACTTCTCCAGTATGCATCCGGACGGTGCGCCGATCTGGAGCGTTATGTTTATCACAGTTGCCTGCGGAGCGATTTCCGGATTCCATTCTACACAGTCACCGCTGATGGCACGTTGTATGAAATCAGAGCGTCAGGGACATTTTGTATTTTATGGAGCTATGGTGGCGGAAGGTGTGATCGCACTGATCTGGGCTGCTGCAGGATGCGCATTGTATGAAGTGACAGGCGGTCTGAGTACAGGATTAAGCGCGATTCTTGCAAATGGCCAGTCAGCAGCGATTTATGATGTCTGCTCAAAGACAATGGGAGGAATCGGAGTTGCACTGGCGATGATCGGTGTTATCGTATGCCCGATCACATCCGGAGATACGGCATTTAGAAGTGCAAGACTGGTATTGGCGGACTGGTTTAAGATCGAGCAGTCCAAATACAGCAAACGTTTGTTGCTTTGTGTTCCGTTGTTAGGTGCAGGTGCCATTATCGGACATCTGGATTATACGATCGTCTGGAGATATTTCAGCTGGACCAACCAGACACTGGCAATGATCGTTCTCTGGACAGCAAGTATGTATCTGTTCCGTGAGAAGAAGAATTACTGGCTGACAGCAGTTCCGGCTACCTTTATGAGTGCAGTCTCCATGACATATTTCTTCTATGCGAAAGAATGTCTGGGACTGGGAACAGCTGTTGCGTATCCGGCAGGTATCATTCTGGCAGCAGGATTCCTTGCCATTTTCCTGTATGCAACGAGAAAACCTGCGAAAGCAGCAAAATAAAGTGTTTTCATAAAACACAAACAGAAAGGACTGACACGAGATGATATGGAAACCAAAGCAGTTGGGCAGACAGAAAATAGAAGAGCGGGAGCTGGAAGCGGATAAAAAGAACTGCAGGAGATTCGGCCCCTGTGGAGTGGGTCAAAAGGCTCTTTATCTGAACAGCTTTTACTTTGACAGAAGATATTATGTAGCTCTGGACTCGGTATCAAGAGTATTTAAAAGAGTAGCCATGAGTAAAGGCGGTTTTTCGGGAAAAGGAATGTTTGCCACGATTCCATATCTAGTCGTGCAGTATGACGGCGGAGAGGAAAAGCAGTGTATTTTCAAAAGAGAAGAGCAGGTAGATGCACTGCTTGACCATATCCGAAGTATCCGTCCCGAGATGCCGGTGCACAGCGTGCAGGCAGAAAAAAAACTGCTGGAGAAACAGCGGATACTTGAACAGAAAAAAGCAAGGATTGCTTTTTCGGATGCGCGGGAAGAAATCCAATGGTTAGAAAAATGTGCGCAGTTTTTGGAAAAAAGACCTGAGTTATATCGGGAACTGAGCAGCTGTGCGAAGAGAAAAAGAACCTATGATAAGAGCAATCCTGCTTATAAATGGGCAGCGTTTTTCATTACCCTGATGGGGATTGCGGCACTGGTTTACGGGATTTATGCGCTGGTCACAAAAGCGGGATTCGGAATTTATTTTCTGTTGTTCGGACTGGCCGCCATCTTTTTCTTCTCCAGTGCGAATGTTCTTCCTACTGCCCGCAATAACAGGCGGTATGTGGAAGACAGGCTGAAGAAGGCGATAGAAGCGATGTATCGCTACATTGCAGAATATCCGAAGTTTCCTCTTCCGGCGTGTTATGCACATCCGGCAGTACTTCGAAGAATGATTGATATTATTGCAGAAGAACGGACACGGTCTGTGGCAGAAGCTCTGGAATTGCTGAAGCAGGATTTGAAAGCAATGAATTCCAGTGTGGAGCTTGAGCAGGAAGAATACGATGAGGTCATGGCGATCAAGCCGATGTTTCTTGTGAAAGACTATGAATAATATGAAAAGAAAATAGCCGGGGAAGGAATCAGAAATGGTTCTTTCCCCGGCTGTTTTATTTTGATGATTGAAAACAATGTAAAATTATTATAATGCGGAAAGAAAAAAATTGCTATAAAATTTTACTTGAAATATACCCATAAGGGTATATAATGCGTGTATGAAATGAGGTGAAAGAAATGGAAGAAAAAAGAGAGTGCTGTCATACAACAAAGACAAAAGAACGCACAGAAAAAGAATATAAAGATTTGATCCATCGTCTGAACAGGATTGAAGGTCAGGTGCGGGGAATCAAAAAAATGGTAGAAAGTGATACGTATTGTACGGACATTCTGATCCAGGTCTCAGCAGTTAATGCGGCGTTGAACAGCTTTAGTAAAGTGCTGCTTGGCAATCATATCCGGACCTGTGTGGCAGAGGATATCCGTCAGGGAAAAGAAGAGACAGTGGAAGAGTTAGTAGCAACGCTTCAAAAACTGATGAAGTAAAGTGAGGTGATATTGTGAAGCAATACAATGTGAACGGAATGAGCTGTGCGGCATGCAGTACAAGAGTGGAAAAGGCAGTTTCCAAAGTTGAGGGAGTGACTTCGTGTTCAGTCAGTCTTCTGACGAATTCCATGGGCGTGGAGGGAGATGCGAAAGAAGCAGACATTCTTGCAGCAGTGGAAAAAGCGGGATATTCAGCTTCTGTAAAGGGAGAGAATACCGCAAAGCCGGCAGAACATGCAGAAGAGGAATTTCTGAAAGATAAAGAGACTCCGGTCTTAAAAAAGCGGCTGATCTTATCGTTTTGTTTCCTTGTGCCGCTGATGTATCTTTCGATGGGACATATGATGTGGAACTGGCCGCTTCCCGGGATTCTGGCAGAGAATCATGTGGCAATGGGAATTTTACAGCTCTTGCTGACAGGATGTGTGATGATCATCAATCAGAAGTTTTTTGTCAGTGGATTTCAAAGTCTGCTGCACGGCGCGCC
>ENA-OQCK01000680-OQCK01000680.1-human-gut-metagenome-genome-assembly--contig:-NODE-680-length-16289-cov-7.696882_pt1 | contig 16289 bp, 23 predicted proteins | sample MGYA00242498_ERZ504578 | MGnify/ENA primary metagenome ERZ504578 (study PRJEB26092, sample SAMD00036229) | human gut metagenome | host: Homo sapiens | study: EMG produced TPA metagenomics assembly of...
TCCAACAGACGGACATAGATGCTGAAATGCATGTCTATACCTTTTTTAAAGCGTTATAGGTACTGCCGCCCATACCTCCGGTTACGCAGACGATGGATTTGGTCAGCTTGGTGACTTTCAGCAGCGTGTCGATGTAATCACCCAGACGGGGAAAGAATTGTTGTCGGTACATATGTGATAATCGTATTAATTTCTCTGAAATCCGTACGTGTGGGGATACGGCAGTCCCGATACCTCCCGCTCGTGCCACGACCGGTAATCTTCCGCGGGGAAAACGGGGACGGTCAATCGCTTATAATCCGGCTCGTCGATCCGCAAGATATGCTTGCGGGCGTACGAACGCAGCGAGCGATCCGTTACGGACACCATCACGACCGGAAACGGATACCCGAACAGGCGCATCGGCGTGGTCTCGCTGTCCGGGAACGCACGACGCAACTGATAGGCCGAACGCTCGAAGGCGACCCAGTAAGGCCCCGTACAATATAGGTGCATGGAGGTATGGTTCGCACGCTCACGTTCCATGATCTCGCACAAATGGTCGTTCAGCAACGCCACCAAACGAACGCCGGAAGGAAGGGTAGACATCAAATTTGAATTTTGGATTATGATTTAAACTGTCAACTGCCACTTCTCAACTGTCAACCGATTCGTGGCCCAGCCATCTATCATAGTCGCCCAGCCGGCGGATCAAGGATAATTTACTTTTCTTAGGCGAGGGATCGACTTGCCAAGGATCCACTAGCTCGTGTGCCATGCGACGGTAGAGAGCGTTATCCGTACAGCCGTACAAGGTGACCAGCAACAGGGCACGGGATTGCGGTGCTTTCACGACAGGCAATAAGCCGCACATCGTGTCGTGCAAGCGAACGAAAGCCTCCTCATCGCCCGACAGCTTATAGGTCGGGAGGAGCAACGCGCACAGCTTGCAGCGCATCACGTCTGTCTCCGCACGCAAAGAGGCATATCCCCGCAGTACCTCGCCGGCCAATCGTCGATCCTCCTCGCAGACACTGCCGGAAGCATGGTAACGTCCCAAGCCCTCGTGCAGGCCCTCCGACAGGCGGTCGTTGTCCAGATGGGTATAAACGTGCTTGCTCTTCGCGTTCAACTCGATCAACTCGTACTCACCCGCCTTCACCTCGAACAAGTACCCACATGCAATCCAGTATGCGTGCCATCACCTCCTTATGACCGCCGCCCGGCTGGATCACCACCTCGGCCTCCATCCCGGTAAAATAACCGGACGTGATGCGTACCCGATCCCCCTTCAACAAGCGGGCGCTCTCCGGCACGTACACCGGAAGCTCGTTGGAGTAAGCCTCCGCCACCCAGCGCAAATTCGCCATCTCCTGATCCAAGAGGTGCGGGAAATAGGTCGTACTCCCGGAAGAGACACGGGGAAGGAAATTATACAAGGGGAGTGCCTGCTTCATGCGGAAGATTTCCTCTACCGAAGAACGGATAAACACGTAGTTGAACAGCAAAGGTCGCCTCGTGTTGACCAGCTTGCCACCCACCTTTCGCACCTCCACGTACGAGGGGGCGAAATACTCGAAAAGAGCCTCTCCCCGACGTTCCCGCCGGGAAAGCTCCACGTCCAAACCTTTGGAGGGGCTGATCCGGTCACGCCGTCCACCCGCGGCGGTAGGAAGCGTGAGCACGTACCAGCGCACGGCTTTCAAGTCATGACGCTTGCCGGCCTGTATCAAGCCCCCCTCCGGACGATCGTTTCTCAAAATACGCGTCGGCATGATTCTCTTTTCCCTAAGATATACGAGGAGTTCCCCTCTGATTAAACGACAATTCAAAGCCCTGCCAAGCGTACCCTATTTACGCCTAACACACAGCACTTTAAGTTTTCAAATATGGCATTTCTGAAAATTACCATACCTAGTGAATATTTAGCTACTCGGGAAGTAGCGTAAAAGGAGGTGAAAATTACCCAGCTGTAGAGACGGAGCGTGCTCCGTCTCCCATCGTCTGACGGTAATTTAAATACCATTTTGAGGAGATGAGACGGGGCACGCCCCGTCTCTACAGGGATACACACAGGTTATGGGGCATGGTGGAATGATACCGGGAACAAGAGGTCGTTTCACCCGCGTCACCATGTCTATACGTTTAGGATAAAATGGGAAAATCAAAGAATCGAGAGGATCAAACGCCTACAATGAGTAAACAAGCGGATCTATTCGCTTGTTTTTAGTTATTTTTTACTATATTCGCAGCATGAAAGAATACGCTACTTCCCGAGTAGCTAATCTCTTACCCCACCTCGGATACCGGTTTATACACGCTCTCGAAGCAAGCCCGGTTCACCGCCGACAGACGTTCCAAGGAAAAGCTCTTCAAGTAAATTTGCGTGGTCTTGATAGACGTATGCCCCAACAGCTCGCTGATCATCTCGATCGGTACGTCCTGTTCCTTCAAGGTCGTGGCGAAAGAGTGACGGATCGTGTACGAGGTGACCGGCTCACCCACACCACAAGTCTCCGCCAGCGACCTCAAGTCGCGGTTAAAGCGCAGCAAGGCGCCGTTGTATTCCGCATAGGCCACCTCACCCGTTTTCTTCCCGCTCAGAAACGGGAACAGGTAAGGCGAGTCCTTGTCCGTGCAAACCGCCAACTCATCCAACAAGAGCCGTACATCGGCGGGATCTCCACCCGGATGAAAGACCCGCTCTTCTGACGGTGGTACGACAAGACCCCGTCCTTGACATTCTCTTTCCGCAAATGGGCGAAATCCACGAACGCCATCCCGCTGAACGAGAACATCAGGCAAAAACACAGCTGGGTTCTCCGCATCTCCGGCTCAACTCTCGGAGTCCCCATCAACGAGCGCAAGCAATCCAAAGGCAACGCCTTCTTACGCTTGCTCTCCACGCCAGTAAACACCCCCTTGAACAGATTCGGGATATACGAAACCTCGCCAGCCTCCACCGCCAAGTTATAGATATGCCGGATTCGCCGCATATAGGTGGACACCGTATTGCGCATACAGCCCCGCTTCGACAGCCATGCCTGATAAAGCAAGAGCCTCTCTTTGTCTATATAGGCATAAGGGATTTCCTCCATCCCGCAAAAACACTTGAACGAGCGTAAAGCGTCCAGATAACTCTTCGCCGTGGAATAACGCCCCACCTCACGAAGGTGGGCTATATAAGCCAACATACCCCCCACCACGTCTTCTTTTTTCATATAAATCCTCCTTAAATCCTTGTTTATTCTGTTATCTTTTATTTAATCATGTCAACACCATTAACATTGGGACGAACTGTTCGTCCCGCACTTTATTTTATTAATCCGACCTTCACCGCCGTTAATCTAAGAAAAAGAATACATGAAAAATGAATTTAAAATGTCCCTTTTCGCAGCCCCGATCTCACCGGTCAAAGATAGCCTAACGGGACGAGTATCACGACCGGCTACCGTATATCCCAGTCGAGAAGTCACCTTACAGGAGGTGGCCCGACTCATCACCGGCGATCCGGCCCTCGAACACCTCACCCGGCAGCTCCGCCTCCCGCTTGAGACGGGTGACAAGGAACGATTCAGCGAGCTGAAACGGCAAACGCTACCGTATGTCACGCCTTGCGGGACTTTCTCCTACCGGAAAAGCGACCGGCTCCTGGCCCCGAGCGGATTGGTAGTAGTGGATGTAGACGGATTGGACTCTACCGCGGAGGCGGAGGCCCTCCGAAGACAGCTGTTCGACGATGCCTACCTATGCCCCGCTCTCTGCTTCATCAGCCGAGCGAACGAGGCGTAAAGGCTTTCGTCCCCTATCCGGAACATCCCGGAAACGAGACACCCGCCTATATCTCCGAGCATATCCTAGGCGTGATGAACTACGTGGAATATGTGTATGGTGACGGAGAGACGCGAGGCTCCCAGAAAGTAGACCCGAGCGGCAAAGACATCGTCCGCTCCTGTTTCCTATGTCATGATCCCAACGCACTCTTCAGGATTTGAAATCATAACTCATAAATCATAAATTACATGTCAGACAGTTTATCCCGCTTAGTAGAAGCGGTTCGTTCGGCGGGTGTAGATATCGCCCCCGGATATTGTGAATACGTACGCTTGGCGTTTGCCATCGCCAACGATTGCGGCGAGGCAGGACGAGAAGGTTTCATCGCCCTGTGTTCCCTATCGGTGAAGTTTAACCGGGAGAAGGCCGAACGACTTTTCTCCAACTCCTTGAAAAAGGGAGACCACAGGATACACCTCGGTACGGCCTTCCACTTGGCCGAACTGGCGGGCGTACGCTTGGAGCCTCCAAGCCGCCCCCGCGATACGCACGCAAGTAATGCAAGTAATGCAAATAATGCAGCACCTGTTTCCCACACACGTGCGTGCGATAATAATGTAGAGACCGAGATCGAGGAGCAGGTCGATCCGTTCACCCACCTGCCTTCTTCCCGAGGGCATGAGTGGCCCCGGATGTTGCGGCAGATCATGGCGTTCGGACAGAGCCGGGAGCAACGGGACGTACTCCTTCTGGCGGGCTCACCACCTTGGGCGCCTCGCTCGCCCAGACGCTGCGGTTCCTATATGGAGCAAATGGTTCTTCTCCAGTTTGCAAACCTTCGTCGTCGCTCCCCCCGCCTCCGGAAAAGGCGTGCTCGCGTGGACGCGAATGCTCGTGCAACCGATCCACGACGAGATCCGGGCGACCGTGGCGGAGGAGATGAAAGGTATAAGAAAGAGATGACCTCCTTCAATTCCTTGGGACGGGAAAAGGCGAAAGCCGAGGAGCCGGAAATGCCTCTCAACCGTATGTTTATATTCTCCGGCAACAACACCGGTACCGGTATCTTGCAGAATATCATCGACTCGGGCGGCATGGGGATCATCTGCGAGACCGAGGCGGACATGGTCAGCAACTCCATCGCCTCGGATTATGGCCATTGGAGCGAGGTGATCCGCTGCTCGTTCGATCACGACCCGCTCAGTTACAACCGGCGGACAGACCGGGAGTATCGGGAGCTGCGGCACTCCCACCTGTCGGTATTGATAAGCGGGACGCCCGGGCAGGTGAAGCCGCTGATCCCTTCCAGCGAGAACGGATTGTTCTCCCGGCAAATGTTCTATTATATGCCCGTGTACTTCACTGGATCAACCAGTTCAGTCTACAGCGGACCGACACGTCGCTGGAATTCCAGAAATTGGGCAAGGACTGGATCGCTCACTTGAGAGAGATCCAGAAACTGGGGGTGATCTCGCTTCGCTTGACCGACGCGCAAATCGTCTCCTTCAACGAGGTGTTCCAAACCTTGTTCGAGCGCTCCCGGAAGGGCACCGGCAACGAGATGAACAGCTCCGTCGTACGGATGGCCATCAATATCGGACGTATCCTGTCGATCGTCGCCCTATTGCGAATAACAGGGGAATGCGAGGAGGCGGGAGACTTCGCCGCCAGCCTGCGCAAGTCGCCCCGCTCACGCCCGACTCGCAGACCTGCGCCGACAACATCAAGGACGGGATCATCACCCGCTGGGATCTCTCCATCCAAGAGGATGATTTCCAAGCGGTCCTTTCCTTGGCCGAGCCTATGTACCTACACGCCGTACACATACTCTCGTTCCTTCCCGCCAACGAGGTGAAGAACCGGGGCATGGCCGACCAAGAACGTCTCTTCATCACCTTGGATACGGATTTCACCTATCAATCCCTTTTGGAAGAAGCCGAGAAGCTGAAGATACCCAAAAACACCGCATGCAGTTGCTTGCAACGTTGGCAGAAACAGGGAATCGTCCGAAAGGGAGAAAAACGAGGGGATTATAAGAAAACATAATCCCTCTTCCTCCTCTTCCTTTAAGTATGTACGCACGTGTGTGGGAAAACAGGTACTGCATTACTTGCATTATTTGCATTACTCGCATAAGTCGCACGCCCCACACGTACACCGGCATCGCCTCACGCCTACGCCCGTACAGGGCCACGCCGATATACGTGTGGGCTAACGTCAATATACGCATGAAGCGATGCCGATATACGCATGCGAAAGCAACGTGGAAGATCCTCGTTCAAGGACGGCCCAAATAGCGAAAGATCAGTTCCACTTGCAGGGAGGTGAAAATCCGCTGCCGGTTTTGGTAGCCTGTCTCATCCAGCTCATGGCTGAGCTTCTGATGATGCCGGACCCATCCCGCCAAGCGGTTGAGAGCGGAACTCGGACTGATATCGGGAGCATAGGCCATGGCCAACTCCCGTTTGCTATAAGGGCGCACCGGCCACTCATCCAGATATTCGTTGTTTGTTTGCATAAAATAGGTGTTTTTCAATTCATTTACAGGAATAAAGATACTGAAAAAGTACGAATCCGGCAACGATCCGATCCACTAATATTCATCTTTTATCACCTTATTCCCCTCGATTTCACACCGCCTCTACGAGACTCATTCCGGAGGAAACCGGAAGTCGTACATTCGTAATCGAAAACAGATCGATCCCATTTTCAATTATCAATTATCAATTTTTAATTATTAAAACTATGGCATTAAATTACAGTGTGGCCCTTCGGCCCAACCCTTTGAAGAAAGACGAGCCGGCGAAAGCGTACGCCACGGCACAGGTCAATGGAGAGCTGTCGCTCAAGCAACTGAGTCGCCGGGTATCCATGCAAACCACCGTCAGCCGTGCGGACGTGGTAGCGGTATTGATCTCCACCGTCGAGAACCTGCTTGATGCCTCCAAGAGGGAAAGCAGGTGGATTTCGGCGAGTTAGGCAAATTCCGTCTACAGATCCTCAACGAGGGGGCGGAGAGTCTTGAGAAATTCACATCTACAAACATCACCGGTGTCAACATCCAGTATATACCGGGTGAGGACCTGAAGAACATCTTCGCCGGATTGGAGTTCCAGCCGGTGGCCAGTCGCAAGGCGCAGCAAGCCGTGCTTCGTGCGGAGAGGCCGGGGAAACCTCTGTCGATATCAGCAAGAAGCCCGCTTCCGGAGGGGACGACTCGGAATCGCCGGACGAGATCTAGCGTGTCACTTTTGGCTTGCACCCAATCGGTATGTCACTTTTGGCTTGACCCAAAAGTAACCAAAAGGTCAAGGCTGACGCTGACGGGCTACTTCGAGACCTTCGCTCGCTGTCGCATCCCAACTCGCTGCGCTCAAACAGGGATGCTCCGGGCGCTCGCTACGGTCTCTCCGCTTTACGCCCGTCCGCTGAGGCCGTCCTAAGGAAAGCGTCGCTTTCCTCTTATATCAGCCGGGATATCATTATTCATTGTTCACTATTAATTATTAATTATCATGAAGAAGTCTGTTTGGAGTACCATTCTCAAAGTGATCATCGCCGTAGCCACCGCCATTGCGGGGGCCTTCGGCCTGCAAGCTTGCAACCCGTTCTAGCGTAGAAGAGCCGTTCCCCTCCCCAAAGAGCCGGGACGGCTCTCCCTCCGGCCTTAGCGGGCGGGCGTAAAGCGAGGCGGCCGAAGTGAGCGACAGGAGTGTCCCTGTCTGAGCGAAGCGAGTTGGGATGCGACAGCGAGCGAAGGCCGACGAGTAGCCCGTCAGCGTCAGCCTTGATCTTTTGGTTACTTTTGGATCAAGCCAAAAGATGACATACAAACTAAATAAAGAATTAAAAAAACATATATGAAACAATACTGCTTCTATCAGAATTACAGGGAAATCAAACTTCTCGTAATTCATTGCAGCGCAACACGCTACGACCGGGATTTTCCCGTGGAAGCGCTTCGAAGCGCACATAAGGATCGTGGGTTCGCTGACATCGGCTATCATTACTATATCACCCGGGATGCGAGCTGCACCGCTGCCGGCCGGAGAACCAGATCGGGGCACACGCCTCGGGCTGGAACGATCACAGTCTGGATATTTGCTACGAGGGCGGATTGGATGAGCGAGGACTTCCCGCGGATACCCGGACGTATGCCCAGCGGTGTACCTTGATGGACCTGTTACGGCAATTACGAAGGGATTACCCGTCGGCACGTATCTTAGGACATTATCAACTCAGCACCAACATTCGCAAGGCTTGCCCCTGCTTCGACGCGGAGAAAGAATATGCGGAATTGTATTAGGCTTCGTGATATTTGAATAGGCAACAGATTTTTTCGTATGTTTGCGGACAATATAGAAAATAAACAAAAAGATACGACATGAACTATTACGAACTTAGTTTCACATACACCTCCTATCGAGAAAGAGATTATCAATGACGTGCTGGCCGCCGAGTTGGGGGAAATCGGTTTTGAGAGCTTTACGGAAAGCGAGAAGGGTTTGCTGGGATATATATCCGAGGCTTTATACGACAAAAAGACATTGGATGATAAACTGGCCGACTTTCCGCTAGAAAATACCCGGATCGATTACACCTCCAAATGGGTAGAAAGCAAGGACTGGAATGAGGAATGGGAGAAGAATTATTTTAAACCCATCCGGATCGGAAACGAGTGCATTATCCGTGCCTCCTTCCACGAGGCGGAGCCCGGCTATACATATAATATAATAATAGACCCGAAAATGGCTTTCGGCACCGGCAATCACGAAACGACTTATTTGATGATAAGCGAGATGCTGAAACTAGACCTAGAAGGCAAGGAGCTACTGGATATGGGATGCGGCACAGCCGTGCTGGCCATCTTGGCCCGGCTGAAAGGGGCGAAACGGGTAGCGGCCATCGACATCGACGAATGGGCTTATAACAACGCCCTAGAGAATATCCGCCTGAATCATACCGAAGACATACAAGTTGCCTTGGGCGGCGCCGAGAAAATCAAGGAATTCGGACTATTCGACATCGTCTTCGCCAATATCAACCGGAACATCCTCCTGAATGACATTTGTCAATATACAAACAGTATGAAACCGGGAAGCATCCTATTTATGAGCGGCTTTTATGTAGAAGATATCCCGGCAATAGAAGCAGAATGTCAGAAGAACGGGCTGAAATTGGATTCTTATAACGAAAGAAATAACTGGGTTGCCGTGAAGGTCTTAAAAGGATAACTTTTTTTAACAACAAAAGTTAAGACAAAGATAAACCTTAATCCAAATAAATACGTTATCTTAGTGGAAACTTCTAAAAAGAAAAAGTTATGAAAAGCGTAGATTCAAAATTATTACTTGGCCTTGTAGTAGGCGCGGCTGTTGGTGCCGCTGTAGGTTATTTGGCAGCGACAGATAAGAGAGAACAATTACTGGAAGAATTGAACGGTGTTGTCGGAAAAGTAAAAGAAGGTTTTAACTCCGCTCTTGCCAAATATAAAGAAGGAAAGCAAGAAGTAGTACAGGCAACAGAAGAAATCGTAGCTGAATAAGCTTTGTATGGAGAAAGATTCAGGAACAGTCTTCCGTGAGCTGAAAGAAGATGTATCGGCTTATGTGGAGTTAAAACTTGAGCTCCTAAAGTTGAGCACATATGAGAGAACGGGTAAAGTCATAGCCGTTCTCTCATATGGCTTGATATTATTGTTCTTGCGTTCTTCGCCATCTTGTTCATATTCTTGGCCTTGGGCTTCTTCCTAGGGGATTGGCTCGGCTCCTCCGGGTTCGGATTCGGTATCGTGGCGGTCTTGTACCTGCTACTTATCGGCATTATAATAATGAATAGGGACAGGATCAGCACAAAAGTATTAAATGAGGTAATAGCCGCCATGACGGCGAATGACGATAAAAATAACGCGACAAACGATGAACAACCGGCAAACCCCACTGGAGAAACTGATTTCTGACAAAGAACGCATACAGAGACAATGTAAGCGACAGGAACAGAAATTGAATGAGGATTTCTCTTATATACAGGAGAACGCCGGAAGTTTATTGTTATCCGGATTATCGTCTCTCCTTTTCCCGAGCAATAAGTCAACGACAAAAACAAACGACAAGAACACAGCTCCCGTAACGGCTGGACAACCCTCCATCGCTTTAGGGATCTCAGACTATTTATCCATAGCGAAAGGCATGATTCCCATCGCTTGGGATCTCGCTCAACCATTTATTATGACGTGGGGAATCAAAAAAGCGAAAAAATGGTTCTCAAATCTCTTATTCAAGAAAAAGAAATAACCTCCAACAATTAATTTATGTTAGAGGGCAGTTTTTTTCTCGCTATATTATAAGGCTCAATACAAAAAACATGACTACATTTGCAGTCGTTAAAGCAAGGATAAAATGAATATCTACTCCTTGCGATGGATAAGAGATAAAAATAAAGACTTATTATTAATAAACCCATAAAAAGTTTTATTACAATGATCAAACTAGGTATTAACGGTTTTGGCCGTATCGGACGTATGGTGTTCCGTGCTGCAGTTGCTAACTTTGGCAACGATATTCAAGTTGTAGGTATCAACGACCTTTTGGATGCTGATTACTTGGCATACATGTTGAAATATGACTCAGTACACGGTCGTTTCGACGGCGAAGTAGCTGTAGAAGACGGCGCTTTGGTTGTAAACGGTAACAAGATCCGTTTAACTGCTGAGATGGATCCTGCTAACTTGAAATGGAACGAGGTTGACGCTGACGTTGTTGTTGAGTCTACTGGTTTCTTCTTGACAGACGAGACAGCTCGCAAGCACATCCAGCTGGCGCTAAGAAAGTTATCATGTCTGCTCCTTCTAAGGACGCTACTCCTATGTTCGTTTACGGTGTTAACCATACAACTTACGCAGGTCAAGACATTATCTCTAACGCTTCTTGTACTACTAACTGCTTGGCTCCTATCGCTAAGGTTTTGAACGACAAGTTCGGTATCGTTAAAGGTTTGATGACGACAGTTCACGCTGCTACAGCTACTCAGAAGACTGTAGACGGTCCTTCTAAGAAAGACTGGAGAGGTGGTCGTGGTATCCTTGAGAACATCATCCCTTCTTCAACGGGTGCCGCTAAGGCTGTAGGTAAAGTATTACCTGTATTGAACGGCAAATTGACAGGTATGGCTTTCCGTGTACCGACTTCTGATGTTTCTGTTGTTGACTTGACAGTAGTTCTTGAGAAAGAGGCTTCTATGGCTGACATCTGCGCTGCAATGAAGGAGGCTTCTGAAGGCGAATTGAAAGGTGTTCTTGGTTATACTGAAGACGCAGTTGTTTCAACTGACTTCCGTGGCTGTGCTAACACTTCTATCTTCGACGCTAAAGCTGGTATCTCTTTGGATTCTAACTTCGCTAAGATCGTATCTTGGTACGACAACGAGTGGGGTTATTCAAACAAAGTTTGTGAGATGGCTCGCGTTATCGCTGGTAAGTAATTTATTACCACTCTACATAGAAAAGGCTATCCTCTTTGAGGATGGCCTTTTTTTTCGTACGTTTGTATCATGAAATCATATGAACTTATCACGATTCTAGGCCTACGGCTTCCGGAAAGACGACCTTCGCCGCCGCTCTCGCCGCCCAGTTGGATACGGAGATCATCAGCGCTGATTCCCGGCAGATCTATCGTTCTATGGATATCGGGACGGGTAAGGATTTGGCCGATTACAACGTGAATGGAAAACAAATCCCCTATCACTTGATCGATATCTGCGAGCCCGGCTATAAATATAACGTATTTGAGTATCAGCATGACTTTTTCCGGGTCTATGAGGATATGAAGCGGAAGGGTAAACTCCCGATCTTATGTGGAGGAACCGGGATGTACATAGAGGCCGTACTAAAAGGATATAAGCTATTAGACGTGCCTCAAAATCCTGAGCTAAGGGAATCCTTGAGGAATAAAACCTTGGAGGAACTGGAAACCATCCTCGCCTCTTATAAGATATTACATAATAAAACGGACGTGGACACCGCCCAGCGGGCTATCCGTGCGATCGAGATCGAGGAGTATTATAAGACTCAGGCACCAGACGTAAATGAATATAATCCGATCAACAGCCTGATCATCGGTATCCACATCGACCGGGAATTACGTAGGGAAAAAATATCCAGACGCTTGCGGACCCGGTTGGACGAAGGAATGGTGGATGAGGTTCGTACGATCTTGGCTACGGGTGTTAAACCGGAGGACCTGATCTATTACGGATTGGAATATAAGTTTCTTACTTTATATATTATCGGGGAACTTCTTTTGAGGAGATGGTCTCGCAACTCGAGATAGCGATCCATCAATTCGCCAAGAGGCAAATGACTTGGTTCCGGGGCATGGAACGCCGGGGTTGCGAGATTCATTGGATAGACGCCACTCTACCGACCGAAGAAAAAATAGCGACAACAATGCGAATTCTAAATAATCAGCTATGATAACAATAAACGATCTAAATAAAAGCGAGAACTTCTTCTTGATGGCAGGTCCTTGCGTAATCGAGGGGGAAGATATGGCGTTACGTATCGCCGAGAAAATAGTGGGTATCACGGAAAGACTGCATATACCTATGTATTCAAAGGCTCCTATCGGAAAGCGAATCGCTCCCGTCTGGATTCTTTCACGGGCATCGGGGATGAGAAGGCGTTAAAGATCTTACGGAAGGTGGGCGAGACGTTCAATATTCCCACCGTTACCGACATCCATGAGACAACGGAAGCTGCCATGCCGCCGAATATGTCGATGTCCTTCAAATCCCGGCTTTCCTATGCCGCCAAACGGATTTATTGGTAGCGGCGGCCGAGACCGGGAAGATCGTCAATATAAAGAAAGGACAGTTCCTTTCGCCGGGTGCCATGCAGTTCGCCGTACAAAAGGTAGTGGACGCGGGAAATGCTAATGTCATGATCACCGAGCGGGGAACGACATTCGGCTATACCGACCTTGTTGTCGATTTCCGGGGTATCCCGCAAATGCAAACATTCGGTTTCCCAGTCATTATGGATGTAACCCATTCCTTGCAGCAACCGAACCAAACCTCCGGCGTGACCGGTGGATTACCCGCCTTATCGAGACGATAGCGAAAGCCGCGATAGCCGTGGGCACGGATGGCCTATTTATAGAGACCCACCCGGAACCAAGCCAAGCCAAATCCGACGGGGCCAATATGCTAAAACTGGATTTATTGGAAGATCTTTTGACACGTTTGGTACGTCTACGCCAAGCGATCCTATAAAAAATAAGGGGCCCTTACTAAAAAGGCCCCTTTATTTCTTATTTTTACGATCAATAATCTAATTATCCCATCTTGCTGATCTTCTTCAACCGATCTTCATCTATCAACTTAATCTTTCTACCGTCTAAAGCAATGATACGTTCCGCCACAAAGGTGGACAACGTGCGAATAGCATTCGATGTAGTCATATTAGATAGATTTGCCAGATCTTCACGAGCCAAATAGATGCTTAACGTAGCACCGTCTTCTTCCAGCCCGTAACTATCTTTCAGGAATAACAAAGATTCAGCTAATCGCCCACGAATATGTTTTTGCGTAAGGTTAACCGTACGTTCATCCGAGATACCGAGATCAATGGATAATTGTCGGATGAAAAACATAGCCAAATTCGGATTACTCATTAAAAGGCCCGTAACCACTGTCATAGGAATCATGCAAACCGTAGAAGCCTCGAATGCGGAAGCGTTCGTCAAGTAATCTTCTTGAGCGAAACTAGCCCGGTAACCAAAATACTGCACAGGCTTAATCATTCGGATAATCTGGCTTCTGCCACCTACTCCATCCTTGTAAATCTTCACTTTACCCTTTAACAAGCACATCATGTCCTTTGGTTCGTCGCCCTCGCAATAAATCAACTCGTTACGTTTGAAATGCTGGATCGTCGAATTACTACGGAGGATCTCACGTTCCTTATCGGTCAGAACCCTCCACACCTCTGATAAACTGGCCGATAAATCGACCTCTTCTTTTTGCTGTTTAACCACGACTGCTATATAACATACTTATGAAGCACAAATATACGATTTTTCTTTTGATAAAATAAAAACTTTTGTACGATTAATTACACCATATTGTAACATTACTTTCTTTCACGTCTAAACTGAAATTTATTCATTATGTTTGTCTGGAAAGAATGTAAAATCGTTGAAAAAGTTATATTCGATACTTACCTTGATTTAATCACTATAAGTATTTTCGCGAAGAGCACTGATACTTATAGTGATAAGATCCTGTCTTTTGGCAAGGGGAATCGAGAAACGAGAGAACGGGCGGACTCGATCATGCACCTTGTCATCGAAAAGGCAACCCAATACCAAAATACGGTATCGAAATACGAGGCTGAGATTTATATCAAAGGACGTACAGAAATTTTAAAACAAAATATGTTAATACGTCTCGCTCACCATATCTTCCCTATCGACCGAAAAAATAAGGATATGCTTTTTGAGATGGTCAGCCAATCTAAATTTAACGCTCCGCAGAACTATCTTCATGATCTAAAGGCGGTCAACGGAAACAGCATACCCAACGGGAAAAAGCAACAGGAGGCCTTGGCCTTCTTGAATTTGAACGTATACTCCCCTACCGCTTACGATGATGCCATCTTCATGCCGATAGCTAGCAACGCTTTTAAGTTTTATACGTTCACTTGGAAGGGCTGGAGACTATCAACGGCTTGACGATTTACAAAATCCGTTTCCTGCCGAAGCAATGGAGCCAGAAATTGGTATGCGGGGATTTATATGTCATCGACCAGTCATGGACGATCGACAAGATCGATATGAACGGTCGTTACTCTTTCGCCGAATTCAACCTAGTCATGAGCTACGGACGGGATTTCAGGCGGTTCATCCTACCCGAGAAGGCGGATCTATTCCTCCGATACAGGGTATTGGGGAATGCGGTGGCAACCACCTACCATTCTTCCTTTAAGTATCAGGAAGTGGAATGGGTGGAGGAGGACAACGAAAGCCATAAGTGGAAATCCTTGGACCTGACCAATTATTACAAACTCTCGTCCGATACGGTTCCTATTATCAGGGATTCCACGTATTGGAATATCCATCGTGACAATCCCTTGAGTCCGGATGAAGCCCACTTATACAATAAAGCCCAAGAGCAGAATATAAGTAAAATCGATACGGCCGATGATCTCCAGAAGTACGTTAAGCTAACGGAGCAGTTAACGAATACGGTCAATATGGATTATAAAACGACCCGTATTAAATATTCCGGGCTTCTGAATCCATTCCAATTGGGTTATTCCGCCCGTAACGGCATCACTTACAAACAGCGATTCCGTATCAGCAAGACATTTACCCGTGACAAACAAATTCGTTTCCGTCCGGAGATTGGTTACGTATTCAAGCGCAAGCAGATATTTTTCAAGGTCGGAGGCGATTGGGAATACTCGCCGCAGAAACGGGGAATTTTATCGGTAGAGGTAGGAAACAGTAATGAGAGTTATTCTTCCGAGATCACCCAAAAGATCAATGAGGAATTGAAGGATTCCACCTTCAATTTCGATGATTTAAACCTTGAGTATTTCAAACACTACTATGCGGAAATAAAAAACTCCATCGAGTTATTCAATGGGTTTCAATTAACGACGGGTATCACTTACCACCGGCGTATCCCCTCTAAAAAGAGAGTGGAGATCGATCCCGGGGATGATGTAGAGGAAATACTCAGCCAAAATTATAATGACTTTACGCCCACGCTCGGTTTCTCCTATACCCCCCGCCAATATTATCGCATGGACGGATACCGGAAGGAGTATGTCTATTCTTACTATCCCACGATATCAATCGAAATAGCGAGAGGTATCCCCGGAGTCGGGAAAAGCTCGGGAGATTACGGGCGTATAGAGGCGGACGTGCATCAAAGCCTTATGCTTGGCCTGTGCAGACGATTGAACTATCATATCAGCGCCGGTCTTTATACACAACAGAAGTCTACCTATTTCGCGGACTTTAGGTATTTCACCCGCAGGAATTTCCCCGATACGTGGATGATCAGATTGGCGGAGTCTTCAATCTACTGAAAGGCGAGTGGTTCAATGCCTCCGATAAGTATATACAAGCACATTTCATGTATGAAAGCCCTTTTATCTTATTTAAGGTTCTCCGCATCAACTCCACGAAAAAGTTCATGCAAACGGCCTCACGCTATATCCTCTCCGAACGCTTTTATTGGAGCCAGCTATGGACACCGGTCTTGCCTAGCTATACGGAAGTCGGATACGGGATCGGGAACCATATCTTTAATATCGGGATATTCGCCGGATTCGATCGCTGGCATTACCAAAGCATGGGATTCAAGTTTGCCTTCGAGTTATTTCAATGAATAGATAGCGGGCGGGCTACCAATATCCCTTTACAGCTCTTTATCCCCTCGGCGTAATCTCGTAAGGAGGATGCTTGGATGATTACCTTTTTAGCGGAAGAAGAGGCATGGATAAATGTCAGTTGTCCATCCTTCCAATAGGC
>ENA-OQCK01000681-OQCK01000681.1-human-gut-metagenome-genome-assembly--contig:-NODE-681-length-16289-cov-2.005383_pt1 | contig 16289 bp, 27 predicted proteins | sample MGYA00242498_ERZ504578 | MGnify/ENA primary metagenome ERZ504578 (study PRJEB26092, sample SAMD00036229) | human gut metagenome | host: Homo sapiens | study: EMG produced TPA metagenomics assembly of...
CAAAGGGGGAGTATCCCATCATGTCCACCATCCACGGCCTTATTGCTCCGCCTTCCATGAGACAGGTTTTGCAGGCAACTACACCAGTATGGGATACCAGCTTACCTTATTCTGCCGGGAACGTCCGGCTGAGATGAAAAAGGTGTTCCGGACCGTGCTGAGACTCTTATGGAATTTTCAGATTGTTCCCTGGAGGCCGGCGCGGAGGGAATCTTCTATGCGGCCCTGGAGGAGAGCGGAATTTCTTTACAGATGAAGAGTTTGAGGAATTTGTGGCCCCCTATGAGAAAATGGTGTATGACCACATCAAAAAGACAACGGATTTCAATGTGCTGCACATATGCAAGAGCAATATTGACTTTAACCGCTATAAGGATTTGCACCCGGCCATTGTGAACTGGGGGATTTACGGAAATGATTTCAGCCTGACAAAGGGCGCCGGGCTTTTCAGTGACAGTATTATTCTGGGAGGATTCCCGGACAGGCACGGAGTCCTGGTCACCGGGACAGAGGAAGAAATCTTTAAACATACCAGCGAGGTACTGGAGGAGATGAAGGGAAGGCCCTTTATCGTGGGCTCAGACTGCACCCTTCCCACGGAAATCGCCTATGACCGCATCCGGTGCGTGGTGGACTCAGTGGAAAAGCTGGAGCAGAGGTAAAACCGGAACCGGCATCCATCAGGTGGTGATGCCGGTCCCCAGCAGCTCATCCTCCATAAACAGGATATCTTTTTTCAGATACTCATGAGCCGAGAATACGTCGTGTCTTTCCAGGCTGGACACGAAGAAGTCGTGGTAACTGGCTTTATTGGCAGCAATTACATCTTTTTTCAGGGTGTATAGCTGGGCATAGGCCCGGCGGTAGGTGGTCATGGCCTGCTCCATGGCATTGTTCACCTGCTCGTTGCCTGCCAGGCGCACCACCGTCATGTGAAACTGGTAGTGTTGCGCCAGGCTATCCACAAATCCTTTTTTTCCGGATTTACCAGGCGCACCTGGTTCTGGCGCTTCAGCTCTTCGATGTCAGCGTGGTGATGTTCTCCATGACCTTGGGGAGGCTGGACAGTTCCAGGTAGAGACGCAGCTCCGTCACATCGCGGACATTCTTACTGCTGATGGCAGTCACCTGATAACCGCATCTGGGAATGCTTTTCAGTACATTTTCATGGCATAGCTGGATTAAGGCTTCCCTGACAGGGATTTGCTGACCCCGAAGTAGGATATCATATGGTTTTCCGTGAACAGGGTGTCAGGCAGCAGCTTTCCCTGGCAGATTAGCTCGATTAACTGCTGGTATACGGTGTCCTTTAAGGATAGTTTCGGTGACTGGTTGTCCATGTATAACTCCTTTTTGCATTGAGATAAGCGAAGGGAGAGAGAATCGCTTTTAATATTATAATAGGCCAATATAAAAAATTTGGCAACGGAATTTTTAAAATATGAAATGAGGAGGATATGCAGATGGAACGTTATAGGTACATTGCGAAACGGCTGTTGACAGCAATCCCTACCTTCTTGGGTATCACCATTCTGGTGTACGTGGTGGCCTCCCTGGCGCCAGCTCGCCGTTGGAAATCCTGTTTAACGACCCTTATGCCACTGCCGAGGAGATGGCAAGGAAGAGTAAGGAACTGGGACTGGACCAGCCGGTTATCATACAGTATATCAGATGGCTGGTGCAGCTGGTGCAGGGAAACATGGGAATGTCCATCCGCACCAACGGCCAGGTGCTGGATATGATTCTGGAGCGGATAGGGCCCACGCTGATTCTTACGGGAAGCGCCATGGCCCTGACCATTATCATTGCCCTGCCCTGGGAATCATGTCGGCTTATAAGCCCTACTCCGGCTGGGATTATATTTCTTCCGGACTGTCATTTATCGGGTCCGCCATGCCGAATTTCTTCGCGGGACTGGTGCTGATATATTTCTTCTGCATCAAGGTGAAGCTGTTCCCTACCTCCGGCATGTACGACTCCTCCGGAGTCAGGACCTGGCCCATGTTCTTCCACCACCTGGTGCTTCCGGCCGTGGTTCTGGCCATTCAGCAGATAGGAAGCCTCATACGCCAGTGCAGGGGCTCTATGCTGGAGGTGCTCCAGGACGATTATGTCCGCACGGCCAGTGCAAAGGGGCTTCATGAGCCGTCGGTGCTGGTACGCCACGCTTTGAGAAACGCATGGATTCCGCTGGTATCCTGGTTCGGCATGCAGATTCCCTTCCTGATAGGAGGGGCGGTTGTGACGGAGCAGATATTTGGATGGCCCGGGCTGGGAAGTCTGATGGTACAGTCCATCAATGCCAGGGATTATCCTGTTATCATGGGCATCACGGTGGTGATTGCCATTGTGGTGTTATTGGGCAACCTGCTGGTAGACCTGGTCGTACGGACTGTTGGATCCAAGGATACGTTATGATTAAGAAGAAGGAAGGTGAGAACATGAAACAGGATGAAAGATTAAAGGATATTCCGGCAAATTCTTATTTTCATGACGTGCTCCAGCGGTTTTGCGCCCACAAACCGGCCATGGTAAGCGCTTTTGTACTGACCCTGGAAATCATACTGGTCATTGCCCTGCCCTACATACTGCATCTGGACCCGTATACATCGGATTACGAGGTGATGTTCGGTTCTGCGCCCAGCGCCATTCATTGGCTGGGAACAGACGATATCGGGCGGGATATCTTCGCCAGGTTCATTACGGAGGGCGGGTATCCTTAAGTGTGGGTATCATATCCGCAGTCATCAGTATGGCGGTGGGTGTGCCCTGGGACTTCTGGCAGGTACTACAGGGGAATTGCCGAGACACTGATTATGCGCTGCGCGGATGTGTTCATGTCGTTTCCGGCCATGGTTCTGATTCTGGTGCTGGTATCCGTACTGGGGCCTCTGTGGCCACGGTTACCATTGTTATCGGAGTCCTGGGCTGGCCTAAGTTCGCAAGGCTTATCTACGGAAATGTGCTGTCGGCCAGGGAACAGGATTACGTGGAGGCGGCCAGGGCCATCGGCACAAAGGACGGCACTATCCTGACAAAATACATACTGCCCAACACCTTTGCCCCGGTGCTCATTTCATTTACATTCCGTGCAGCCCAGGCCATTATTACGGAATCAGCTTAGCTTTTTGGGAATGGGGGTCCAGGCGCCCAGGCATCCTGGGGAAACATCCTCTATGATGCCCAGTCCATCAGCGTGCTTTCCCAGAGACCGTGGCTCTGGTTTCCGCCCGGCCTGGCCCTGCTGATAACCGTGCTCTGTATCAATTTCCTGGGAGACGGAGCAGGGACGCCCTGGACACCAAAATGGTGATCAAATAGATACATGAAAATAAGTTCAAAATCAATGCCGAAAAGGCTTGAATAAAAAGGAGGATATAGTAATGAGAAAACGTTTAACAAAAATGACAGCTCTTGCCCTGTGTCTTATGATGGGACTGGCCGGCTGTTCAGCGCCTTCAGCGCCCAGCGATACCAAGGCCCCTGCCGCAACAGGAACAGCAGCCGAAGGCGGGGACGCCAAGGCGGAAGGCAGCGCAGACGGCAATGCCCAGGAGAACACTGCCTCCCAGGGACAGAAAATCGTGACCATGGCCATGGCGGCCGTGGGACACCCTGATTCCCTTTAACACCACCAATGCCAACACGGACGCCGTGCTGGAGCTGATTTTTGACAAGCTGATTGTGGTAAAGGCAGACGGATCCTTTAAACCCCGTCTGGCAGATTCCTGGTCCATGGATGATGAGACCCATACCAAGATTACATTTAACCTGAACAAAAACGCCAAGTGGCATGACGGACAGCCTGTGACGGCTGACGACGTGGTATACACCGCAGAACTCATGTCCAACCCTGACATCAGCGTGGCCCGCCGTTCCAAGGTGGCTCCCTTTGCCGGTACGGAAGACGGAATCCGTGTGGAAGGAGAGGAATTCGGCGTGAAGGCCATTGACGCCAACACAGTAGAGTTCACACTGAAGGACCCCACCAACCTGGATTATATGCTGGACATCATGTTCCGCGATTTTTACATCCTGCCAAAGCACTGTCTGGAGGACATTCCTGTGAAAGACATGCTGGCAGCTGATTTCTGGAAAGCCCCCATTGGTTCCGGTCCATGCATTTACGAGTCTGAGATATCTGGCGAGCGCGTGGAATTCACGGCTAATAAGGATTACCACATCAACGCTCCTGAATTCGACCGCTTTGTTGTTAAAATCGTGCCGGCGTCCAACCTTCTGTCAGTCTGATGAACGGAGAGATTGATATTGTGGCCGGCGCAGGCATCGGCAACATCCCGTTAAATGACTGGGATATGGCGGGACAGCAGGAAAACCTGACCACAGAGGCAGTGGAATCCCTGGGTTACCAGTATCTTTCCTGCAATACCAAGAACATTCCCCAGGAAGTGCGCCAGGCAGTAAACATGGCCATTAACCGCGACGCCCTGGTCAATAACCTGATGAAGGGCGAAGGCGTACCGGCTCCGGGCCCCCTGGCTCCAAGCCACAGATACTTTAATGAAGAACTTCTTCCCATCCCATATGATGTGGACAAGGCAAAACAGATGGTGGAGGAATCCGGATTTGATACCAGCAAGACCTACCGCCTTAATGTGTCAAAGGGCAATGAGGTGCGCGAGAAATCGGCGCCCATGATTCAGCAGGACCTTGCAAAGATTGGCATTAACGTGGAAATCATCACCACAGACCACCCGACCCTGCTGTCCACCGCAAGAAAGGGCGAGTATGATTTTGCGCTGATTGGATCCGGCGGTTCACCCGACCCGGGCGAGAGCGTGATGAACGTGACTCCGGGCCATCTGAATAACTTCTCCCAGAACGAGGATCCGTCCCTGGGCGAGGTGGGAAGAAAGGGCCTGAACCAGTTCAGCTTTGAGGACAGGAAGCCATACTATGATGAGTACCAGATGATGCTCAGGGAACAGTGTCCGTTTGTATGGCTGTATTTCCAGAAGGACCTGGTTGCCTACAACAAGAAAAATCTCCAATGTATGCTTTGAGGATTACAGTCTTTTGAACCGTTCCGTTTGGGAATGGCATGTAGAATAGTCATGACGCAGCAAAGGCACCGGGATATTCCCGGTGCCGGCCCTGCAAAGGAGGTAGAATATGGCACAGCCATTATTAGAGGTTAAACATTTAAAGACACAGTTCAGGACCAAGAGGGGGACCGTGACTGCTGTGGATGATGTGAGCTTTTCCGTAAACCAGGGCGATACCCTGGGTATTGTAGGGGAGTCCGGCTGCGGCAAGAGCGTCACCTCCCTGTCCATCCTGCAGCTGCTTCCCCATGCAGTGGTTCTGTGGCAGGCGGTGAAATCCTTTATAAGGGCGAGGATATTGCCAAAAAAGGGAATAAGGAAATGTGCCGGATAAGAGGCAGGGAGATTTCCATGATATTCCAGGACTCCATGACATCCTTAAATCCTGTGCTCACCATAGGAAGGCAGCTGGAGGAGACCATTTCCGTACACAGCAGTCTTTCAAAGGACGAGATAAAAAAGCAGGCCCTGGATATCCTTACAAAGGTTGGTGTCTCTTCTCCTGAGCAGAGGCTGAAGGAATTCCCCCATCAGCTGTCAGGGGGAATGAGGCAGAGGGTTATGATTGCCATGGCATTGTCCTGCAGTCCATCCCTACTGATAGCGGATGAGCCCACCACGGCGCTGGACGTAACCATCCAGGCTCAGATTATCGACCTGATGGTGGAGCTGAAGAAGAACATCAATGCTTCCATTATCCTTATCACCCATGATATGGGAGTGGTGGCTGAGATGGCTGACTACATCATGGTCATGTACGCGGGCAAGGTCATGGAGTACGGAAGCGCCAGACAGATATTCAAGGAGGCCATGCATCCTTATACACAGGGCCTTCTGGCTCCATCCCCCGCCTTGACAAGGATTTGGACCGCCTGTTTTCCATTGACGGTACGGTGCCGTCCCTGGACAGGATGCCAAAGGGATGCAGGTTCTGCGCCCGGTGCCTCCAGGCCATGGACAAATGCAGGGAGCACCAGCCGCCGGTGTATATCACGGATGACGGCCACAAGGTGAGCTGCTGGAAGTATGAGAATCTTAAGGAGGAAAAGGTATGAGCGGCAACGAGACAATTCTGGAAGTCAGAAATTTAAAAAAATACTTTTTCTCCGGCAAGAAGCGCAGGGGCAGGGAACCGCGGGCGGTAAAGGCCCTGGACGGAGTCAGCTTTCCATGGAGTACGGGGAACCTGGGCGTGGTGGGGAGTCGGGCTGCGGCAAGTCCACCCTGGCAGGACCATACTGCGCCTTCATGAACCCACGGAGGGACAGGTGGTTTACAGGGGAAAGAATCTGGCGGAATACGGCAGAGAAGAGATGCGCCAGATGCGCAGGGAGCTCCAGATTATATTTCAGGACCCCTATTCCTCGCTGAATCCGCGTATGACGGTCAGGGAGCTGATTTGCGCCCCGCTGGATGTATTTGCCATGGGTTCAAAGGAGGAAAAGGAAGCCAGGGTGATTGAAATTATGGATAAGGTGGGGCTTCCGCTGGAATTCATGAACCGCTATCCCCATGAGTTCTCCGGCGGCCAGCGGCAGAGAATCGTTATTGCCAGGGCCTGGTGCTCAACCCAAGATTCGTGGTGTGCGATGAGCCTGTATCAGCCTGGACGTATCGGTCCGGGCCAGGTGTAAACCTGATGATGGATCTTCAGAAGGAGCTGGACCTGACCTACCTGTCATTTCCCATGACCTGAGCGTGGTGCGGTATATCTGTGACCGGATCATGGTCATGTATCTGGGAAATGTGATGGAAATAGCAGACAAGAAGGCGCTGTATGAAGACGCAAAACATCCCTACACCCAGGCCCTTCTCTCGGCTATCCCGATTCCGGATATGGATATTGAGTACAACAAAATCCACCTGGAGGGGGATGTGCCAAGCCCCTTTAACCCGCCCCAGGGCTGCAGGTTCCACACCAGATGCCGGTATGCAACGGAAAAATGCCGTGTTCAGGTGCCGGAATTAAAGGATGTGGGGGACAGGCATTTTGTGGCCTGTCATCTGTATGATGAATAAAAGCAGAAATTCAGACGGCAGGATGATGTGCCGTCTGAACTGCTATGAATAGAGGAAAATAAGGATATGGATGTAAAAGAATGGGTATTGTCCCAGAGAGAAAATATGCTGGATACTGCCATGGAGCTCATGAAAATACGCAGTGTCAGCGAACCGGGAACAAGGGAGTATCTACGGGGAGGCTGCGCCATGGTATTGGACAAAGCGTTGGAGATAGGGAAGCAAATGGGCTTTGAGACGGAAAACCATGATTACCGCTGCGGAAGTATTCTCATGCCGGGCCGGACAGGAAATAGGCATTTTTGTCCATCTGGATGTGGTGCATGAGGGAAACGGATGGACGACAGAGCCTACAAACCTGTGATAAAGGACGGTTGGCTGTACGGTCGGGGAAGCGCGGACAATAAGGGGCCTGCCGCTGCCGCGCTCTACAGCATGAAATATCTGAAAGAACAGGAAGTCCCGCTGGAACACACCATACGGCTGTATCTGGGATGCAGTGAAGAGCGGGGGATGGAGGACATTGAGTACTATACCTCCCATTATCCTGCGCCGGAATTTTCCTTTACTCCGGATGCCTCATTTCCAGTGTGTTACGGGGAAAAGGGAATCCTGGAAGGGGAATTTTCATGCGCCATACCGGAGGGCCATGTGACCGGTTTTTCGGCCGGAGTGGCGTCCAATGCGGTTCCGGCAGAGGCACGGGCATGGCTGAGCCGGACAAGCTGCGATGCGGTCCGGGATTATGTGGACAGCCTTGATAACCCCCAGGATTTTACCGTAGAGGGCGGCAGCCAGAGCGTTATAAAGGCTGCCGGGAAAACAGCACATGCCGCCTTTCCCGAGGGTTCTGACAGCGCGGCGGTGAAGCTGGCCCATATGCTGGCCAAAGCCCCCTTCCTGACAGAGGAGGAACAGGCCTGCTTCCGGTTCCTGGACCAGGGATTTGCTGATTATTACGGGGAAGGTATGGGCATTGCCTTTGAGGATGGGCTGTCCGGCAGGCTTACCCTGGTGGGAGGCATGGCCAGGACAGAGAGAGGACGGTTCATCCAGAACTTAATATCCGTTATCCGGTGACTGCCGGCGCGGAAGCACTGGTAAAGCAGATGAGCGCACAAGCCGGAAAATACGGATGGATTCTGACTGGAGCCGGGATAACCCGCCCTGTGTCATTGATCCGGAAAGCCCGGTGGTAAAAGAGCTGACCGCCCTGTGCCGCCAGGTGCTGGGGACAGAGACAAAGGCTTATTCCATGGGCGGAGGCACCTACGCCAGAAAACTGCCTACGCGGTCGCCTTTGGGCCGGGCATCAGAGGACAGAAAAAGCCCTGCCCTCCGGGCCGCGGCGGCGGTCACCAGCCGGATGAGTGTGTGAAGATTGAAAACCTTACCAATGCATGGTGATATACATAGAGGCCCTGAAACGGCTGGATGTCCTGCTAGGGGAGTGATACAGCGCCTGTTTTCTGCTTCCTGCTATTTTGACCGTAAATATTAAGAAAGCCGTCAGGTCTCTTCCTCCTTTTACATGCTATACTAAAACCACCACATCCTGCGCCGGGCGTGCAGGTTTGCAGGAACATGTATATAAAAGGAGGTTTGTGAGAGATTGGAAGAGAACAAGGAGAAAAAAGAAAAGACAGGCTTCATGGCTCAGGGCAGGTCTGTGATTATCGCAGTCATCGCGGCACTCAGCGCCATTATCTGCGTCAGCATCTTTACAGGCGGACTGGTGGATTATAAGAAGAGCGGCGGGGGAAGCGGAATCACGGCAACCGGTTCTGCCAGCTGTGATTTTGAGTCGGATTTGATTGTGTGGAGAGGCAGCTTTTCTGTCCACGGCGATACGCCCAGGGATGCCTACGCCATCATCAAGAAGGATGCGGAACTGGTGAGACAGTATCTGGAGGAAAACCAGGTGGCGGATGACGAGATGATATTCAGTTCCGTGAATATTTCCCAGACCTATACATCCAGATACGATGACGAGGCAAATACCTGGGAGATGAGCCGGACGGATATGACCTGACCCAGAGTCTGACGGTTTCATCCTATGATATTGACAAGGTGGAAAATATTTCCAGGGATATCACTAAGCTGATTGAATCAGGAGTGGAGTTCGAGTCTGAGCTGCCGGAGTATTATTACACCAAGCTGGATGAGGTGAAGCTGGATCTGATTGAGAAAGCCACTGCCAATGCAAAGGAGCGCATTGACATCATGTCTGCCGGTTCAGGAGCAAAGGCAGGCAAGCTGTTAAGCGCGGCCCTGGGCGTGTTCCAGATTACTGCAAAGAATTCCGGGTCGGAATCCTACAGCTACGACGGATACCTGGACACCAGCTCCCGGTATAAGACTGCCAATATTACGGTGAGATTGAATTACGCGGCGGAGTAGCCAATGCAATCAGATCGGCAAACGGGCTGTTTGGGAATATAATCTGTTCCCAAACAGCCGTTTTGTATTGTTTATCCAGACATAAATTAGTAGCCGGCATTCATAATCTGATATACCTTATCCGGCATCCATCAGGCGGCCGGCTGTCCCAGCGGTTTTATCTTATCCAGATAATCTTGCGGAACAGGACGGAGCTGAGCACCACGGAGGTTATTTCAGCCAGAGGCAGGGAGAGCCACACTGCATGCAGCCCAAAGGTCCGGGCAAAAAACCAGGCCAGGGGAAGAATACATACAAGCTGTCTGGCTACGGATATAATCAGGCTGTATACGCCGTTGCCCAGAGCCTGGAACACGGATCCCACTATGATGCAGTATCCTGCGAACAGGAAGCTGAGGCTGATGATCCGCAGGGCGGGGACGCCGATGGACAGCATTTCCTCGTCTGCCTGGAAGAGCATGAGCAGCTGGGGCGTCATAAGGTGGAACACCATCAGTCCGATGAGCATGATGCCCACCGCGATGCCGATGCTCAGCCAGACCGTTTCCATGATGCGTTTTTTGCTGCGGGCCCCGTAGTTGTAGGCCACAATAGGTATCATGCCGTTGTTCAGTCCGAATATGGGCATGAAGATAAAGCTTTGAAGCTTGAAATATACTCCGAATACGGCTACGGCTGTTTCGGAAAATCCAATCAGGATTTTATTCATTCCAAAGGTCATGACAGAGCTGATGGACTGCATGATAATGGAGGGCACGCCTACCTGGTAGATAATGGAAATAGTCCTCCAGTTAGGGGTGAACGATCTAAAATTAATCCGTACCTCCTTGTTCTTGGCATGGTTCAGGATGAGGGCCAGGAACATGGCCACAATCTGGCCGAATACAGTGGCGGCGGCAGCTCCCTGGATTCCCATTTTCGGCACTCCAAACAGGCCAAAGATAAGAATGGGGTCCAGTATAATATTGATGATGGCGCCGGTGCCCTGTGTAATCATGCAGTAAAAGGTCTGGCCCGTGGACTGAAGAATACGCTCGAACATCATTTCCCCAAATAGCCCGAAGCTGAAGATGCAGACAATCTGAAGATATTGTACGCCATATTCAATGATGACCGGGTTGTTTGTCTGGCTTTCAAAGAACAGCCTGGAGCCGAACAGGCCGAAGACTGCGAAGGCCAGGAAGCTCAGGAAGGCCAGGAACAGGCCGTTGACAGCAGCCAGATTGGCCGCCTTTGAATTTTTTTCCCCCAGAGAACGGGACAGCAGGGCGTTGACGCCCACACAGGTTCCGGCAGATACTGCAATCAGCAGGTTCTGGATGGGAAATGCCATGGATACCGCAGTCAGGGCAGCCTGGTTAATCATGGATACAAACACGCTGTCCACGATGTTGTACAGGGCCTGCACCAGCATGGAGATAATCATGGGCAGGGACATGGATATGAGCAGCTTATTAATGGGCATGACGCCCATTTTGTTTTCTTGTGACATGTAGTGCGACTTCCTTTCTCATTTGTGCATAAAAGATATTGTAACATTACTTATAACGGTAAGTCAATGACATATGGGTGTATAAAATGCTGGACATTGGGCTTTGTTTGTGCTATATTTAAAATAGTAATAATTACTATTATTGACAACAATCAAGAGAAGGGGGAAACATAATGGCAGTATACCGTTGCAGATTCTGTGGTTCTATTTATGATGAGGAAAAGGAGGGAGTGCCGGTATCCGATTTAAAGGTCTGTCCCGTGTGCATGGTCACGGCCGACAAGCTGGTGAGGGCAGAGGACGGAACGGGGGGAGGAAAGAACCGGACAGGGAGAAGGAGGAGCCCGTTAAAAAGCAGGAAACACGGGAAACATGCAAAGACTGCGGCGGCAGTACTGAGGAAGCTGAGTCCTATGACCCTGAATATGCCAGGACTCAGACCGACGCTCGCTATATGGACGAGATTCACGAGATGGCCGTGAAGGGACAGTCCATCATTGCTGCCATGGGAACCAGATGCCTATGCCGGGCTGGGACGACATCCTGTTTCTGGGGGCTCAGCTGAATCCCATGCCGTTGGACGAACACGCCCCGGTAAAGACAGAAACCATTATAGGAAAACATGCGGCGAAGCCCATGGTGCTGGACCATCCGGTTTATATTTCACACATGTCCTTTGGCGCCTTTCAAGGGAGACAAAGACAGCGCTGTCCAGGGGAAGCGCCATGCACGCACAGCCATGTGCTCCGGCGAGGGAGGCATTCTGCCGGAGGAGAAGGCGGCGGCCTACAAGTATATATTTGAATATGTTCCCAACCAGTACAGTGTGACGGATGAGAACCTGAGGGAAGCAGACGCCATTGAAATAAAAATCGGGCAGGGCACAAAGCCGGGCATGGGAGCCATCTGCCCGGAGGCAAGGTGACGCCGGAGATCGCGGCCATAAGGAATAAACCCTTGGGACAGGATGTCATCAGTCCGTCGCGCTTTCCGGGCATTGACACCAAAGAGGATTTGAAGGCCTGGTGGACAGGCTGCGCCTCGTATCCGGCGGACGGCCCATCGGCATAAAGATTGCAGCGGGAAGAATTGAGAAGGACTTGGAATTCTGCGTCTATGCCGGACCTGACTTTATTACCATAGACGGCAGGGGAGGGGCAACCGGAGCCAGCCCCAAGATTATCAGGGATTCCACCAGCGTACCCACGATTTACGCCCTTTACAGGGCAGGAAATACCTGGACCAGGCAGGCTGCGGGGCCCAGCTGGTGATAACGGGCGGCCTGCGGGTATCCTCTGATTTTGCAAAGGCGCTGGCTATGGGAGCGGACGCGGTGGCTATTGCTTCTGCAGCTTGATGCAGCCGCCTGCCAGCAGTACCGCATATGCGGCACCGGAATGTGTCCCGTGGGAGTGGCAACCCAGGACGAGAAACTGCGCAGCCGCTTCAAGGAGGACGCGGCCGCGCAGAGAGTGGCTAATTTCCTCAGAGTATCCCTGGAGGAGATAAAGACATTTGCCAGGATTACGGGGCATGACAACATTCACGATATGGATGTGGACGATTTATGCACAGTCAGCAGGGAGATATCGGAATTTACCAATATACGCCATGCTTAAGGGTGGTCAGGAACAATATTCCCCGTATACCTTTTCAAAAATTTCCACATGCAGCCGTTCGTCCAAAATAATACGCCTTAAGTTTTCAGTGATATTTTCATCCCGTATGTAGGAAATCTGGTGCTGGTATTTGCTGATGGCTGCCTTTTCTCCGTCGATGACATTGCGCATCAGTCCGCAGCTCTCCGGGATACTGGTTGTAGCTGGGGGACCAGTATATCTTCTTGCATCCGTGCTGGGTCCACAGCCGCGGTTCCTCCCCCAGCTGCAGGGCTAGTTTTCCAAATATATCCAGATGATGCATTTCCACGATGCTGACCTTGTGGAATACGGCGCTGACATCGGGATTGTATCCGGTAATCAGATGGTTGAAGACATAGAGGGATATGGCGGACATCTCTGAATTGTTTCCGCCTATGTTGTCCAACATCACCCTTGCGTAGGCCGGATTCCCGGATTCTGCTGACGGGTGGATAGGGTGCATCGGAGGAATACTGAAAATCATGGATGGATAACATCATGAGCTCCTTTATATGTATAGTAGTTTCCATATTGCAGTTTATGCCGGGCGGAGCAAAAATATGATATGCCGGGACCTGCTTTCCAACCGTTTCATGGAATGGCGGCAGACTCTTTCAATTGTCACAATAAATATTCAGACATGGGATGATTTATAGTCAAATTATCTAAAATTCATCCCGGATAAACATTTGTCCTTGACTTTGAATTAGTGATGTACTATTTTAGTAAATAAATAATCAACAGCAATGAAAGAGACTCTGGCCTGAGAAATGTGACAGGAAGGGGGCGTCACCGACTGAGAGCGCCGCCGGGCAGGACTGGGCTAAGGGAACACTCTGGAGCTGGTATATCGAAGCGGTCAGGGCCTGAACCGGAAGATGCCGGGCAGAAGAGGGCTGATAGTAGGTATATCCGTTGTACACGTTACGTACATAGAGAGGGGAGCTGGAAAAGCAGGGAAGTTTGCTGCGGGACCAGGTCTCAATGCGGGTGGTACCGCGGGAAATGTCTGAATTTAATCCCGTCCCGGAATGCAGTTACTGTGTTCCGGGGCGTTTATTTGTGGACCAGACAGCCGGCTCATGTCCATGAAAAAAACAACCGGAACCGAAATCCAACTGGACATCAAAAGTACAGATGTCAAGTGCTCATAGCAAATGCTCATAGCGAGGAGAGAGTCATGGAATTTGTAAACGGAGTTAAGGAGAAGAGAGTCCTGGATATCAGGGAAGTGCTTGAAGGGGAATACGAGGGGAAGGAAATACGGATGAACGGGGCTGTTCATACCATACGCCATATGGGCGAGGTAGCCTTTGTCATCCTGCGCAAGTCCCGGGGACTGGTGCAGTGTGTATATGAGGCGGGGGGGACGAATTTTGACATCAGGGATTTGAAGGAAGAGAGCGCCGTGGAGGTGATGGGTGTTGTGAAGGCCGAGGAACGGGCGCCCCAGGGCTTTGAGATAAGGCTGAAGGAAATCCGGGTACTGTCCCAGCCAGCAGAGCCCCTGCCCCTTGCCGTCAGCAAATGGAAGCTTAACACATCCCTGGAGACAAAGCTTTCCCTGCGCCCCATCTCCCTGCGCAATGTGAGGGAGCGGGCCAAATTTAAGATTCAGGAAGGCATTGTAAGGGGATTTCGGGACTATCTTTTAAGCCAGGGCTTTACGGAGATACGCACCCCAAAAATCGTGGCGAGAGGAGCTGAGGGAGGCTCCAACGTATTTAAGCTGGAGTATTTTAATAAGAAGGCAGAGCTGGGACAGAGCCCGCAGTTTTACAAACAGACCATGGTGGGTGTATATGACAGGGTGTTTGAGGCGGCGCCTGTGTTCCGGGCAGAGAAGCATAATACCACCCGCCATCTCAACGAATACACCAGCCTGGATTTCGAGATGGGGTATATCGACAGCTTCCGGGATGTGATGGATATGGAGACGGGAATGCTCCAGTATGTCATGAGACTTCTGGAACAGGAGTATAAGAAGGAGCTGGATATGCTGGGAGTGACCCTGCCGGAGGTGGGACGGATTCCTGCGGTCCGGTTTGACCAGGCAAAGGAGCTTGTTTCAAGGAAATATGACAGGAAGATACGCAATCCCTATGATTTGGAGCCGGAGGAGGAGCTGCTCATAGGACGGTATTTCAAGGAAGAGTATGGAAGCGATTTTGTGTTCGTCACACATTACCCTTCCAAAAAACGGCCCTTCTATGCTATGGATGACCCGGAAGACCCCAAATTCACGCTGAGTTTTGACCTGATGTTTCGGGGACTGGAGGTGACCACCGGCGGGCAGAGGATTCACGACTACAGGGAAATCACAGACAAGATGGAGAAGCGGGGCATGGATCCGGAGGACATTGCTTCCTATCTTATGATTTTCAAATACGGCATGCCGCCCCACGGCGGCCTGGGTATTGGGCTGGAGCGCCTTACCATGAGGCTCCTGGATGAACAGAATGTCAGGGAGGCATCCATGTTCCCAAGAGATGTGACCAGATTGGAGCCATAGGGACAGGAAAATGACTGAGAGGAGCAGGAAATTATGGCAAATATCATAAGTGACGAGACAATCGAGTATGTAGGCATCCTGGCCAAGCTGGAACTTTCCCCGGAGGAAAAGGAGGAAGCAAAGACGGATATGGGAAGGATGCTGGATTATATAGATAAGTTAAATGAACTGGACACACAGGCGTTGAGCCCATGTCCCACGTATTTCCGGTGAACAACGTGTTCCGGGAGGATGTGGTCACGGGCGTGGACCAGAGAGACCGGATTCTGTCCAACGCCCCCCGGCAAAAGGACGGAGCATTCAAAGTGCCTAAGACTGTAGAGTAGGAGGAATGGGAACATGAGCATATTAGATATGACGGCCCTGGAGCTGGGAAAAAGGATTCAGTCAGGGGATATCACCGCGGTCCAGGCCGCAGAGGCATCTCTGGCACGCATAAAGGCCGTGGAGCCATCCATCCATGCCTATGTGACAGTGAATGAAGAAAAGACCATGGAACAGGCCGGGAAGGTCCAGGCGGAAATTGAGGCGGGAAGCTTAGCGGACCTCTGGCCGGAGTACCTGTGGCTATCAAGGACAACATGTGTACGGAAGGAATGCGGACCACCTGCAGTTCCAGAATACTGGAAAACTTTATCCCCGCCTACACGGCCCAGGCAGTTGCCAATCTGGAGCAGGCAGGAGCCGTTATCCTGGGAAAGACCAACATGGATGAATTCGCCATGGGAAGCACCACGGAGACATCCGCCTTTGGCGTTACCAGGAATCCATGGAACCCGGAACATGCGCCGGGGGGATCCTCCGGCGGTTCCTGCGCGGCGGTGGCTGCCGGGGAGTGCTTTTATGCCCTGGGGTCTGATACAGGCGGTTCCATACGCCAGCCCAGCTCCTTCTGCGGCGTCACGGGCATCAAGCCCACCTACGGGACCGTGTCCAGATATGGGCTTATTGCCTATGGTTCATCCCTGGACCAGATAGGGCCTGTGGCAAAGGAACCTGCGCAATGTACAGAGCTTTGTTTCAATCCCTTTAGGGCTTAGCCCGTAAAAGCTTTTGATGAACTCGTCGTTATCCCGGACACTTATTTTATCCGGGGTATGGATACCCCTGGCATCCAGGAACAGTAAAAGATCATGGATGATCATCCGCAAGCGTGTGAC
>ENA-OQCK01000683-OQCK01000683.1-human-gut-metagenome-genome-assembly--contig:-NODE-683-length-16263-cov-2.280863_pt1 | contig 16263 bp, 20 predicted proteins | sample MGYA00242498_ERZ504578 | MGnify/ENA primary metagenome ERZ504578 (study PRJEB26092, sample SAMD00036229) | human gut metagenome | host: Homo sapiens | study: EMG produced TPA metagenomics assembly of...
CCTTACGATTCTTGTTCAGGTATGCAATCAGCTTGTAGGTATCCTCATCCTGCGCAATTACCTCGCCGTTCCGATCATAAATCGTACCGCGCTTTGCCTTCAGGACATTGCTGCTGGAAATGTCGGGATCCTTGTATTCCTTTACATTGTACCGGTACGCAGATACTTCTGTGTCACCATAGTAAAAAGGACATTGGATAAAATAACTACCCCAATGATCCCTATCATCAACAGCATATATATTAATGTTCGATTACTTCTTTTCGGGTTCATATCATCACGCCTTTGTTATTTCTTTTCATCTTTATCTACAACAACAACGTTGTCCTGATTCGTTTTGATCCCCTCTTTTTCAGCCATTCCAAGTACGCGGTCGCGATCCTCCAGCTTTGTGATATCCGCCTCCAGATTTGCCACGTCCTCTTTTAATGTGTTTGCCTTCTGCTCGCTTTCCTGTGCCTTCAGCTGAAGCGTTATGTTATAGGATTTCAGTGCAAACTTGGCACCGAAGTATCCGAAAATCGACAGTGTTAAAAGCAGTGTCGCAAGTCCTTCTATACGCAGTCTTCTTTTTCTTTTCACTATTTTCGCCTTCGCCATGTTCATCACCTGATCCTTCTATACATCTTAGCTTTGCGGAATGAGAGCGCATATTTTCCCTCAGCTCCTCTTCCGTAGCGGTTATCGGCTTTTTATTGAGAAGCCGATACGGTGCAGCTTCCATATCCTGCGGCAGGATTGGAATGCGCTTATCATATTGCTTCGGCTTGCTGCAGGAGGAAAAGGTATCCTTTACGATCCGATCCTCCAGCGACTGAAAGCTGATGACACACAACCTTCCTCCGACATGGAGAAGCTCCAGTGCATCCCGCAGCACCAGCTGCAGCTCACCCAGCTCATCATTCACGGCAATACGAATTGCTGAAACACCTTTTTTGCCGGGTGTCCCTTCTTATTCAGCACCTTCGCAGGCAGTGCGGATTTAATGACATCCACCAACGCAAAGGTTGTTTCAATCGGTTTTACTTCTCTTGCTTTTTCAATTTTTCTGGCAATCTGCTTCGCAAAGCTTTCCTCACCAAACTGAAAAAAGATGCGTACAAGCTCCTGGTACTCCCACTCGTTCACCACCTGATAGGCACTGAGCTTCTGGCTCTGATCCATCCGCATATCCAGCGGTGCATCAAAGCGGTAGCTGAAACCGCGCTGTGCTTCATCAAACTGCGGTGAAGATACGCCCAGATCCAGAACCATACCATCGATGCCGGTAACGCCGCGTGCTGTTAATTCACGCTTCAGATTTGAAAAATTACTATGTATCAGGGTTACATTATTGCCAATCTGCGCAAGCCGTTCCCTGGATTCCTCGATAGCAGAGGCATCACGGTCAAAGGCATATAAATGCCCCTGCGGTATCCGTGCGAGTATTTCCGCGCTGTGACCGCCTCGTCCCAGCGTACCGTCCACGTAGATTCCATCGCTATGAATTGCCAGATTGTCAATGCTCTCCTGCAGTAATACGCTGTAGTGTTTCATCATATCATAAACTCCGTTAAGCTCTCGGCTATGTCTTCAAAGGCGTCGTTTGCTTCCTCATCCACCGGCTCCCAGCGTTCTCTGGACCAGATTTCCACGTGATTGGCAGCACCGATCACCATGCATTCCTTCACAAGCTCTGCCAGCTTCACAAGGGGAGAGGGAATCAGTACACGACCTGTGCATCAATTTCACATTCAGCGGCCTTGCTTGTCATCATTCGGACAAACATACGGGCATCCTTCTTCGTTGAAGGCAGCTTCATCAGCTGCTCATAGATGGTCTCCCACTGCTCTTTTGTGTAAACAGCCAGACAGCCGTCCAGCCCGCGTGTGATGATGACATGATCTCCCAGCTCCTCACGAAACTTTGCAGGAATGATGATACGCCCTTTTTTATCAATATTATGTGCGTATTCACCCATGAACATGCCCTTCACCTCCACTATCTACCACTTTCTGCTACTTTATACCACCATTATACCCTCTGGCTATGGTTTTGTACATAAAGAATTAAAAAAATTAAGGATTTTATCCTGCCGGGTTCGACGGATTTTCCTTAATTTTCCAGTTATGTGACGTATATGGAAGAAATGCATCAAAAGCTGCGTTCTCTGCGATTTCCTCACTTGATGATGAATTTATCAGAAAGCTCTGCACGGGCCAGTTTTGTAATTTCCTCAATACATTCTGTTTTTGCTGTGTATATCCATCCCGATCTCTGCGATAGGTCTGTGCCAGTTCTTTTTTCAAGGCTGCATATTTGCGACACACCGCATCATGGGTACGCAGATACTCACAGAAATAAAGCTCTCCCCATGCTGCAGGATAGCGTACATGCAGATGATATACCTTCTCCGTAAATCCAAGGGCCGTGTAGCTTTATTGAAGCATAGGATATCCCCCTGCTCCTCCTGTTTTCTCGACATCAGTATCCAGCCGTCCCGTGTAAGCGTTTCGATCAGCTTCTGCGGATGGCGGGTATCCGTTTCCAGCAGAATATCCACACAGGGCTTTGCTTCCAGTCCTTTCACCGCTGTACTTCCGATATGGGACATCCTTACAATGGAGCTTTCAGCAGCTCCTGAAGGTGAAGACGCTGCGCATCATACCATGCTGTATATTGCTCATTATACGGTCGTATGACAATCGGAAACAGTTCCCAGAGCTGTTCCAGAGAAAGCTTCTGCAGTTCCGTTGCATCCTGATTATCTGTACGATTGAAATCAGACTTCTGTAATCGGTACAGAAGAGGGGTCTTTGCTATGGCAGGATGTTCCTGCTCATATTCGATTCTTTGAAAGCCCAGCTGAACAAGATTTTCCTGCAGCTGCTGCTCCTTTGCATCCACCTCCATCATCACCTGCTTGATATCCCAGCGATACAGGACGTAGAACAGCAGCATATACACATACTGTCGATGCAGCAGTGCAAAATCCTTTCCGATATTCGCCAGCCGCATTGCGATCGTCACCGTGCGTGCAGACTGAAGCGTCACCTGCATATAGCCGGCATAAATGGTATCCAGCAGCAGATACAGCTGCAAAGTGCTGTTCATTAGATTTTCCTGCAGCTGAGGTACACAGGTTGTATCACATACAGGAATACTTCCTTCCGCTTTGCTGCAGATGGTAAGATTTTTATAAACCAGCTTCATAAACGCCTCCATTTTCTTCCTTCACAAGCATATGTCTTTCCCCTGCTTCCAGATTGCGCTACTTTCATAATTCTCTTGCATACAGGAACAAGCTGTATGATTTTCTTAGGAGTTCTCCTGTTCATCTGTCTCATGAACCAGCTGTATACCGTATTCCTTCTGCTTCCATACGCTTCTTTATTCCAGCTTTGAGCTACAGCATTTTTCCAGCTGATGCTGAATATAGGGGGCATCCTCATCATCCAGTAAGGCGATTAGCTTATCCCCGGTATGCAGCACAGTACTTCCTTTCGGCAGAAGCTCCTTCCCCTGCCGCTCAATGCTGATCAGCAGGCACTTATTCGGCCACTTCACATCGCATATTGCCTGATCACAGACCGGACTTCCCAGCTCTACAACGGCTTCCACCAGATGGCGCTCTCCATGGAAGGCAGAAAGATTCACACCGTTTTTCACAAGGAGATTGTGCAGCAGGCTTTCATAAATCGGCTCACAGTTCAACAGACTGGCGCACAGATAGCTGATCAGCGATACCACCGCCAGTGGCAGAAGATTCGTCAAGGTACCACTCATCTCTGCTATCAGAATGATTCCGGTGATCGGTGCGCGAACGATAGCGGCAAATGCCCCTGCCATCGCCATAATGATTATATTATTCATATAGCCGGCAGAGAAGCCGAACACCTGTACGGCGATATTCCCGAAAATTGCCCCGGTAAAGCTGCCAAGGACAAGCAGCGGGAAGAAAATACCGCCCGGGGCTCCGGAGCCGAAGCTGATAAGGGAGAACGCAAATTTCACTGCCAGCAAAAGAAACAGTGTGCGAAGCATCATGACAGGATTCTCACTGAGCATTTCGATCATCGCATGTCCGCTGCCAAGCACATCGCTCAGACACAGGGCAAGCACACCGGACAGCAGCATTGCCACCATCACACCGTAATGCCGCAGACCGCTTTTTGCAAACAGTGCCTGCACCTTCATCGTGGATTTGTTGTACAGCACTCCAAACAAGCCGCAGACGATTCCCAGCAGAATCAGCATCCAGTAATAGCCAAGCGGAAAGGTGTTCAGGACTTCAAAATGAAATGCCGGAGCCAGACCGAACACATTGCGGGATAGAAAATCTCCGCTCACACTCGCACACATGACGGAAATCAATACCGACACGCTGAAATTTTTATGAATCTCCTCCAGTGCAAACATCACACCGGCAAGGGGTGCGTTAAATGCTGCAGCCAGTCCTGCCGCAGCCCCGCAGGTCAAAAGCAGACGCTCTTCCATCTTTACGCGGTGAAACAGCTTTGCAATCGCTTTTCCTGCCATCGCTCCCAGCTGTATGCTGGGGCCTTCTCTTCCCAGAGACAGACCGCCGAAGGCACACAGCGTTCCGCCAATCACCTTCGCAGGCAGCACACGCGTCCACTGCTGGTCGATAAAAGACATGATTTCTCCTTCCACCTGCGGAATTCCGCTACCGGAGATCAACGGCTCCGCCTTCAAGAGCTGCGCAACCAGAAATCCCAGTATGAGCAGAAAAGCAAACCACAACACAATATGCGTCCAGTCGGTGCGGATAAATGCAACCGCAGCCGCAACAAAATCCTCCGCGTAGCCCAGAATGATGCGATACAGCACGGCAATCAGACCGGCACAAAGACCGGCCGCAAGCCCTTCTCCAATCAATACATATTTAAAATTTCCTGCACTATGCAGAATATGAAGCGTACTTCCATGTTTTCTCTCTTTCACAAATCTCATCCTTCTTTCTCTAAAATTATAGCATTCGTATCTCCCTTTTACAAATCACTTCCCGTTGCCACACGATTCTTATACGGCCGAAGCGTCAGCAGTCACACCGTTCAGCCTGTACAGTTGCAATTTACGATTCAATGCTCTTTTATAAGGGCGAAGAAAAACAGGCATATGCCTGTTCATCCTACAACACGGAAGTGCTGTTTTGCGAGTCAAGGATTCCTTAACGCTTAAAAGGAAAACAGAGACATCTGATTTTCATCCTGCATTCCCTCCAGAACTCCCATACTCTCCATCTTCTTCACCAGTGTTCCGCTCAATGCCGTACGCCGCTGTAAATCCTCCTTGGAAAGGAAGGCTCCCTGCTTTCGTGCCTCCACAACCGTATCCGCAACGTTCTCGCCAAGTCCGTCGATGCTGGTAAACGGCGGAATGATGTAGTTCGCATTCTCTGGATCGACGATAAACTCACGGGATGCCGAGCGCATGATATCAATATTGGTAAAGTAATAGCCCCGCAGGTTCATTTCCAGAGCAAGCTCCAGCGTATTGAAGGTATCCTTATCCTTTTTGGAAACATCCTTTTTCGTTTCATTATTTTTCAGCATATCGCTGATTTCCTGCATCCGGCGCCGTATTGCCTGTTCTCCCTTAATCATCGTTTCAATATCATAGGCATCACAGCGAATCGAGAAGAACATGCAGTAATACACCTGCGGACGATGCACCTTGAACCATGCGATACGAATCGCCATCATAACATAGGCTGTCGCATGTGCCTTCGGGAACATATACTTAATTTTCAGACAGGAATCAATATACCAGTCCTCCACACCGTTGGCCTTCATTTCCGGAATCCATTCATCCTTCAAGCCCTTCCCCTTACGCACACTCTCCATGATGGTAAAGGCAAGCTTCGGCCGCAGTCCCTTGTGCAGCAGATAGACCATGATATCATCTCGACATCCGATGACACTCTTCAGCGTACACGTTCCGTTGTCGATCAGATCCTTCGCATTTCCCAGCCAGACATCAGTACCATGGCTCAGACCGGATATTTTCAAAAGCTCATCAAAGGTGGTCGGGCGCGTCAGCTCCAGTATACCGCGCACAAACGGCGTTCCAAACTCCGGTAATCCGGCGGCTCCGGTTTCCTCACAGGATTTACTCGTATCAATCTTCAGGCATCCACCTTGGAGAAGACACTCATCGTTTCCGGGTCATTCATCGGAATCGTCGTCGGATCAATCCCGCTCATCCGCTCCAGCATCTTCATTGCGGTCGGATCGACATGTCCCAGAATATCAAATTTCAAAACATTATCATGGATATCGTGGAATTCAAAGTGGGTGGTCTTCCACTCCGCATACGGGTTGTTGGCAGGGTATTGTACCGGTGTAAAATCATGAACATCCAAATCCAGCGGAATGACGATAATACCACCCGGATGCTGCCCGGTCGTACGCTTCACTCCCTCACAGCCCTTCGCCAGATGCAGGACCTGTGCATTTCGCATACTGCCTTCAATGCCCATTTCCTCCTCATATCCCTTCACATAACCAAACGCTGTCTGCGTCGCAACGGTACCGATCGTTCCTGCACGGTACACATGATCATCCCCGAACACCTCTTTTGTATAGGCGTGCGGCATGCTGATAATCACCGGAGAAGTTCAAATCGATATCGGGAACCTTATCCCCTTCAAAGCCAAGGAAGGTTTCAAACGGAATATCGTGTCCGTCCCCTCGTATGGTTTCTCCACAGTTTGGCAGATGATATCCGGCAGATCAAAGCCATCTGCCACGCTTCCGTCCGTATAAAATTTCACATAATGACACTTCGGACATACATAATGCGGTGCAAGCGGGTTAACCTCGGTTATTTCCGACATCGTCGCAACAAAGCTGGAGCCGACCGATCCACGAGAGCCTACCAGGTACCCGTCATTCAGACTCTTTTTAACCAGCAGATGGGAAATATAGTAAACAACGTAGAAGCCGTGTCCGATGATACTTGCAAGCTCCTTTTCCAGGCGCTTTCCACGATTTCGGGAAGCACCGGTCCGTATTTTTTATGAGCATTTTCATAACAGATATCCGTAAGCTTCTGATCAGAGCCCTCGATATCCGGCGGATACAGACGATCCTTGACAGGCTTCACTTCCCCGATCATATCGGCAATCCGTTTGGTGTTTTTAATAACCATATCATAGGCGCGCTGTTCTCCCAGCCATGCGAATTCCTTCAGCATCTCCTTCGTTGTACGGAAGTGCTGGTCCGGCGCCTTGAATTTCCGACGCTTTTCCTGATTGTAGATATAGAGAGGATGACGGACACCGCCAATCGCCTGTGAGGAAATATAAATATCACGAATCATTTTCTCACCGGGCTGTACATAATGACAGTCTCCGCTGGCAACCAGAAGCTTATCCAGCTTATCGGCTGCATTCACAATGGATGTCAGAATTTCCTTTAACCGCTCCATACTGGAAATGGAATCACGTTCCACAAGGTGGCGGTAGTTTTCCAGCGGCTGCAGCTCTATGTAATCATAAAACTGCATAACCTCCTCCAGTGTCTGTTCATTGCGGGTCTGTGCCATGTCAAACACTTCGCCGTTCAGACAGCTGGAGCCAATGAGCAGATTGCCGTTGATACGCCGCTTTTCAATTTCGCTTCGCAAAATTCTAGGCTCCGCTACGATATTGTTTGTACTTTTACTGCTGTAGGCAAGATAGCTGGTATGGGAAAGCGTCACCAGCTCAAACAGCTCCTTCAGTCCCGCCATATTTTTCGCCAGTATCGTCACATGCTTGACACGCACCTTGCGAAAGCTCTCAGCTGTCTGCATATCCTGAAGCTCCTGCAGGTTTTTGATATGCTTCAAATCGTTCAGCATATTCATATAGCTCTGCGCAAGAACCTCCGCATCATAATCGGCACGGTGAGCAACATCCTCATCGTATCGAATGCCATAGGAACGGGCAATCTGCCCCAGCCGATAGCCCTTACGGTCCGCCTGCATGCTTCTGGCAAGATCCAGTGTATCAATCACAGGATTCATGATTGGGGGACGTCCGATTCTTGCCAGCTCATCGTTTAGAAAGTTATAGTCAAAGGTCGCATTATGTGCCACCAGGATACTGTCCCCGATAAAGTCGAGAATCTCATCTATGCTGTCCGCAAAGGATTTCGCATTCTTCATATGCTCTTCCGTAATACCGGTCAGCTCCGTGGTAAAGGCACTCAGCGCCACCGGCGGCTTGATAAACAGCTGCAGACTCTTTATACAGCACGATCCTTAACGATCTGCCCGCCGAATTCGATAATGTGATCAAACGGCTGGATAGACCGGTTGTTTCAAGGTCAAATACGCAATAGGTCCCCTTTTCCAGTTCAATGTCCTGAATATTACGAACAATCTGCAGTGCAGGATCCACCATATTCATTTCCAGACCGTAAATCATTTTAAACGGTGTTTCTCTGCCCTTATTGATCGCCTCCACCTTATGCTGTGCCTTTGGAAAGGCCTGTACGACAAGATGATCAGTAATGGCGATGGCATCCATTCCCCACGCATTCGCCTGATCGATGTATTCTTCAATATTGCAGACACCGTCCATTTCCGAAAGCTTGGTATGCACATGCAGCTCCACACGTTTTTCCTCTGCTTCATCCACACGCTTTACTTCCGCAACCTTTTCAATCACGTCCGGCATAAAGACAAGCTCCCGGGTATAGGCATCGTATTCCGCCTTACCATAGGCTACGACACAGTCTCCGTTCTTTATTTCCGCCAGTACTTCCTTTGTGACGGCACCGCGTTCAAACCGCTTCATGATGATGGCATCGTCGTCATCCCCGATCCACAGCATCTGGATATCACGTCCATTGCGCAGCTTCGTGTTTCCGTTTCAAAGATCTTACCATGGATACGGATGCCATGGCATTCCTCTGTAATATCATGAATGGAAAACGGCACATACTGGTCCAGTCCCTTTTTCCCCTTCGGCTTAAAATTATAGCTTTTCTTTTCCTCATACACCTTCACCGGCTTCGCTGCCGCCTCACTTTTCACTGTGACCGTCGGAATCGGTGCGGATTTTTTCATTTCCTCAACATGAATTTCCAGCTGAAAGCCGCAGCGCTCCAGAAATTCCTGCAGCAAATGCTTATTCTGGATCGCCCGGTCGCGTTCCTGCTCATCCAGAATCTGATAGACAAGATATTTCTGTTCATTGATGGTCGGCAGTGATTCATGAAATATTTTCAGCTGCATATGCCGGGAGACAAAGCGTTCGATATAGCTGGATACCTCCAGCAGCTCCGCTTCGGCCTTTTCAGCTGTGATATGTAAATCCACACTGCAGCGTGTCAGCTTTGTTAAACGCATACAGAAAACATCCCATACCTGAAACGGCAGTGGCTTCGGCAGAGAGATTTCCATTTTGATAACATTGGACTTCTTCATATATACCGGCTTCATGGTAAAGGTACCCTGTTCAAAATACTCCAGATCCGGATTGTTCTGTTCCATTTTTCTCACTAAATCAATCAGTTTCAGTTCCATTGAATCCCTCTTTTCCGCTCCTTATATGATAGCATATTTCGCCCCTTTGAAAAAGTAAAATTATCGCTCATTTTCCGGATGTGTCATATTCAAACCACGCGCGACCATTTTGTTCACGGCGCATGCGATGTTCAGCTGACGCTCCCTTTTTACTGCGTATATCCGCTGCGCTTTTCACAACATCTTCCGCAGGCTGCAAAAAGCAATCCTCATGTGCCGTAATGGATCAGGCGCAAGATTTTTCTTCCCTGCACATAAAAAGGATACATCCCGTCGTTTTCGGATGTATCCGTATATCGCTGTTTAAGCAGTTAGCCGCACTGGCTCATCCCAATCGGACTTTGCGTTCCCCATTCACTGGTGGAATGCGGAAGGCTGCTTTACTGCGGCAGAGCCGCCTTTTTCAGTGCATTCTGTGCCGCCATGCGAATTGCTCTGCTGGATATGGTGGCAGAGGAAACATCATCGACAACCGTACTGTTTTGCTTTTGAATATCTTCAAGAATACGCTCAGCATCTTTCCCCATACCGTTATCGTGCTGAAGCAGTTCAATTCTCTGTATGGCAGCATTCTGAATCCGCAGCCGCAGCCGTACCTGCACCAGACCAGTCTGACATTCTCCCTCATAGCTGCCATCCTGCAGACGGTTCATATCCACGGCTTCAAATGCGAGCGCATCACTTTGCTGCTTCGTCTGATAGAACTGATAAGCAATCCCTCCCGCGCCAAGAAGAATCAGTACACCAGAGCTTGATGAGCTTACGCTTCATGAGTCTGCCCTGCAATGACACTGTCAATCGTATCCCAGCGCAGGCGGTCTACAAGTACAGCGTCTTTATCCTCATACAGATGTTCCTGCTTATTCACCATGCGGATGATTTTTCTTTCCAGAAAGCCCAGCTTCTGAAAGTCCAGTCTGCCGCCGATATTCACAGAAAAGGCAAGCTGCCGATAACATGCTTCTCCCAGATTTTCTGTGATGATTTTTTCCGGTGCAGCATCGCTCATACCGCACAGCAGCATACCGACGCTTTTCCCTGCCAGCTCCTTCGTATTTGCACGAATGCAGGCAAGCAGCTGCTTTGCCAGCCTGCCGGCATAAATGCTTCCAACACATACAATGCGCTCATAGCTTCCCACGACAGTGCAGGGTCTGCTTCCTGTAAATCTGCGCAAAGCTTTTGCTGCAGATACGCTGCCACCTCTTTCCCGGTGCCATGCTTACTTTTATAAATAATCAGTGTTTTCATTTGTTCTCCATTCCCCTGCTTTCTGCAGGCTGCCTCATAGATCGTGATACTGTCTCTGTCATATGCCTGCGTTTCTGACTGCTCTGCTTCCTATGCTGTTTCATGCGGTCGCAGAGATGCCATGATCAAATCCAGCACTTCCTCAATGACCTTATCCCGGTATGCAGGCACCGGCTGTTCTATGAGGATACGCTCCAAAAGACCGTATACACAGCACCAGATGCCTTGTGCGCGAAGCTCTACCTGCTCCACACTGAACTCTCCGCATGCTATGCCTTCCTCCAGACAGGTGCACAGCATAGCAATACTTTTTCGATGCTGGCGCAGATTTTCCTGCAAAATTGCAGTCTGCTTTTGTACGGAAGGAAGCTTGCTCTGCATGACGACCTGATAAAGCAGCGGATCCTCCAGCATCCCTCTAACATAACCAAACAACGTGGCTCGCAGTTGGGCAGCGGGAGATTTTTCAGATGCCATGGTCTGCTGTATGATGCACAGGATATGTTGATATCCCTCCTGTACGACCGCAAGCATCAGCTCCTCCTTCCCGGAAAAATAATGATAAATAATACCGGGTGTCTGCTGTATCATCGCCGCTATTTTACGAATGCTTAAAGCCTCCATTCCCTGCGTTTCCATGATTTCTCTGGCTGCACGCATGATAAGCGCCCTGCGTGATGCTATCTGTTCCTCATCCTTTACGCGCATGCTTCTCCTCCTTTGCATAAAAGCAGATATGGCGGTCTGCTTTGATTTTCTTTTGCTGCTTGTGAATCGTATGATTCATTTTCAAACACATCAGACGGGCTACAAAGCTGGGATTTTCATTTCCGCCTGCTTTGAAAGCAAGCTGTCAACTTTCGTTTTATGCTGTATACAGGCAATCAGCTTCTGCAGGCAATGCTCCACCGGTACCGCATTGGGAAGACGCTTCAATGTAACACCGTCAATGATTGCCCCTCCCCCGATAACCAAGCCGCCCATCCAGCGCAGCTGCATCGCCTTTGCAAACAGCTCGATATTGCCGATACAGCAGTGATGCGTATGAGTGTATGGCATTCCACCCTGTGCGATTGCATATACATATTTGTTTCTCGACAGCTCTGCCTGATGCAGCTTAGCCAGTACCTCTACTGCATCCCCCGGGATAGCGTTCACATAACAGGGAGTGATAAAAATCCATGTATCTGCCAGCTGCAGCTTCCAGAAAGCTGTCCCATGCAGCCTCGATATCCAGACAGCTCCACAGCTGCGTCTGCTCACCGAGCTGTTCCTGCATAAGTCTTCCCAACAGGGCACTGGTTCCAAGCCTGCGCGGACTCAGATTCAAAATCAGTATGGACATAGTGCTGCCTCCTCACCAATATACTGTACACGCATGAGCGTACCCCCGGTAATACCATGGATCTCCTCCAGCCATTCCTCAAACAATGCCAGCTCCTGTGGCGTCGCCTCTCCGTAAAGAAGAAATTCGATTTCACGCAGCGGTATTTTCCATCCCTTCTTGGTCAGCTCCCTGTTTTTTACGGTATATTCCGGATAGCCAAGCACCGCCATACGATCCAAAATGCGCTTGCACTTCGGACTGCAGCACCCAAAGCTCTGCCGGCATATGAAGACCAGCTTTTCACATTGCGCGATTTTGGGATACAGCATCTGCATATCATCCGCAACTGCACATTCACCACCATGATGTATGCGACGTTCACAGGCTCCACATCCCATACAGCCCTGCAGCTTCAACTCTCTGACATCCACTGTCTCCATCCCCAATTCATCGCAAAACGCATATTCCGTATCATTCAATCGTAATGTTCTCACAGTCATCACCTCTTAATAAATTAAACACTGTTTAATTTATGTTTATCTTATCGTATCCCGGTCATTCTGTCAAGATGGTTTCAGTAGATTAACAAAGCCATTGTCTGTCATTCCTATCCACCACGATCTGCATAACCGTACAAAAAATGAATGTATAAATGCATATTCGAAAAACAGGCAGGATGATAAATATACAGAAAAAAAGATCAGGTACATGATAAAGACGAACCTGATCCTCCTGATTATTCTATTTTCAAAGCATAAAAACCATAGAAACAGCCATACCCTCCGCTATTTATTACATGGACAGTAAAATGCTTGTGACATAAGAGCCGAGTATCGCCACACTCGCCAACAGAACCAGGCGCGATGCTTCTTTCCATATATAACCACCAGTGTACAGACCATGGAAAACGCACCAAAGCCGAGCAGATTCATTACCTGCGGTTCATTGACATAAATGCTTCCCTGCGTAAAGAGAACATCCGCAAAGCAGAGTATGATAAAATTGAACAGGTTACTGCCGACGATATTACCGAAGGATGCATTGAAATTTCCAATCTGTACCAGATTGACAGAAGCACTCAGCTCCGGCAGTGAGGTAGCCACTCCCAGGAAGATTGCCCCGGCAACCGTAGCCCCCAGCTGCAGCTCCTCCGCAAGGCGGTCCGTTACCGTTGTCAGCAGGATACTTACGATAACAAGTCCCACACTGTAACAGATAAACCGAACAGCAATCTGCCTTACACTCAGCGAGATATACACTTCCTCCTCCACATCACCGCTGTCATCATTCCCCATGAATTTCACATTTACCGCATACACAAGCAGAATGAGAACGGACATCAGGTTAACCTTCAGAAAACTGAACCCAACCTCCTTCGGCATCATGATGGCCGCAAATACAAGGGCATACATGACCAGACCGAACCACAGCGTCTTGCTGTGTGATTTTGACAGTGTGGCTCTTTGATAACGGCGGGATGTAAACAGCATCAGTCCTCCAATGACACAGAGATTGAAGATATTGCTACCCAGCACATTTCCCTGTACCAGATCCGGCTGATCCAGTGCCAGAACCGCAGTCAGAGATGTAAATAATTCAGGCAGAGAGGTCACAGCCGCAAGCATGACACCTCCTATAAACGCACCGGACAGATTTGTTTTCTTATCCAGACAATCAACGTAATACGACAGACGTACAGACAAAAACACCACCAGTGCCGCCAATACGATATATTCAAGATACAGCATACCATTTTCCTTTCCTTTTCCAGCAGCCTCTTTCGAAGAAAGCAGCTGCTCTTTTTCATTTTATTCTATAGCTTCCCCCGACACCGCTTTGACAAACCGGCGCATGCATTCTTCAATCAGAGAACGCGGTGCAGCCATATTGATACGCTCAAAGCCCTTTCCCTGTGCACCGAACAGATAGCCTTCATCCAAAATCAGAGACTGCTGTTCGCATCCGCTTCTCGAGCTGCCTCTCGTCAGGACAGTACGCACGGACATCCACCCACAACAGATAGGTTCCTTCGCAGGGGGAAACAACAGCCTGCGGAAGCTCTTTTTCCAGATAGTCACATGCATAGCGAATATTCTGATCGATATAGGAATTCACCTGATTCAACCAGTCTTCACTTTCATTATATGCCGCCTTCGTTGCCGCTAATGCAAAGGAATTGCAGCTGTTCAAAGACAGTCGGTTTCCGACAAACTCCTTCCAGCGCTGCTGATATTCCGGCTTTGTGATGATGATATTACTGTTTTGCAGACCTGCCAGATTAAAGCTTTTGCTGGGCGCTGTACAGACGATGATTCATCCTTATATTCCGGAACCAGCGTATGTAACGGGATATGATGAATTCCCTCCCGTATCAGATCACAGTGAATTTCATCACTGATGATCCATTTTCCATAGATATGCGCAAGATCAGCCACCTGCTGCAGCTCTTCTTTTGACCATACCCGGCCTACCGGATTATGCGGAGAACACAAAATCATTCCCTTTACCTCATCCGCAGCCAGCTTTTCCTCTAAATCCGCAAAGTCAATCGTGTAGACTCCATCCGTAATGCACAGGGGACTTTCCACAACACAGCGCCTGGTTGCCAGAATCTTATTGCGAAACGGATAATATACCGGCGGCTGAATCAGTATGCTGTCACCCTCCTCACTCAGAATTTCCAAAAGATAGGCGATAGCTGGAACGACTCCCCCTGCATAAAAGATGGAATCTGCCGCAATCGTCCATTGAAAGCGACGCTGAAACCATCCAGTTACACTGTTTCTGTATGCATCATCAAAGCCGCAGGAGTATCCGTAAATCTGCTCCTCCACACGACGGTGCAGGGCCTCCTGTATCTCTGTGCTGCAGGGAAAATCCATGTCCGCCACCCATAGAGGCAGCACCGTCTGTTCATCACTGCAAGCAAAGGCTTATCCCATTTGATACATCCGGTTCCCGTTCTCGACAGAACCGTATCAAAATCATATTTCATATGTACCTCCCAAACAAGATCAATTCATGTACTCATATACTGCATTATTATATCGTGTTTAAAAGCCCTTGAACAGAGAAAATACTGTGGATTTTCCCACTTTTTCGAGCTGTGTCTGCAATGCTGTGCAAACAATCGCATACTGAAGGATGTTTTGAAGTTTTATAATTGCATGATGCCTTCATCGTACCCTCTTCTTCATATACAGCAATGCAGGACAATCGCATAATGTGCTAAGCTTTTTGCCTGTGTATACTGCTTGTACGAGCCATGGTCCAATAACCTACCGTGCCTTCCATGTGATACACAACCGTATATGCCCGATAATGCATACGGCATAGTCACCGCTTCAGACATAGCTGCTGTACACATTATATACAGGCAGTTCGCAAAATAAAAAAAAGATTCCCATTTCACTGAACGAAAAGCGCAGATGGAAATCTCCTTGATACCTGTATGGTTGAAAAGCAAGCAACTATTTAGTAACGGAATTCTTCACGGAACAGTTCATCAATGGATTTTCCTGTTTCCTGACGCACATCCTCGACTTCACTGTTCAAGACAATCTGTCCGTTTTTGATGAAGACAACTGTACTGAAGATACGTTCGATATCCGCAATCAGATGCGTTGCAATAAGAATCGTCTGCTCCGGAGAATAATTTTCCAGAATTGTATCCAGAATCACTTCCCTTGCGGCCGGATCGACACCGCCAATCGGCTCATCCAGTACGATGATTTTTGCCTTGCGACTCATTACCAGAGCCAGCTGAAACTTTTCCTTTGTCCCCTTAGACATCGTCTTGATGCGCATTCCATCATCAATTTGAAAACGCCGCATAATCGTCAGGCATTTATCCAGATCAAAATCCGCATACATATCGACAAAATAGCCAGTGCATCCTTCACCTTCATCCAGTCTGAGAAATACGGCTCATCCGGCAGATAGGACACCATCGCCTTCGTCTCTGCCCCGATGCATGTTCCATCGATTTTTACGACACCGTCATAATCCTTCAGCAGTCCGGTCATAACCTTTAAAAGCGTTGTCTTTCCACTTCCGTTAGGACCGAGCAGACCGATGATCTGCCTCCCTCAAAAACATATCCACATTATGCAGGCCTGCGTTTTCCCATTAGGCTTGCTAAGCCTGCTTAACTTTCAATCATGCTTTTA
>ENA-OQCK01000684-OQCK01000684.1-human-gut-metagenome-genome-assembly--contig:-NODE-684-length-16254-cov-2.730700_pt1 | contig 16254 bp, 27 predicted proteins | sample MGYA00242498_ERZ504578 | MGnify/ENA primary metagenome ERZ504578 (study PRJEB26092, sample SAMD00036229) | human gut metagenome | host: Homo sapiens | study: EMG produced TPA metagenomics assembly of...
ATTGCGGAGTATCAAAAGTCTTGAGTTACTCTGTGATAGCATGAGCGTGCTGTTTTTGATGCGCAAAGAAGGCGGCAGCCTATATGACAAGGTATCTACAGTATTCGGATAAAAGAAAGAACTCATCTTCGACTGACTCCAGTCTACACCATGGATTCTTTCTTTACAAGTTGACCTGTAAACTGTAACTTTACCTCACCGTTTTAAAATAATTGGAAAGCGTATCCTTGACACGGTATATATCATGGTATGTACTAAGGATATAAAGGAGGTGTCTCACTATGATGACTGCAAAATTATTCGAAAATGGCCGGAGCCAGGCTGTAAGGCTGCCAAAGGAATACCGCTTCCAGGGGGATGAGGTCCTGGTCAATAAAATAGGCGACGTGGTCCTCTTAATGCCGAAAGGGGATAAATGGTCCGGATTCCTAAGCGCTTTGAACCTGTTTTCCGATGATTTCATGGAAGAAGGACGTGGAGAGACGGCCGGGCAGGAGCGGGAAGAACTATGAAATATATGATGGATACAAATATCTGCATTTATGCCATTAAAAACAAACCGGAATCAGTAATCAGAAAAATCCTGTCACAGAATCCCGAAGACCTGTGCATTTCTGTGGTGACTTATGCAGAACTCATGCATGGCGTGGAGAAAAGCCAGGCTGTAGAAAAGAACCGCATTGCGATGTCGCTGTTTCTCTCCGCAATTACAGTTTTGGATTTTGATGGCGAGGCAGCGGAAGCCTATGGACAGATAAGAGCGGAACTGGAGAGGAAAGGTACGCCAATCGATCCCATGGACCTGTTAATCGCAGGGCACGCTAGGTCACAAGGCCTGATACTTGTGACAAACAATACCAGGGAGTTTGCCCGCGTCACGGGGCTGCGGATAGAAGACTGGACATAATTTCCCGGCAATTCATCCCTAATATCCGTCTACCGCCTCACATAATTTCTACGACACATATAGAAAAACGGGCAAAGGAAGGATATAAAATGGATATTAAACAATTTCAGAAAGGGCAGAGCGCTATATGCTCAAGGAAAACCACGGATATAGCAAACCGCCTGATAGCCATGAGCAAAACTCCAAATATTTTGTTCAGGAGTTCCCTCATACGGGAAGAAAAGGCTTTTCTAATCATGCCATGATTTGTTCCTTCATTGTTATGAAATGTGAAGGTTTTCCATGGTTTCCGACCTTGTCGATTATCTGTACAACAACCTTCTCATTGCTCATTACTGCGGTTTTGATATATTCCGTCCACTGCCTTCTTATTGGACTTTTAACCGCTTCCTTAAAAACTTTGACAATGGCCTGCTTCCCATTTACGCTTTCTGGCAGGCGGCGGCACGTCAAGAAATATATATGGAGTTTTTTAAGAACCTCCCCGGAACGGGGGAGCGGTCAGCCTGTGACCTGCTCCACCTTCGCCTTTAACTCTGCCTGTTCCTTCTGCGTCTTTTCCATCAGCAGATTGAAGTTCGCTTCGCTGCTACGTCCGGCAGCCGTGTCCTCATACAGCCGCAAAACCATCTTTTCCAGAACGTCAATCCGTTCCCCGTCTTTCGCAAGGGAACGCTCCAACGCTTCCCGCTGGCCTTTCTGCTCGGCTTCGCAAGTGTCGGACAGCTTACCGGCAACGGCTTCCCCGTCTATCAGGGCGGCTCTGGCGCACTCCCGGATTTTGTTCAGCACAAGGCGGTAAAGGGTTTCGTACTCCACACGGTGCTGGGTACAGTGCTGTTTCCCATAGGCATTATAGGTCTTACAGGAATAAATCTGCTTCGGGTGTTTGTCGTGTCTCTTGGGACAATTAACCGGGAAATGACACGCCGCCTGCGCGGATCGCCATGAACCACGATTTGATGCGGGGCATAAAGGACGGGCAGCCCTTCTATCTCATGGAGCAGACGCCCAGCGTCACAAACTGGCTTCCCTACAATGCCTGAAACGGGTCGGGGGGCATGGGGCTTTTGATCTGGCAGGCCGTGGCTCACGGGGGGGACAGCGTGCTCTTTTTCCAGATGCGCCGCAGCATCGGAGCCTGCGAGAAGTACCATGGGGCGCTCATGGACCACGCGGGGCATGAGCATACACGGGTGTTCCGGGAAATGCAGGCCCTGGGGGCGCAGCTGGCGGCACTGTCAGATGCTGCCCTGGGGGCCAGGACGGCGGCGAAGGCGGCCATCGTGGTGGACTGGGATAACTGGTGGGCGCTGGAGTATTCGGCCGGGCCCAGCTGTGAGCTGAAATATCTGGATGAGGTGGAGCGGTATTACCAGCCGTTTTTTGAACTGAATATCCCGGTGGATATAGTGTCAGTGGAGGATGATCTGGAGGAGTATAAAATCGTCGTGGCGAAAGATCAGATTATATCGGGGGTTATACATGTTATACAAAACATGTATAATCCTCGACTTTTTGTTTTTGTAGAGGTATAATATCTATATAATATAGGTGTATTCCACCTATACGGAAAGGAGGATATTATGCCGGTAACTGAAAAAAAGTACCCGGATTGGGTTCAAAAGTATCGTATAACAGGAACTACCGTGAAGAAAAGGGGCGATTCGTATTATCTCTATAAAAGAACATCCCGACGCGTGAAAGGGAAAAAGTATCCGCAGCCGGTTGATACATATATCGGCGTGATTACTCCGGAAGGAGTGATACAAAGCAATAAACGAAAAGTATCTTTAACAGATGCAGAAGTATGGGAATACGGATTTTCAAAAGCCGTCTGGGAACTGTGCCCGGATGATTGGAAAAAACCGTTGGGGGATGATTGGCAGGATGTGCTTTCCATTATTCTTTTAAAACAGTCCAAAACCTCTTATATCCAGAAAACACGAGTCATGAAAAAAGAATCGGATTTCCGGTATCAGTTTGCAGCCCAGACAGCGTCCCTGTCCCGCAGAATCTATAAAAAATGGGGCATTGGTCTGGAAGAACTGCATCGGTTAGAGACCATCTATTTAGTATGCCTGGATAAAACGGAAATCATATCGAAAGTTAATGAAGCGCAGCGGGAACTTCTGGAGAAAATACAGGCGGCCTTGGAAATGTGCTGAAAGAACAGTTCCGACAGAAAAGTTGATCCATTATTTCAGGCAGATTCCGGATTATCGGTGTGGCAGAGAGAAAAGACACGATCTTGCAGAAATGCTGGTATGCGTCACCCTCGGATTCCTCTGTGGCCGGACAACGATCCGCCGGAGCCTTAAATGGTGCAAAACCCACTTGGAAGAGTTGCGGAAACATATGAAATTAAAATACGGGATCGCCTTGCTTCTACCATTACCCGGATGCTGAGCGGCATAGATGAGGAATTAGCTCTGTATGCTTTTATGGAATGGATCGGGGAGATCGTGGATACAAAGAATACCCATCTCGCAATTGATGGGAAAGCATTGTGCGGTGCAACGGAAAAAACGAAAGGAGGGACAACCCCGATGTTACTGAATGTAGTAGAAACGGTTCGGGGATTGATACTTGCACAGCTTCCGGTAGATTCAAAGACGAATGAGATTACGGTAATTCCCGAATTATTAAAGCTGCTGGATATCAGCGGAAGTATTGTAACGATTGATGCTATTGGGACACAGACTGCAATCATGGAACAGCTTCATGGACAGGGAGGACATTTTGTACTGACAGTAAAGAAAAACCAGCCAGAGGCTTATGATGAGATTCATACGTTCATGGATAGACTAGAAGAGGAAAATATCAAAAGGAAAAAGGGCGAAGCTTTGGATTCTGGAATGAGGGAGTTCCTTGAGAAATATGAAGAAAGCAGCCGGATGGAAAAAACCGGGACAGAAATGAGTACCGGACGCACCAAATATGTAAAGATGCTTCAAATCTGACTAAAAGCCAAAAAGAATGGCCGCATGTTCAAAGCATTGGGCGGATCAAACAGGTGAGGATACCCGGGGAAAAAGATAGCCAAGGGAATGATGTGATCCCATCAAAGAAGAGTTTTTGGAAAGAGGCTCCAGAAGAGTCCCAACTCCTTCTGAAGAAGAAGGAGCCGGGAAAGATGTCCAGTGTACGGCACTGATATCAGACCTCATCCTTACGGCGGAGGAGCTGGGAAGCATAAAAAGAATGCACTGGTCAATAGAGAACCGGCTTCATCATGTGCTGGACGACACATTTAGGGAAGACCGTTCGCCAGCCAAAAAGTCACGAAACAACCTGTCGCTCATCAGAAAATATGCATACAACATCCTGCGCCTGGCAATGTATGAGACAGGACTGACAAATATAATGACAGAAATGAAGGACTGTTTTTGTGACAATGCCGCCTTGCGAGAACAATATGTGTTTCAAGGAATAGCCAGTCTGTATTGACTATATATAAAGAATACCTCTGAAAAAAAGTCCTGTAAAGGGATATAGAGTTAGTTTGGGCTTTTTTACATGATCAGTTAATCAGAAACAATATGAGAGATGTGATAATGGGATTGTAATAAGTTAGCTCTGCTCATGAATAGTTCATGAAACAACCCTGGAGAGAACGAAAAACACCTTGCCACGCACACGAAAATACCGTATAATTATTCAGAATGATGTTTTGTACGGAATATGGAAACAGTTTCGTTTCATCTATCAAAAAAGCCCGTAAAATCAAAGAAAAAAGAGGCAGTCATGAGAAAATTAGCGTTAAGTGATGAGATATTATTATCGGTACAGCAGCCGGCCCGCTACATTGGCGGCGAGGTCAACATGCGTGTAAAGGATCCAAAGAAAGCGGATATCGCTTCGCCATGTGCTTTCCCGACGTCTACGAAATCGGAATGTCCCATCTGGCATTCAGATTCTGTATTCCATGTTCAACAACAGGGAGGACATCTACTGCGAGCGCGTTTATTCCCCGTGGACGGACCTGGACCCCATACTCAGGGAGAATAAGATACCGCTCTTTACCCTGGAAACCCAGGAGCCGGTAAAGAATTTTGATTTTCTGGGAATTACTCTTCAGTACGAGATGTGCTATACCAACGTACTTCAGATTCTGGATCTTTCACAGATTCCGCTTCATACCTGTGACAGAACGGAGAATGACCCTATTGTCATTGGGGGAGGGCCCTGCGCTTACAATCCGGAGCCGCTGGCCGATTTTTTTGATCTGTTTTATATCGGAGAGGGTGAAACCGTATATTTTGAGCTGATGGACCGCTACAAGGAAAATAAAAAGGCCGGCGGCACCAGAAAGCAGTTCTTGGAAAGGGCGGCAGAGATACCGGGCATCTATGTGCCGGCTTTTTATGATGTGACCTATAAGAAAGACGGGACCATTGAATGTTTTCGGCCAAATAATGAACATGCCATGCCGGTGGTTACAAAACAAATCGTAACGGACATGGACAGTGTGGGCTATATCGAAAAACCGCTGGTGCCATTCATCAAAGTGACCCAGGACAGGGTGGTGCTGGAGATTCAGCGCGGCTGTATCCGCGGCTGCCGATTCTGCCAGGCCGGGGATGTGTACAGGCCCCTCAGAGAGCACAGCCTGGAATATCTGAAGCACTATGCTTACGGCATGCTGAGGAGCACGGGGCATGAGGAGATATCCCTAAGCTCCTTAAGCTCCAGCGATTACAGCCAGTTAGAGGGCCTGGTCAATTTCCTTATTGACGAATTCAAGGGAAAGGGCGTGAACATATCCCTGCCTTCCCTGCGCATCGACGCATTTTCACTGGACGTCATGAGCAAGGTGCAGGATGTGAAAAAGAGCAGCCTGACCTTTGCGCCGGAGGCGGGATCCCAGAGGCTGCGGGACGTCATCAACAAGGGACTGACCGAAGAAGTGATTCTGAAGGGAGCCGCCGATGCCTTTGAGTCAGGGTGGAACCGGGTGAAGCTGTATTTTATGCTGGGTCTTCCCACGGAGACCGTGGAGGATATGGAGGGAATCGCGCTGCTTTCTGAAAAGATTGCGGAAGCATATTATGATATTCCCAAGGACCAGAGAAATGGAAAAGTACAGATTGTGGCCAGCTCCTCCTTCTTTGTGCCGAAGCCCTTCACGCCGTTTCAGTGGGCCAGGATGTGTACAAAGGAAGAATTCATTGAGAGAGCCAATATTGTCCGCGGCAAGTTCCGTGAGATGAAGAATTTCAAGAGCCTTAAATATAACTGGCATGAGGCAGAGCTTACCGTGCTGGAAGGAGTGCTGGCCAGAGGCGACCGCAGGTCGGCGCGGTGATAGAAGAGGCCTACCGCACAGGGGCCATCTATGACTCCTGGTCTGAGTATTTTAAAAATGATGTGTGGATGCGGGCGTTTGAGACCTGCGGCGTGGATATCGGGTTTTATACCACCAGGGAGAGAAGTCTGGATGAGGTGTTCCCTTGGGACTTTATTGATGCAGGCGTGTCAAAGGAATTCCTGATTCGTGAGTGGAACCATGCCGTGAAGGAAGAAGTGACGCCTAACTGCCGTCAGAGATGTTCAGGCTGCGGAGCCAGGGATTTTGGCTGCGGCGTCTGTTATGAAACCGTAAAGGAATAGGACAAATGAAAATTCGGATTAAATTCAGAAAATATGGAACAATGAAATTCATCGGTCATCTGGACGTTATGCGTTACTTCCAGAAGGCCATACGCAGGGCGGATGTGGATGTATGTTACAGCGGAGGATTCTCCTCATCAGATCATGTCATTTGCGGCCCTCTGGGAGTGGGAAATACCAGCAACGGGGAATACGTGGACATAGAGGTGTCCTCCACCAAAGATTCGGAAACCATGAAGAGATGTCTGAATGAGGTGATGTCAGAGGGCTTTGAGATCGTAAGCTACCGGATTCTGCCGGATGATGCGGCCAATGCCATGTCCATAGTCGGGGCCGGGGATTATACTGGCCTTTAGGCCGGGATACGAGCCTGAGGACATGGATAAGGAACAGTGGTTTCAGGGGCTTATTGCCTTTTTTGAGCGTCCCAGCGTCATGGTGACAAAGCAAACCAAGCGCGGGGAAAAGAAGATGGACTTAAAGCCCCTGGTTTATGGGCTGAGCATCTGTCCCGAGGGGGATGGTGAAATGGAAGGGCCCCGCCTGTTTATGAAAATATCCACGGGCAGCGCTGCCAATGTGAAACCGGAACAGGTGTTGGATGCGTATTACGGGTTCCTGGGGAAGGAGCGCCCGCCCTTTGCCTTTATGGTGCAGCGGGAGGAAGTATATACAGACAGGGCCTCTGAGGCTGAGAAGGAAGCCGGTATACACTCCTTTATCTCTCTGGAACAGCTGGGTGAGGAAATCAGATAATGGACAAATTAGTAGTGACCCGGCGGGGGGATAAGGTCTGTACGGCCGTGGTATCAGATGGAAAGGTAAGCCAGCTTATGCTGGAGCCGGATACCGCGGACTCCCTGCTGGGCAATATCTATATTGGCAAAGTACAGAAGGTGGTAAGCAATATCAATGCCGCCTTTATTGACATAGGACCGGGATGCACCGGATACTACAGCCTGCAGGAGCGCTGGAAGCCGGAACGGCTTAAGACCGGCGATGAGCTGGTGGTGCAGGTCAGCAAGGATGCTGTAAAGACAAAGGCCCCGGTGGTGACGGAACGTCTTTCCTTTACAGGGCGGTACTGTGTGCTGGCTGTGGGAAAGACGGAATCGGTTTTTCTGCGAAATCCGTGATGCCTCCTATAAGGCAAGGCTTCGCTCCCTTCTGGAATGTGACCTGGCCGGGACGGAGGACCTGGGCGTTATTGTGCGGACCAACGCGGTTACGGTGGAAAACCGCATTGTGCGGGAGGAACTGGCTGAGCTGATGGGGACATGGCAAAGGCTTTCGGCGGACGCTGCATGCCGGGTCTGCTACAGCTGCCTTTACAGGCGCTGCCGGGATATATAGCGGCCATACGGGATTCCTTTTGCGGGACCCTGGAAGAAATTATTACAGATGTTCCTGAGTATCACAGGGAGCTGGGGGCGTACCTGGAAATGTACCAGAAGGAAGACGCGGACCGTCTGACCCTTTATGAAGATAGCCTGCTGCCACTTAGCAAGCTTTACAGTCTGGAGACTGCTTTTGAGAAGGCGCTGGGGAAGAATGTATGGCTTAAGTCCGGGGGATATCTGGTCATAGAGCCCACAGAAGCCATGACGGTCATTGATGTGAATACAGGAAAGTATTCAGGCAGGAAAAACATGCAGGACACCATATGCAGGATAAATATGGAAGCCGCGGATGAGATTGGACGGCAGCTGAGGCTGCGGAACCTTTCCGGCATCATCATTGTGGATTTTATTGATATGGAAAGGGAAGAGGACAGGAAGGCCCTTCTTGCCCATTTGGGAGATGTTGTTTCAAAAGACCCGGTAAAGACCACGGTGGTGGACATGACGGCTTTGAACCTGGTGGAGCTCACCAGAAAGAAAATGAGAAGGCCGCTCCACGAACAGGTCTGAATATGACAATACACAGGGGATAAAGGGGAAGAAATATGAAAATCATTATTGTAGGCTGCGGTAAGGTGGGAACCACACTGGCAGAGCAGCTGAACAGGGAAAACCACGATATTACACTGATTGACTGCGACAGCGAAGCGCTCCAATCCATTTCAGACAGCACGGATGTCATGAGCGTTACCGGAAACGGGGCCGTGTACCAGGTACAGATGGAGGCGGGAATCAAGGAAGCGGATTTGCTGATTGCCACCACCAATTCAGATGAGCTTAACATGCTCTGCTGTTTGATTGCAAAGAAAGCAGGCAATTGCCATACCATTGCCCGTATCCGCAATCCCGAGTACTCAGCGGAAATCAACTATATCAGGGAAGAACTGAACCTTTCTCTGGCCATCAATCCGGAGCTGGCCGCAGCCAGGGAGATTGCCAGGCTGCTTCGTTTTCCCAATGCCATCAAGATTGAGCTGTTTGCCAAGGGTAGGATTGAGCTCCTCAAATTCCTGATTCCCAAGGAGTCCATTCTGGACCGGATGAAGGTAATGGATGTGGTGAGCCGGTTAAAGAGCAATGTACTGATTTGCGCCGTGGAGCGCGGGGATGATGTGGTGATACCTGACGGCAACTTTGAGATGAGAGGCGGAGATAAGATGTCCTTTATTGCGCCCCATGCAGACTGCGCTGATTTCTTCCGCAAAGCGGGAATTGAAAACAACACGGTTAATTCCGCCATGTTTGTGGGAGGAGGAAAGCTGACCGTGTACCTGGCCAAGGCTCTGGCTGATACCAAGATAAAAATTAAGATTATTGAGCAGGATGAGGAGCGGTGCAGGATTTTAAGCGAGATTCTTCCTCATGCAATGATCATACACGGAGATGGTTCGGACCAGAAGCTGCTTTTAGAAGAGGGAATCCGTCAGACGGAAGCATTTGCCTCCCTCACTGGTTTTGACGAGGAGAATATCCTGCTGTCCCTATATGCGGCCAGCCAGTCCAGGGCCAAGCTGATCACCAAGGTGAACAAGATAGCCTTTGAAAATGTTATTAACTCCCTGAACCTGGGGAGCGTTATATATCCCAAGATGCTGACGGCCGACATCATCCTGCAGTATGTTAGGGCTATGCAGAACTCCATGGGCAGCAACATAGAGACTCTGTATAAAATCGTGGCCGACAAGGCCGAGGCGCTGGAATTCAGGGTGAGGGGGGATTCGCCTGTGCTGGGGATTCCGCTGGAGAAGCTGAGGACCAGGAATAATCTGTTGGTGGCATGCATCAACCGCAACGGCCGCATTATCATGCCCCGAGGCAAGGATACCCTGGAGGCAGGGGACACAGTCATCATTGTGACCACCCATACAGCTTAATGATTTGAAGGATATCTTAATGTAAAGGCGGGCGGGACGACATGAATCGAAGTATAATCATTTATATGCTGGGCTGGATCATGAATATGGAAGCCATTTTCATGACGCTGCCTGTCATTACGGCTGTTGTCTACAGGGAAAGCATCGGCTTCATCTATCTGGGCGTTGCGGTTGTCTGCGGTCTGCTGGGTTTTTTGTGCACCAGGAAGAAGCCATGCACAAAGATGTTTTTTGCAAGGGAAGGATTTGTGACGGTTTCCCTGGGATGGATTGTATTGAGCTTTTTCGGGTGTATACCCTTTGTCATAAGCGGAGAGATTCCCCATATCATTGATGCCATGTTTGAAATCGTATCGGGCTTTACCACCACAGGCTCCAGTATTATCCCCAAGGTGGAGGATATGTCCCATGCCACCCTGATGTGGAGAAGCTTTTCCCACTGGATTGGCGGTATGGGAATTCTGGTGTTCATCCTGGCGATTCTGCATGGCAGGGGATTACAACATGCATATTATGAGGGCGGAGAGCCCGGGCCCTTCCGTGGGAAAGCTGGTGCCTAAAATCCGAATTACTGCAAAACTGCTGTACTCCATATATTTTTGCATGACCATCGTCATGATGATCCTTTTGCTGCTTGGAAAAATGCCTTTATTCGACAGCATATGCATGAGCTTTGGAGCAGCCGGTACAGGAGGCTTTGCTGCCGTAATTCAGGACAGGCGGATTACACGGTGTACCAGCAGGCTGTCATCACCATTTTTATGCTGCTTTTTGGCGTGAATTTCAATGTGTACTACCTGCTGCTCATACGCAGGCCCAAGGATGCGGGACGGTGCGAGGAGCTGAGGGGATATCTGGCCGTGGTGGCCATTGCCATCCTGCTCATCACCATCAATATCCGGAATCTGTTTCCGTCCCTGTTTATGGCATTCCATCAGGCGGCGTTCCAGGTTTCCTCCATCATTACCACAACAGGATACTCCACCATTGACTACAACAGCTGGCCGGAGTTTTCCAAGACAATCCTGCTGCTCATCATGTTTATCGGCGCGTGCGCCGGCAGTACGGGCGGTGGCATGAAGGTTTCCCGTGTCATGATTGCGTTTAAGGAAATAAAAAAGGAGATGGCATCGGTTATCCATCCCCGCAGCGTGAAGGTGCTGAAGTTTGAGGGAAAGCCCCTGGAGCATAATATCCTCAGGTCCCTTAATGCTTATATTATTGTTTATTTCATAATATTCGGCATATCCATCCTGATTGTGAGTCTGGACAATTATGATTTCATGACATCCTTCTCGCTGTGGCCGCCAACTTAAACAACATCGGTCCCGGCATGTCCGTGGTGGGTCCGTCCTCTAACTATTCCATGATGTCCTATTTGTCCAAGACCGTGCTCATATTCGATATGCTGGCCGGAAGGCTGGAGCTTTTCCCCATGCTGGTGCTCCTGTCTCCGGGAACATGGAAACGCAGTTGAGATTTGTGAAATGCAAGTGAAAAAACAGTGACTTTTATTGACGAATCCGGGCCTCTGGGGTATGATTTCCATAAGAAATCCATGGGTTACGCTTTTTGCGCATACGGAACTCATCGTGAAGGAGGGGACGGATTGGTAAGATTCAAAAAAGGCACAAAGGCGCCGGCGCCTGATACTGGCACTCTCCCTGGCTTCGTCATATCCGGCCGTATCTTGGGCCGGTGAGACGGAGGATACAGAGAGGATAATGGAGACAGGGGAGAGAAAACGGGCTGAGGCTTCGGAAGATGCAGTCGTCTATGGACCGGGAAGCTATGTTATCGGTGAGGACATTTTGCCGGGAGAATATGCGGTTTTTACGGAGGACACATCGGAGCATAACGCCTATTCCACCTGCACCATTACCTTATATAAGATGATACGGATGCTCGGCGCATCGGAACCTTCCAGTTTCAGCACCACGGACTGATTTCCCTATATAAGGGACAGCATCTGGTAATCACGAAAGGATACGCGGTGGAGGCGGACCGGGCGGGCATCACCCGGGGACCACCGGCATGTACAAGGCGGGCCGGGATATGGAACCGGGGACATACCGCATCACGCCCCTTACCTCCGGCAGCGGGTATTACGCCCTGTATAATGATGTGAGATATTATTATGACTATATAGATGAATACGCTGCATTGTTTGAGCCGGTTACGGTCAATATCGCAAACGGTCAGTATCTGGAGCTTTTTGATGCCGGTTCAATAGAGCGGGTGCCGGACTGAAACATAAGTCCATCACAAAAAAGTCCATCATAAAAGCCTGCAAAATGATAAAATATAAATAAAAAAATATGGAAATTCCGGTTGACATCGGAAAAGGAAAATGATATGATATACCAGTATGCCGCACAGCGGGGTTGTAAGAGTCTGCCAGTATTCCCAGGAAAAAAGCAGGCCGCCGAAGCTGGCGAGTAATGATAATAGGAGGTGCCTTTCATGTACGCGATTATAGCAACAGGCGGAAAGCAGTACAAGGTAGCAGAAGGCGATGTCATTAAGGTAGAGAGACTGGGCGCAGGCGCAGGCGAGACCGTAACATTTGACCAGGTGCTGGTTGTAAATAACGGCGAGCTGCAGATTGGATGCCCAACCGTTTCCGGTGCAACTGTTACAGCAACAGTTGAGAAGGAAGGTAAGGCTAAAAAGTGATCGTTTACAAGTATAAGAGAAAAACTGGCTATCACAAGAAGAACGGCCACAGACAGCTCTATACCCAGGTGAAGATTGAAAAAATCAACGCTTAATTGTAAATGATATGATTAAAGCAACCGTATTCAAGAATTCCACAGATTCAGGCAATGCTGTTTACACAGGGATTGTGATGGAGGGACATGCCGGTTATGCCGATGAGGGTGAGGATATCATCTGCGCGGCGGTTTCGGCTCTGGCTCTTAACTTTTCAATTCAGTGGAGGCATTTACGGAAGATGGATTTGAAGGCGGGGCGGGAGAGAGCGGTTTGTTTGAATTCCGTTTCACTTCAGATATAAGTCCTGAATCAAAACTCCTGATGAACTCTTCTTATTCTGGGACTTCAGAATATTGAGAGGGATTATGGGAAATCATATATTAACGTGAAGTTAAGGAGGTGTAACACATGTTAAAGATGAACCTTCAGTTATTCGCTCATAAGAAAGGTGTTGGTTCTACCAAGAACGGTAGAGACTCCGAGGCCAAGAGACTTGGCGCTAAGAGAGCGACGGACAGTTCGTACTGGCTGGCAACATTCTGTACAGACAGCGCGGAACCCACATTCATCCTGGCAACAACGTAGGCAGGGGTGGCGATGATACCTTATTTGCTTTAGTAGACGGAGTTGTTAAGTTTGAAAGAAAGGGCAGAGACAGAAAGCAGGTTTCTGTATACCCAAGGGCAATCAACGAATAATTTCGAAGGGCTCCATACTTAGCGTATGGGGCTCTTTTTCACACCACAGGAGGTACTGTGTATGTTTGCCGATAGCGCAAAAATATTTATTAAATCCGGTAAGGGCGGAGACGGCCACGTGTCCTTCAGACGCGAACTGTATGTTCCCAACGGCGGTCCTGACGGAGGTGACGGCGGCCGTGGAGGCGACGTTATTTTCCAGGTAGACAAAGGAAAAAACACCCTGGTAGATTTCCGGCATGTGCGTAAGTATGTTGCAGAGGATGGCCGGGAAGGCGGAAAGAAACGCTGCCATGGAGCGGATGCGGATGACCTGATTGTGAAGGTGCCGGAGGGAACCGTGCTTAAAGATTTCGAGACGGGAAAGGTCATTGCCGACATGTCGGGTGACAACCAGAGGGAAGTCATCTTAAGGGGAGGCAGGGGCGGTCTTGGGAATATGCATTTTGCAACATCGACCATGCAGGTGCCCAAGTACGCGCAGCCGGGGCAGCCCGGCGCGGAGCTGTGGGTGCAGTTGGAGCTTAAGGTCATTGCGGACGTGGGCCTGGTGGGCTTTCCCAATGTGGGAAAATCCACGCTGCTGTCTGTTGTCAGCAACGCAAAGCCTGAGATAGCAAATTACCATTTCACCACCCTGAATCCCCATCTGGGCGTAGTGGACCTGGGAGACGGGGCCGGCTTTGTCATGGCTGATATCCCCGGTCTGATTGAGGGAGCTTCCGAGGCATTGGCCTGGGACATGCGTTTTTAAAGCATATTGAGCGCACAAAGGTTCTGGTCCATGTGGTGGACGGCGCTTCTGTGGAGGGCAGGGATCCTCTGGAGGACATAAAGACCATTAACCGGGAACTGGAAGCCTATAATCCGGAGCTTTTAAAGCGTCCTCAGGTGATTGCCGCCAACAAGATGGACGCGGTGTATGCAGAAGAAGACACGGAGATCATACTTGACGAGCTGAGAAACGAATTCGAGCCAAAGGGAATCAAGGTGTTCCCCATATCCGCTGTCAGCAGACAGGGAGTGAAAGAGCTCCTGTACCATATCAATGACCTGCTTAAGACGGTGGATAACGCGCCGGTTGTGTTTGCGAAGGAATTCGAGGTCCGGTATCAGGGCGACAGGAACCTGCCTTACACGGTGACCAGGGCGGATGACGGCGCTTATGTGGTGGAAGGTCCCAGAATCGATAAGATGCTCGGGTACACCAATCTGGATTCTGAGAAGGGATTTGATTTCTTCCAGAAGTTCCTTAAGAATACGGGAGTTCTGGACGACCTGGAGAAGGCCGGCATAGAGGAAGGCGATACGGTCCGTATGTATGGGCTGGAGTTTGATTATTACAAATAGAAGGAGTTATTATGACAAGCAAGCAGAGAGCTATTTAAAAGGCCTGGCTATGAACATCGATCCTGTGTTCCAGATTGGTAAATCCAGCCTTACGCCTGAGATTACCCAGGCCGTGGACGAGGCACTGGAAGCAAGGGAACTGATTAAGGTGACAGTGCTGAAAAATTGTCTGGACGACGGCGGTTCCATCGCGGATGTCCTTGCAGAGCGCACACACTCACAGGTGGTACAGGTCATTGGCAGGAAAATCGTTCTTTACCGTCCTGCCAAAGAGGAAAAGAAACGTAAGATTGTGCTGCCGGAGAAATAGACAGGCAGGTAACCGGTAAAGGTATGTGAAGAAGGGATTTGTTTGGCAAAAATAGGAATATTGGGCGGGACCTTTGACCCCATCCACAATGGTCATCTGCGGCTGGGCAGGGAAGCTTATGAGCAGTTTGGGCTGGATGCAGTCTGGTTCATGCCCACAGGAAATCCACCCCACAAAAAAGATCATAAAATTACTGAGGGAGAGATGCGTGAGCATATGGTTAAACTGGCCATTGCAGATACTCCCTATTTCCTGTATTCGGATTTTGAACTGAGACGCAGGGGGAATACCTACACCGCCCAGACCCTGTCTCTCCTGCGTGAGGAATACAGGGAGGATACGTTCTACTTCATCATAGGGGCGGATTCCCTGTATCAGATTGAACAGTGGTTCCACCCGGAGCTGGTCATGAAGCTGGCGGTGCTTCTGGTGGCCGGACGTGCCTATCATGATGACCACCAGCCTTGACAGGCAGATTGAATATCTGACTGCCAGATATGGGGCAAAGATTTACCCCATCCGCTGCCGCGAGATGGATGTGTCCTCGGAAGAGATAAGGACATCCGTGTCCAACGGACATTCCATCCATGGATTTGTGCCGGATGCAGTGGAAGAATATATTAAGGACCATGGACTGTACGGGGGCTGCGTCAAGAACCCGGTCCTGGCCGGCAAAGGAGAATGAATGTATGGAAAACCAATGCAGCCAGATTATGTTATACAGGAAAAACCTTAAGAGAAAGCTGGCGCCCATGCGCTATGAGCATTCTCTCAGCGTGTCATACACCTGCATGAATCTTGCCATGCGTTACGGCTGCGACCTGGACAAAGCGGAACTGGCCGGACTGCTGCATGACTGCGGGAAGCGGTATTCGGATGATATCATATTGAAAAAATGCTTGAAACATGGTCTGGAAGTAACGGACGCGGAGTACAAGGCCCTGCCTGTGCTTCACGCAAAATACGGGGCATGGCTGGCAGAGCACAAGTATCAGATTACGGACCGGGAAATCCTGGATGCCATCGGCTGCCACACCACAGGCAGGCCGGAGATGACCACTCTGGATAAAATCCTCTATATAGCGGATTATATAGAACCCAGGCGTTACAAGGCCGAGAATCTGCCAAAGATAAGGCGGTTGGCCTATGAGGACCTGGATGAGACCATGTATGCCATATTGGCAGGAACCTTGGATTATCTGAAAAAAAAGGGGGGAAGCATTGACCCCTTGACGGCTCAGGCATATGAATATTTTAAAATAGGTAATTGCGAAACGAGTTCACAATCTTGATTCCAATAAGGATAAAACCCGGCAAGGCCGGGTTTTGTGGAGGCTGATGCAGAGAACAGGTTTTTATAGCAACAGAATAAGGCAGCTGTGAACAC
>ENA-OQCK01000686-OQCK01000686.1-human-gut-metagenome-genome-assembly--contig:-NODE-686-length-16196-cov-9.086502_pt1 | contig 16196 bp, 18 predicted proteins | sample MGYA00242498_ERZ504578 | MGnify/ENA primary metagenome ERZ504578 (study PRJEB26092, sample SAMD00036229) | human gut metagenome | host: Homo sapiens | study: EMG produced TPA metagenomics assembly of...
CTTAGCTCAGTTGGTTAGAGCATCTGACTGTTAATCAGAGGGTCCTTGGTTCAAGTCCAAGAGGAAGAGCAAAAGAGAGATACCTATTAATAGGTATCTCTTTTTTCTTTTGTTCTTTTTCCGTTATTCACAGGGTTTTCAACAGGGTTATTAACAATCCTGTAATCTTCCTACCCTCTCCAAGCGATTAAAAATAAGTTCTTTAATTCTTCCGCAAGGACTCCACGACGCATATTGGGAAGATGAACGTTATCCCGCAAATCAGCGGGCATGTCTTTAATAAGTACATCCGACTCCTGCGAAGCCTTATAAATAAACTCCGTATCAAATAAAAAGCGATTCACCTGAGTTGAGGCCAAAAACGATTTTCCCCGCTGGTTAAAACCTTTCAAACCTCCTTGAGCATCCGTATGCGTTAATCCTAGAAGCGTAAAATTCAATATACGGGAAGCATAACTCATAATCTTTCTTCGAGTACTTAAATGGGTATAATAAGTATGATTTCGCACGGCGATAACGACATCATATCCCGATTCCAACCATTCTACCATCCGGCAGATAGAATCCGTCTCATACGGGAAATCATAGTCCGTATATAAAGTAATAGATGAGGTGGAATGAGACAAGCCAGCCCTAACAGCGACTCCTTTTCCCTTATTCGTATCATAACTTACGATCATCGTATCAGGGAGAGCCTCCAGAAGACGTCCCACCGCATCCTTCGTAAATCCTCTCTTCGAAGCGTCATTCACGACGATAAAACGAAGTGAGCGACCTTTAAGCATCTTTACCAATTCCGCATGTTTCTCGATCATCAAACGTTCCCAGCCTTCTTGTGGGTTATAACAAGGCAAGATAAGGTCGATCGCCACCTCTTTACCCGGGAGAGTCTTCGGCCGATGAAGCGGCTCTGAAAAATCCAATGTCAATTGCTCCCATACGATCTTAAACCAGATCAACACACAAGGTAGTGCTTTCAACGCATAAGGAATAACATACGTTTTCCGGATATAACAGGGAAATATATCTGTAGGGGAAAGGGATGTAAGAATAAAACAGAAAACGAATAGTACCGTATTCAAGACAGGAGTCGTCTTACGGGTAGGCGTACCTATATACCAAAGGCAGACGGCTATCATGGCTCCCAAATATCCGCTATTCTCTGTTCCGGAGCTAAAAAGAACCATGAACAAAAGAGTAGAGCAAAGAAAATGCATGCGAAACCGCTGGTTATCATATTGATTTATCCTAAAATAAGGAGCAATAAATAAAAGTAGCCCGGGGATAACCAACCAGAGATCACTATACGTATTGACTCCCGAAATCTTACGAACCATCCCCAACAAAGAGATATTTGTATAAGGAGTAAATAAATTCTCTACATTCTTATCGAGAAGTACCTCATACCATTTCACGTATTGACTTGCCACATATTGAGGAGACGTATATAACATCGGAAGAACATACAAGACTATGCCCCAGAAAATAAGTCCTTTCAAAAAGGCGATCCGGCGTTTTGAGAATAACAGGAAAGCAAGACCGACAATGCCATAAATCTTAGTCATCGTACCCAAAACGATCATTAGCGCCGCCCAAAACTCCTGTTTCCGCTCAATAAAAATAAACGAGAATAAAATCATGCCGGCTATGGCTATGTTAAATTGCTGCATAAGAACACACGTAAACAACTCATTCAAGCATACCCAAATGACAAACGCCTGTTTCCAATCCGCCAATCCGAGTTTACGGATAGCCATATAAAGCAGCAAGCTATTCGCGAGACACCATAGCAACATCCCGATATAAGGAGAGAAGAGGGAGAAAGGCGCTATTATAGCCGTAAAAGGGATCCCGTATAAAAACCGGTCGTGGTATTCATTCGGATAATATATATAAAGGTCTTTCAACTCTAACGCATGGAAAAAGGAAGCCCTATAAATCATAAAGTTATTATAAGTCCTTCCCACAGGTAATTTCAATAAGCAAGCGACAAGGGCCGTCGCAAACCAAACAAATCCGACAAACCTCGGATTCTTAAATATCGGGCGTCTAAAAAAAACTCTCAACATATCCTTTTTTATTCGTTACAACTCCACTTTCAAATAAAACTTCTGACAGCCTATATGTTCAAAAGACTCGCCAACGCATAAAAACCCCTATCTAAAACAGTAGAAAAAACGTAAAAAGCATTTTTTTAAGTATTATCTTCGCGACATGGGAAAGAATAAATTAGCTAAGTTTGACGATATGGCGGGCTATCCGCACGTATTCCAATACCCTTTCGCCGCCCTACAAGAAAAAGGGTTTGATATGAAAGGACAGTGGCATGAACGTTTTTTCAAGAACGATCACCCTATTGTCTTGGAATTGGGATGCGGAAAAGGGGAATATACCGTAGGTTTGGGAAAGCTTTTCCCAAATAAGAATTTTATTGGTGTCGATATCAAGGGAGCACGTATGTGGACCGGAGCGAAAGAATCGCTGGAAGCCGGGATGAATAACGTGGCTTTCCTACGTACCAGTATCGAATTGATTTCCTATTTCTTCGCTCCGGGCGAAGTAGCCGAGATCTGGATCACATTTCCGGACCCTCAAATGAAAAAGGTCAATAAGCGTCTGACCGGAACCCGTTTTATGAAAATGTATCGGGAAATCCTTTCCGGAGATGGCATTATCCATTTAAAAACGGACAGTAACTTTATGTATACCTATACGTGCGAGATGGTAAAAGCGAACCATTATCCCGTATTGTTCAGTACAGACGACCTATATCATTCCAATCTGGCGGATGAGATCTTATCCATCAAGACCTATTACGAGCAACAATGGCTGGATCGTGGATTAAACATCAAATACATCAAGTTTGTTTGTGAAGAAAGGGAACGATTGGTGGAACCTGACGTAGAAATAGAGTTAGATCCTTATCGTAGCTTTAATCGCAGTAAACGAAGCGCTTTGGCTTCTGGTAAATAAAAGAATGACTTAAAAAAATCAACAGATATGACAATCTATCCGAATCTGATTATTGAGGCGTTGAAGAACGTTCGTTACCCGGGTACCGGAAAGGACATCGTTTCCATGGGCCTCGTAGAAGACAACATTCGTATCGATGGTATGAATGTCACCTTCTCGTTATTATTCGAGAAGCCGAATGATCCGTTTATCCGCTCCGTAGTAAAAGCCGCGGAGACAGCTATCTTAACCTATGTAAGTCCGGAGGTGAATATCAAGGGAAACATCACGGTAAAAGCCCGTCAGTTAGCTCGCCCGGAACCGGATAAATTATTACCGCAAGTAAAAAATATTATCGCCGTATCTTCCGGTAAAGGAGGAGTTGGTAAAAGTACCGTTGCCGCTAATCTGGCTGTCGCATTGGCTTTACAAGGATATAAGGTAGGATTGCTGGATGCCGATATATTCGGGCCGTCCCAACCCAAGATGTTCAACCTAGAAGAGGCTCGCCCTTATATGGAAGAGGTAGAGGGCAGGGAACTGATCAAACCGGCCGAAAATTATGGTGTCAAGATGTTATCCATCGGCTTCTTCGTAAATAAAAACGACGCGGTCCTATGGCGTGGAGCAATGGCTAGCAACGCATTGAAGCAATTGATCGGCGACGCCAACTGGGGTGAGCTTGATTATTTCTTAATCGATTTACCTCCCGGAACGAGTGATATCCATTTGACAATGGTGCAAACACTAGCGATAACCGGAGCCGTGGTAGTAAGTACGCCGCAAGAGGTTGCTTTAGCGGACGCTCGTAAGGGTATCAGCATGTTCACTGGAGATAAGGTTAATGTCCCTGTTTTAGGATTGATCGAGAATATGGCTTGGTTTACCCCAGCGGAATTACCGGAAAACAAATATTATATATTCGGAAAGGAAGGTTGTAAACGCCTAGCTGAAGAACTGAACGTGCCGTTACTGGGACAGATTCCTATCGTACAAAGTATCTGCGAAGGAGGAGATCAAGGAAAGCCGGTAGCGTTGAACCCGGACTCGATCACAGGTAAGGCATTCCAAGAATTGGCCGAGAATGTAGTCAAGCAGATAGACTATCGCAACGAGCATCTGGCTCCGACAGAGCGAGTGATTGTAACCAAGAAATAAAGATGATTTATATACGTATATACGTGTGGTCTCGCACGTATATACGTATCGTCCTACACGTACGCTCGCATGGGCCTACGCCTATATACGTATCAGCTTATGCGAACGTACGTATAAATTCAGCCCACAATATACTTGGCTTTCTTACCGCAAATCTTTCTGATACCCAACACAATCAGCCAAGATACAGCGAATGCTACCACAGAAGCGGCAGGAATCTGTAAACCCAAAGGGATATTCAAGGCTCTCGCCAGCAGCACGCTGGTCCCGTAAAGAAATAATGTACCATATAGATACCGAAACCGCATATGGTTAAATTCGCCAACATTCGCTTAATCGTATCCGACTTAACATTTACTTTCTTCGCCAGTAAGAAGATAGGAATCGTCATCATCACCACATTGGGAGAACAATAATAGAAGAATAACTCTAACTGTTCCTCCGTGTAAGCAGGCAAAGCGGTCGTATAGCGGAAACCGAAGAAAGTAATGGCATAGCTACGACAAACATAGGAATGCCTATCCCAACGATCTTTCCTAACGACCAATCATGATTCCGCAGATAATGCCCCAATAGCAAGTAACCGTTAAACCCGGCGAAATAATAAAGCATACTGAATTCATTCCATGAGCATCCACCCCAAATGTAAGGAGATACGAATTCCCGATAATAAGGAATAAACAAAGTCACTCCCCAACCTGCCAGAAACCATAATTTCGCCTTATCCGAAACTTTCTCGACCCAAGCGGAGAAGATCGGCAAATAAAGATATAAACCTATCAGTAAATAGATATACCACATATGTACATCCAACAATGAGAAATTGAACGGTATCTGGCAATATAGCCTAAAGACACACTCAACGATTGACGAGTCACCTCTTCTCCCGAATAAGGGAAGAAATCAAGAATAAGTTCCGGCCTCAAACCAAGCAGCCCCGTAAACCAAGGAAATAAATTATAAATAACAGACCAAATCAAGAAAGGCCAGAATACACGCAATATCCTTTTCTTATAGAAAATAGAAGTCTCTTCCCGGACCGGTAGCAACAAGGCTCCCGTAATCATAACGAACAGAGGTACACAAGGACGAAGAAAAGCCCCATAGGCAGCTCCCCAAAACTTAATATCCCCAATAATCGGAGAATCTCCGGGATAGAAATTAAACGGGTCTGTACAATGACAGCAAACAACAGTAAACATCGCGATCAGGCGAACAACGTCCAACCATACGACATGAGTTTTCACGGTAGAGATTTGCTTTTGTTCCATATAAATAACTGTTTCATTCGTAATAGTTGGCGAATATACAAAAAAAGGAATAGTCATACATCGTATCCACGGCTATATAGCTCCGGCTCTCGCTCTTCACCCGACAGAACGGGTGATCGCAACCAAGAATCAAGAAAAGATAACATAAATTGCACCGCAAGTAGTGCAATTCTTTACGAAAAATGCACTATTCACAGTGCAAATTAGTATATTTGCGAAAACATTATAATATATGGATAAGTTACAAACAAGTTTCGATGCGATGTTACGTACTACACCTACCTCATTCCATCGATATATGTTCGACCGCATTAATTGGAACAACCGGCTATTGGGCTTAGTAGGTCCGCGTGGCGTTGGGAAAACTACTTTGATGTTGCAATATGCCAAAGAAAAACTGAACAGAAATACGACCTTGTTCGTCAACGCTGATGATTTGTACTTTTCCAGCCACCACTTAGTGGATTTAGCTGATGACTTCGTCAAGCGAGGAGGGACCCATCTTCTTATAGACGAAATCCATAAATACAAGGACTGGGCCCGCGAGCTAAAACTGATGTATGACTATCACGCGGATCTAAAGATATTCTTCACAGGTTCCTCCATCCTTGATATCAACAAGGGATCGGCAGACCTGAGCCGACGGGCTATCGTCTATTCTATGCAAGGGCTTTCATTTCGCGAATATCTTAATATGTTTCACAACATAGAGATCCAGACCCATACACTAGCCGATATCGTAGAGCACCGCATAGAACTCCCCGAGAAATTCCGTCCTTATGCCTATTTCCAATCCTATCTAGAGAAAGGGTATTATCCGTTCTCGAAAGAAGACCAATTTCATATACGCTTACAACAAGTAATAAACACGACGTTGGAAGTTGATATACCGCAGTATTCAGAAATGAGCATATCAACAGCACGAAAACTAAAGCAATTGCTCACCATCATTGCCCAAAGCGTACCATTCAAACCGAATATGAGTAGCATAGCGATTATGCTAGGAGTGAGTCGCAACAATTTATCCGATTACTTTCTTTATCTCGAGGAATCCGGATTAATCTCCCAACTACGCGATGGAGTCGGTGGCATCAGAGGGCTAGGCAAAGTAGATAAAGTTTATCTGGATAATCCTACTCTTATGTACAATTTGGGGAAGGAAATATCCAACATCGGGAACATCAGAGAAACATTCTTCTTGAATCAAACACGTGTGGAGCAAGAAGTCATCACCTCCCCTATATCGGATTTTCAAATAGCCGACTATACTTTCGAAGTTGGAGGGAAAAATAAAAAGCAAAAGCAACTGCAAGGAATAGAGAACGGCTTCGTTGTAAAGGACAATATCGAACAAGGATACATGAATGTAATCCCTTTGTGGCAGTTCGGGCTCAATTATTAAATCCGCTCATTTAGTTTCATTCGTAATAGTTGGCGAATATACAAAAAGAACACGGAGCACACAGGATACACGGCATCGCACAGATCAATATTACATATCGCAAAACAAATCCGTGTATTCCGTGTGCTCCGTGTGCTCCGTGTTCCTAAAATTAATATACAAAGTCTTTCCTACGAATAAACGCCACCGTACGATGTATTTCCGTGTACATGATAATATCCTCATCGATAAATGGCACCTCTTTCCGGTAATCCTTCAAGAACTTCTCTAATACCGGGGAAGTCCTAGCCGGACGACGGAACTCGATTCCTTGTGCAGCGTTCATCAACTCGATCGCCAAGATATGATCCAAGTTGTCCATGATCTTAAACAACTTCGTCGCCGCATTCGCTCCCATACTCACATGATCCTCTTGCCCATTACTAGACACGATAGAATCGCTGCTCGCCGCATAGCAATACATCTTATTCTGGCTTACCATACTAGCAGCCGCATATTGAGGGATCATGAAACCGGAGTTTAGGCCGGGATTAGCGACCAAGAACTCAGGCAATCCCCGCAAACCCATGATCAATTGAGCGACACGACGTTCCGATATATTTCCTAACTCAGCCAAGGCAATCGCCAAGAAATCATAAGAAATCGCCAAGGGCTGACCGTGGAAATTACCGCCGGAAATAATCTTATCCTCCTCCGGGAAGATCGTCGGGTTATCCGTCACGGAATTTACTTCGGTAAGCAGGACATTCGCCACATAATTGATAGCGTCTTTCGTAGCCCCATGCACTTGAGGGATACAACGGAATGAATACGGGTCCTGAACATGTTCCTTTTTCCGGGCGATTAACTCACTTCCCTCCAATAGCCGTCGAAAAGCGGCCCCGGTCTCGATTTGTCCGGGATGCGGACGCATCTGCTGGATACAATCCATGAAAGGATCGATACGTCCATCGAAAGCCTCCAAGGATAAAGCGGCGATCAGATCCGCTTTCTTGGACAGGCTAAACGCACGCATCAAGGCGAATACGCCATTGGCGCTCATAAATTGCGTACCGTTCAATAAAGCTAACCCCTCCTTGCTTTTCAGCTTCACAGGCTTCCAAGCGAACTCATCCAATACGCTGATCGCTTCCCGTTTGCGGCCCTTATAATAAACGTCACCCACGCCGATCAGAGGCAGGAACAAATTCGCCAGAGGCGCCAAATCACCGGAAGCGCCTAAAGAGCCACGATCATACACGATCGGAAGCACGTCATTATTGAAAAAGTCCAGAATACGTTGTACGGTGATCACCTGTACGCCACTATGCCCCAACGAAAGGGCATGCGCTTTCAATAACATCATCAAACGGACGATCACCGGACTTACCTCATCCCCTACGCTACAGGCATGACTTTTCACCAAGTTCTCTTGCAAGGTGCTCAATTCGTCCGGAGAGATATTCTTATTACATAACGAACCGAAACCGGTAGTAATCCCATACAAAGGCCCCTCCTGCTGCTCGATCTTATGATCCAAGTAATCCCGGCAACGCTGGATGCGCTCCTTCACCTCGGGTGAAAGCTCCAACTTCATATTTTGAGTAAGTATCCGTTCGATTCCCTCAAAAGAGAGAGGCTCGGAACCCACATAATAGACATTGCTCATATGCTATAATTTAGTCTTCACCCAATCCAATAACTTTTGCTCTACACGGATAGCGTTCGCCTCCAGTTCATCCGCTTTCTTCCGCATCATTCCGACGAACACCTCGTCTTGGATGGACGTTAAGTTAATTCGGACATTCAATAAAGCCCCCAATACACAAGTACGGGCAGCCATCATCGCCACGCAAGCATCCGTGACGGCATTCTGATTACCTTTGTGAGCCACATAGATAATCGTCTCCATTACGGAACCGATCTCCTCCGCCACCCTCATCGGAACAATAGCCGCCTCCTTCGTTGCGCTCTGTATCGCATTCGTACGGATCACCTGTTCGTCAGGCGTTTCTTTCGGCAACTTAAAAGCGGAGAATACACGATCATAAGCCTCGCTGTCCTTATCGATATATTCAGTAAGACGCTCACGGATCAAAGCCGCCTCGATAGCGATCGTTTTCATTTGTCCTTCCACTTCCGCATATTTCTTTTTACCAACAGTCAGATGGGCCACCATCTCTGTCAAAGCTGCCGCTATAGCGCCATTCAAGGCAGATATACTTCCACCACCGGGAACGGGAGCACTACCCGCCGTTTCCGCCAAAAAATCTTTAATTGTCAAGTCTGCTAACATAGTATTTTGATTTAAATGATTCAACAATTCTTATCTTACATCATATAAAGTTCCCCATCCTTAATTACAGTATCCACGAGATTCATTCCCACATGATAAGGTAGGAACTTATAAGACGGGTATTTCAGCAAGATCACGTCCGCACGTTTTCCCACGCTGATACTTCCAATCTCGGAGGCACGTCCCACAGCTGCGGCTCCATTAATGGTCAATGCCGTTACCGCTTCTTCAGGGGTCATCTTCATATAGATACAGGCCAAGGCTATCATCATCGGGATTGAGGCAGAGAAACAACTTCCCGGATTTAGATCGGAAGCTAAAGCCACTGCGCAACCGGCATCTATCATCTTCCTTGCAGGCGCATACGGCTCATTCAAGGAAAAGGCAGTCAGCGGAAGTAAGGTAGCCACGACACCCGCTCTTGCCAGACGTTTGATGCCTGTATCCGATATATGTAATAAATGATCAGCACTTACACACTTCAAGGAGGCCGCCAGTTCCGCCCCTCCGAAAGGAACGATCTCATCCGCATGCATCTTCAATTTAAAACGATGATGACGGGCGGCACGAAGCAAGCGCTCACTCTGTTCTAACGAGAAAACGCCTTTCTCACAAAACACATCACAAAATGTAACCGTATGTTCGGCTCGGATGACAGGAAGCACTTCCTCGATCATATAATCCACATAATCGTCCGTACGACCGGCAAATTCAGGAGGAACAGCATGAGCTCCCAAAAAGGTCGATACGACATCCATCGGATGAGACTCATTCAGGTCCGACATGACACGAAGCTGAACTAATTCTGTTTGCAAATCCAAACCATAACCACTTTTCCCCTCCACCGTGGTAACACCCATGGAGAATAACTCATCCAAACGTTCTTCCCCTCTGTCCCATAGTGTATCGAAATCACTTTCACGGGTAGCTTTCATCGTATTCACGATACCTCCACCACGCTCCATGATCGACATATAACTATCTCCTCGCAATCGCCAAGAGAACTCCTCCTCCCGGTAACCGCCAAAGATAAAATGCGTATGGCTATCTACAAATCCGGGTAACACCGCTTGGTTCTCCGCCCGAATCTCCAAATAATCCTCCGCATGGATGTTTCGAAGTACCTCCTCCGTAGGTCCTACATGCGTAATAACCCCATCAGACATCGCTACGCTCCATCCTCGATAACGCCTAAATCAGACATCTCCGCTCCCCGTCGCGCTTATCCCCATGGCAAGTGACGATCTGGCAGCATTCCTGATTAATATCTTGCTATTCTCCATACGCTATTCCATAATACGGGCTTCCAATACTTGATTCATAGAAAAGTCCTCTAATCCCAAATAGTAAGAGGCCGTATCGATCAACGCCTCCATAGGAACCAAGCCGATATCTCGCTCCCCACCACCGGAACACCATATCTGCGAGCTTCGATACGAACTAACTCGAAGGCCCGGTACAAGGCCGTACGGGTATAATCGGTCATATTAATAGAGACCTGTACGATACCACGTTCCTTCAACTCAACCCCCATCGCTTTACAATAGCGTAAACCTCCGCCGATGAAACGGATTTTCTTCGCTATATCCGTAGCGATCTGCAATTGATTCGTTCCTAAGTTCACATTATAGGCGACCAAAGGCATGCGCTCCTATGGCGACCGTACCGGCTGTCGGATGTCTTTCGGCCGGACCAAAATCAGGTTTCCACTCCGGTTGATGGATTTTCTCTGCCATCCCTTCAAACTCTCCTTTACGGATCGCCGCCAGATTCTCCCGGTAAGGGGCGGAAGCCGATTTCTCATATAAGAAGACCGGCACGGCATAACGAGCGCCCACTTCCTCCCCTACTTCCTTAGACAAGGCGATCGCCTCTTCCATCGTACATCCGCGAATCGGTATAAAAGGAACCACATCTACGGCCCCCATTCGAGGATGTTGACCGCTATGCTTGTTTAAATCGATCAGCTCAACGGCAACTCCAATGCCTCCAATACGGCTTGTTTTAAAGCGACTGGCTCCCCTACCACGGTAACAACCAAACGATTGTGATCCTCGTCATTACTATAGTCCAACAGTTTAACACCCGTCTTAGCCCGGAAAGGCGCTACGATCTTATCTATCTTCTCCAGATCCCGTCCTTCACTGAAGTTAGGGACACATTCCATAATCTTATTCCAAGTACTCATACCTTTTTATTTAATGATGTTTGTACGATTTCATGAATAACGCCCTCTCCGGGATATACGGGAGGGTAATATGATACTGTTCGCCACGGTTCTCATTGAAGTAGCGCTCGTACGCATCGCATTCGGGTTACGAGCCCATGAGCGACGGGCGACACCCCCCATCACGTCCCATATCATAGCAGAGCGAAGTATCTCGTCCACCCGCTCACTACCATCGAGAACCATACCGAAACCTCCGTTTATCGCCTTACCGATACCAACCCCTCCACCATTATGAAGAGCGACCAAGCTCATACCCCGGGCGGCATTTCCAGCGAAGCACTGCACCGCCATATCAGCCATCACATTGCTCCCGTCCCGTATATTAGAGGTCTCACGGAATGGAGAATCCGTACCGCTCACGTCATGATGGTCTCGTCCCAACATAATCGGGCCTACCTCCCCATCACGTACCATTCGGTTAAACTCAAGGGCGATCTTCAAGCGCCCCTCAGCGTCTTGATATAAGATCCGGGCTTGCGTACCCACCACCAAACGGTTCTTCTCCGCGTCACGTATCCAATTATAATTATCCATATCCTGCCCTCTTCGAGTCGGATCGATACACGCCATAGCCGCATGATCCGTGCGAATCAAATCTTCCGGCTTACCGCTTAAACATACCCAGCGGAAAGGACCGTACCCATAATCAAATAATTCCGGCCCCATGATATCTTCCACATAAGAAGGCCATATAAAACCATCTTTCTCGTCCACACCGTTACGGGAAATCTCATGTACACCGGCATCATAGATCGCTTTCATGAAGGAGTTCCCATAGTCAAAGAAATAGGTACCCCGGGCAACCAGACGCTTGATCACCTCGAAATGTCGCTTCAACGTTTTATCGACCAAAGCACAAAAGTCTTCCCGGTGATGAGCCAATAATTCCGTACGTTCCTCAAACGTCACGCCTGCCGGACAATAACCACCTTCATAGACCGCATGACACGAGGTCTGGTCACTCAAAAGGTCGATGGAAAGCCCCTGTTTATCGGCATATTCCAATAAATCCACGATATTGCCATGAAAAGCGATAGAGATCGGTTCTTTCTTACGAATCGCCTCATCGGCTAAGGAGAAAGCTTTCCCCATATCATCCGTCACATGCTGAACCATCCTTGGCATCGGCGTGTCTCGATACGGGAAGCGTCTACCTCGGCGATTATACTGGCAGCACCGGCAATCACGGCGGCTTTAGGTTGAGCGCCACTCATTCCTCCTAAACCGGAAGATACAAACAGATAGCCTCGCAAATCCTTATCTTGTGGAATCCCTAATTTCTTACGTCCGGCATTCAACAAGGTATTAAACGTACCGTGTACGATACCTTGCGGGCCGATATACATCCAACCTCCGGCCGTCATCTGTCCATAATTAGCGACTCCCATCTGGGCGGCGATATGCCAATCCTTTTGGTTATCGAACATTCCCACCATCATGGAGTTCGTGATAATCACCCGTGGGGCATCCGGCTTGGAATGAAACAATCCCAGAGGATGCCCAGATTCAATCACCAAGGTCTGCTCCTCGGTCAGCTCCTCCAAATACTTCTTAATCAAACGATATTGCATCCAATTCTGGCAGACCTGCCCAGTCTCGCCATACGTAACCAACTCATAAGGATACAAAGCGATATCAAAGCAAAGGTTATTATCGATCATTACTTGAAAGGCTTTTCCCTCGATACATTTACCTTTATATTCAGAGATAGGCTTCGCTTTCAAGTCTCCCTGCGGACGGTAGCGATAACCATAGATCCGTCCCCGGGTCAATAATTCCTCCATGAACTCAGGAGCTAGCTTCTCATGTAATTCAACAGGGATGTAACGAAGCGCGTTCATCAATGCCGTTTCTGTTTGAGCGGGCGTAAGCGAATAGCCGCGATCAGGAGCACGGCGAATACCGGAAACGAAGGAAGGATATTCCGGCAAATAGTTATCAAAATGTATTTCCATAACGTGAATGATTTAGTAGGTGCTTACAATCTGCAAGAAATTTCACGGATTCAGCGCCGACAAGTTAGCGATTATCCAAATCCCAGCCAATTATCATTCCATGTTTAGAAGCATAAAAAAGCCCCCGTCTCTCTCATCCACCCTAAGGGAAAGAAAGACGGGGGCATAATTATAATTGTTCTGTAGTAGAAGTTGTTTCGTAAATACAATATTTCATAAAAGAAATCAAAAATAAGTTTTGACAGCAAATTCAAATTGTTCTATGAATATCTTCTTGAAAGCGGCAATGTTATTCTGTTCATAGAATATCAGCATGGCTTTTTTGTAGTCTATGGAATCAACCGTTCTGAATGAGATTGGGCAATAACCATTGGCTATCAGTATGGCATTGCTTGTGATACGGGCAGTACGTTTGTTTCCATCCGAAAATGCCTGAATATAAGAAAGGAGAACCAGTGCAAGTAATGACTTCTCAAAGATATTGTCTTTGCCATTGATAAGTTTACAGGAATCTTCCAATGCCTCACGAATCTGGAACTCGTTATCAAGGGGACGATAGTTCGTACCTGTGATACCCACACGTCGGCGTCGTATGTTTCTTTCCACACCTAAGTCCTTGGTCAGTAAAGAATGGATGTCCTCTATGCGGTGGACGGATATTTCCTTAAGATAGTCGGGCACATTGAGAACAAAATCAAGCGCATCCTTGTGATTGAGCAGCATGATAGCTTCTTCCCTTGTCTTACCAGTAGCTTCCTGTCTTTCTTTCAGCAGGCGCTCCGTTTCTAGCAGGGAATAAGTATTGCCCTCGATTTGTGAAGATTTCCACGACAGGTCAACTCCCAGTCTTTCCATCTCCTTTTTGTAATCTGTTTCAGAAAGTTCTTCAAGGTGGGTTCTGAAAGTGGACTGAGCTTTATCCAAACGTTTACATTCCTCTTCTGTGAAAAGTGAAACCTTTGGCAGAATCTGTTTTATGAGTTCGAAATTGAAATTTTCCTGCACAGTACGATCATCCATTTCATTCTTGAAATAGGTATCAATATCCAAAGGCATCGTTACCTGAGCTTGTGGAGTAAGCGAGTATTTGGTAGCAGGTCCTTTTCCATACACTTCTATAAGACCTTTGCTGACAGCATCAGCCAAGAGTCTTTTCATGGTGCTGTCGCTTGGTGCATTTACCAGCATGGAAGCTATCGCTCCTCTATTTGATAGCGGATGATAGTGCAATACCTGTAGGATTTCTGTTTCGATAGTCATAACATTCCTTTCACTAAATCGGCTCAAAAGTACTAATTTCCCTTCAACTATCGGCTCAAATTGAGCGATATTCGTATCTTTACCGCAATATTTGAGCGATTTGCAATATTTTCCCAATACCCAATGCGTAGGAACACGATCCTAGCTCTCTCACACATGGTCATAAACTCCGCTCTCGAATAGAGTAAGACTTTGGGGCGAAGGAAAAGTTCAGCTAAAGAACACAAAAAAAGGTGCATCAAAATGACACACCCTCCTCGTAACAAAAATAAAATCTTTATGATTAGCCTTTACTTAGGCCTACGCATTGAAACGAATTTAGCTCATGAAAGCTGTTAAAATCAACGCTCAATCAAGCCCCTTATACCTCCAACAATATACTCAATATCCCGATCCGTTACATACGGACCGGAAGGCAAGCACAACCCGACCTTAAACAAAGATTCGCTCACCCCATTCACATAAGCCGGGCAATCCCTATAAACAGGTTGCTTATGCATCGGTTTCCACAAAGGACGGGATTCTATACCCATCGCGTCAAGTCCCACACGCATCGCCTCGACATTGGCATTCGGCTCGCAATCCGTATGTGCGTTAACCGCCGCATGAGTCACACCGCCCGCACCACCAACAGCACCTTGTACCGTTGCTTGATAAGCATCCTCCTGCCCTTTCACCCTCAATAAAGGATCCAAGACAATCGTATTCAACCAATAGTTACTATCAAAACGACCGGAAGGATTCTCATGCAAGGTGATCCCTCTCATATCCTTCAACAGTTCCCGGTATAAATCACACGTATGCTTATGATGAGCCACATGAGCATCAGCCACCGTCATCTGACCACGCCCGATACCCGCACAAATATTCGACATCCGGTAATTATACCCGATCCGCTCATGTTGGTAATACGGATAAGCTCCCGAGCCTGCGTAGCGTAGAACATGATCTCCTGCTTAGCCTCCCCGTCCGGACAAATCAACGCACCACCACCACTGGTCGTAATCATCTTATTCCCATTGAACGACAGCACCCCATATTCTCCAAACGTACCCAACATACGTCCATCATAACGAGAACCAAAACCCTCCGCCGCATCCTCTATGACCGGAATCCCATACCGATCAGCGACAGCCATAATCTCATCCACCTTATAAGGCATCCCATATAAGGCCACCGGTACAATCGCTTTCGGTGTTTTTCCCGTCTTCTCGATACGATCTTTAATAGCCTCTTCCAACAACACAGGATCCATATTCCAAGTATCCACCTCCGAATCCACGAATACAGCGTAGCCCCCAAATAAGTGATCGGATGCGAGGAAGCACAGAAGGTAAAGCTCTGTACCAGCACCTCATCTCCCGCTTCACGCCACAAGCAAGCAATGCCAGATGCACCGCAGCAGTACCGGCAGACAGAGCCACCACATGTTTACCTTCACCCATGAATTCCTCCAGATCCTTCTCGAATCCATTCACGTTCGGACCTAGAGGCACGACCCAGTTCGTATCAAAGGCCTCTTTGATATACAGTTGTTCTTTGCCGCTCATGTGAGCAAGGCAAAGATAAATTCGTTTATTCATTATTATTGTGATTTTAGAAAATACTTCGGATCAGCATAAAAGCCTCAGCTCTTTCTACGCTAATTGTAGCACCTCTATATTTCGCCAAAGCTTCCAAAGCCTCTAAAGAA
>ENA-OQCK01000687-OQCK01000687.1-human-gut-metagenome-genome-assembly--contig:-NODE-687-length-16156-cov-2.032816_pt1 | contig 16156 bp, 16 predicted proteins | sample MGYA00242498_ERZ504578 | MGnify/ENA primary metagenome ERZ504578 (study PRJEB26092, sample SAMD00036229) | human gut metagenome | host: Homo sapiens | study: EMG produced TPA metagenomics assembly of...
CGAGACTTCGATTCGAGGCATATTACAAAGCGATAAAAGACTAATCTGGATTACCGAAGCGGTGCACAACTGACCATGAACCATCACATTGAAACCGATGTAATCAGTACACAAGGCAAAGCTTACGGCATGGAGTTTATGGTGAAAAAGACACAGGGTAAACTGAACGGTTGGATCAGTTATTCATATTCACGAACTCAATTAAGGCAACATGATGCCCGCATATCCAATCCGATCAACGACGGGAACTGGTATCCGGCAGATTACGACAAACCGCACGAAGTGAAACTTGCCGGTAATTACAAATTTACGCAACGATACAGTTTCTCTTTAAACTGCGACTACAGTACAGGACGTCCGGTAACATTGCCGATTTCCAAATTCAGTTACGCAGGAGGAAAATTTGTTTACTACTCCGAACGCAACCAATACAGGATACCGGATTTCTTTAGGATGGATATCGCGTTTAATATCGAACCGAGCCATAAGTTGACTTTGCTTACACACAGTACGTTTTCCATCGGAGTATACAATGTAACCGGAAGAAAGAATGCTTACTCCGTCTACTACATATCCGAAGAAGGGAAATTACAAGGTTATAAGATGCAATATTCGGTGCTCCTATTCCTTATTTGTCTTACAACATAAAATTCTGAATCATGAAAAAGTTATCTATAAAACTATATCTTGTTTTTTATTGCACGATGATCGGTTTGGCAACCAGTTGCATCACTCCCTACGAACCCGACGTGGAATGGATCAACGACCTTTTGGTTGTGGAGGGCGCCATCATTGCTCCTTACGGAACCATAATCCACATCAACCGGACAAACGAAGGATCCAGCAGTTTTTATGACCCGAACCTAACCGATAAAAAGGCAGTAGTCACCCTTATTTCCGATAAAGACACGACAATCGCAACAGCACAAAATACAACCGGAAGTTCTTACATGATAACAGACTCTATTTCGTTCAAACCAGGAGAAAAATATGCCATCCACTTCCTGATAAACGGAAAAGAATATCAATCCGATTTTGTAGAGCCGCAGATCACTCCGGAAATCGATGAAGTCAATTATCAGTATAAAGAACTGGAAGAAGTCGACATCAGAGTTTCGACCCACAACGACGATCCGGACGCTTCACGCTATTACCGTTGGACTTACAAAGAAGACTGGGAAATCGTTTCCGAGTATTTCGCTCAATATACTTGGAGCTATGAAAACGGTATCCAGAAATTGAACCAGTTTTCACCCGAAAACGTCCATTATTGTTGGGCCAGTAAAACATCTAACCGAATTTTATTAAGTAAGTCAGACAATTTTTCTGAGAATAAAATAAAAGACCACACTATTTTAAGCCTGGGAGCCGCAGACAGCCGTTTTTCTTATCTATACAGCATATCAATCCAGCAACAAGCACTCGACAGGAAAGCATATGAATATCTCGAAAATATGCGAAAAAACGTCGAACAGACAGGGGGAATATTCGCCCCCAACCAACTGAAATAAAAGGAAACATCACCTGCTTGAGCAATCCTGAAGAATCATCATCGGATATATTTACGCTACAACCGAAACCTCCTATCGCCTTTATATAAAAGCAGAAGATGTTCCGGGCATGACGGATATATATGATTGCAGAGAAAAACAGCTATTTTCGGGAAGAGAGTTAGAAAAAGCCTATGGGCAAGGTTTTGCAATCCTTTCGGAAGGAGCAGTAAGCGGAACTTATTTTTGTATGAATCGGCGATGCGTAGATTGTAGATCTCGTGGAGGAACAAAAAACAAACCGGATTTCTGGCCAAACAATCATCAATAAAAACAGTATCTTATGAAAACAGTTATATCAACCAGACAAATACTGCTGCCGATCCTGCTCTTGCTAATCGGGACAGGCTACGGATATGCTTCATACCAAGAACGGGTATATCTTCAAACCGACAAACAATTTTACATTGCTGGTGAATTGCTTTGGTTAAAATTATATACGACTAATACTGAAGGGGAATTAAGTTCTTTCAGCAAAGTCGGTTATATTGAATTGTTGAATGACTCCATACCCGAAATACAGGTCCGTTTGGATCTGACAGACGGGACAGGAAATGGCTGGATGGAACTTCCTGTCACCCTACCCACGGGCTACTATCGGTTGGTCGCTTACACCCGATACATGCAGAACGAAGGAGAAGATATATTTTTTGAAAAAAAGATTTCTGTCGTAAATCCTTATCAACCTCAGGAAACCCGGATACAGCCCGGAACAGAAAATCATTCTTTCAAGCTGCCTAACCGGGTAACACCAAACCACATCATAGCAGTATCGGCAGACAAAGCTTCATATCAAGCAAGAAATAAAGGGGTTATCCGTATCCAGGAATTACCCTCCGACTCTATCTCCCTTTCTGTTTCTGTTGCCGGTACAGACCCAATACAAACAACGACTCCATCGACCAGGAATGGAAAGAAAGTCTGTTTTCGAAAGATCCGATAAGTTTCTCTACAAAAATTATTCCGGAATACGAAGGTCCTATCTATGAAGACAGCTTATAGACCGAAGCAATAATCAGCCGGCTACAGAATACGGTATCGTTGGACTGCTTTCTTTTCCAGGAGAAAATATCCAAATATTCAACGGGAAAACCGATAAAAACGGACATATCACTTTTTATACAGGTTTGACACATGGGAAAAAAGAGATGGCTACAGTTGTTTTGAATACATCCGAAAAGTCATACCGGATCGATTTACAATCGCCATTCGCCCAGCATCGTTCCAAAACATACCAACCTATCTATCTTGATTCCACTTGGCATCAGTATCTTTTACAAAGAAGCATGGGAGTACAAGTCATGCAAGTCTATACCGGTGATTCCATCAACCGGATAGAAAGTGCTCCCCCACACACGTTTTCCAAGCCCTATAAGTCTTATATCCTGGATGAATATACGCGTTTCCCTTTTATTGAAGAGATATTGACAGAGTTCATTCCTATTGCCAGGGTCAGTAAAAAGGATGGCAATAGGAATGAACTCTGTCCTAACAGAAAAAATGGATAAGTTCTCCACACAAACACTTGTTTTGTTCGACAACATACCAATCACGGACCAAGAACAGATATACAGCTATAACCCGTTATTACTAAAAAAAAATAGATGTCTATTTGGGACATTATATTTTCGGAGGGCAACGATTTGACGGCATCTTATCTTTTTCGACATACAAAGGAGACTACCAGGGGATAAAACTGGATCCAGCCACGCAACTGTTCAATAAAGGATGCACGCAGGCCACTCGCTATTTTTATACACCCGCATATGAAGAAGAAAAGGTTAAAACATTAGGCAAACCAGATTTCCGACATACCCTGCTCTGGATTCCCACTTTACAAAGTAACGGTCAGAAAGAAATGACAATCCCATTTTATACTTCCGATCTACCGGGTGAATATACGATTACAGTCGAAGGAGTCGGAAAAAACGGAACTATTGTAAATGCGACTCATACGATAATTGTAACAAATTAAAATTACAAAATACATTGTATTTATTACAACATTTTGTAATTTTGGGCAATATCTCAATTCATTGAATTACTAATTTAATAATATCATGAAGAACAGAAAATTAAGAATGGGAATGGTTGGAGGAGGTAGTGACGCCTTTATTGGGGCGATCCACCGTCGCGCAGCCTTTATGGACAACCAGATTGAATTAGTTTGTGGATGTTTCAGCGTAGACCCCGAGATATCCAAAAGTTCCGGTTTATCTTACTTTTTGCCGGAAGACCGGATTTACAGCACTTACCAAGAAATGTTCGAACACGAAATGACCTTACCGGAAGGAGAAAGGATGGATTTTGTCACAATCGTGACTCCCAACCGTTGGCATTTCGAACCAGCTATGATGGCGCTCGAAAGGGGGTTCCATGTAGTCGTAGATAAACCGATGACGTTCTCTCTTGAAGAGGCCAAACAGCTACAGAAAAAAGTGGAAGAAACCGGACTCGTGCTGGCTCTGACACATGTATACTCAACCTATCCGGCAGTAAAGAGGCGAAAGCCGTATCGCGAAAGGTGAACTCGGGAAATTGCGCCGCGTCTATGTGGAATATACGCAAGGATGGCTTTCCGAACGTATCGAATTGCTAGGTGGCAACAATGCCGGATGGCGCACGGACCCGAAACGTTCCGGCAAAGCGGTTGTATAGGGATATCGGAACACACGCCTGGCATTTGAGCGAATATATTACCGGACTGAAAGTCAAAGAACTATGTGCCGACCTGAAGGCATTCGTTCCCGGACGTCCGATCGATGACGACGGGGCAGCATTCCTCCGTTACGAAAACGATGTGACAGGCGTCTTGACCGCAACACAGATCGGGAACCGGTGAAGCCAATAATATCCGCATCCGTATCTATGGTGAAAAAGGCGGATTGGAATGGCGTCAGATGGAACCGAACACGCTGACTTTGAGGTGGAGAGATCGTCCTACTGAAATATTAGATATCGGCAACAACGGTTATCTGACCCCTGAAGCCCTGTGGAATACCCGAACTCCGGCAGGACACCCGGAAGGTTTTATCGAAGCTTTTGCCAATATCTACCGCAATTTCTCGCTTACCGTCAGAGCTATCAAAAACGGTGAATCCCCCAGCGGTGACTGCTTGGATTTCCCAACAGTATACGATGGTGTAAGAGGCATGCAATTCATTGAAACAATGGTTGAAGCCGGATATAACGATAATGTAAAATGGCAAAAATGGATTGATTAAGATCCTGAAAAACCGTAAATAAATAACATCTTATGAAACTAAACGTACTTGCTTGCTGCCTGTCCCTGCTCGGGACAGCAGCTTTCGCTCAAAAAAATGAGTGGAGAGACCCTAACGTAAACGAGATCAACAGGGCCCCTATGCACACCAACTATTTCGCATACGAAGACGAAAACAGTGCATTGAAAGGATGTAAGGAATCATCCGGAAATTTTATGACCTTGAATGGCAACTGGAAATTCTTCTGGGTAAAAAATGCAGATATGCGCCCGACAGATTTTTATCAGGTGAATTTCAACGATAAGGGATGGGATGATTTGAAAGTGCCCGGCTTGTGGGAACTGAATGGTTATGGCGATCCGATCTATGTAAATGTAGGGTATCCCTGGAGAAGCCAGTTCGAGAACAACCCACCTGAAATCCCTACGGAAAACAACCACGTAGGTTCTTACCGTAAAGAAATCATGGTTCCGGCAGACTGGAAAGGAAAAGAGATCTTCGCTCATTTCGGTTCTGTCACGTCAAACATGTATCTTTGGGTGAACGGACAATTCGTCGGCTACAGTGAAGACAGCAAACTCGAAGCTGAATTCAACCTGACCAAATACCTGAAACCGGGAAAGAACCTGATCGCATTCCAAGTGTTCCGCTGGTGCGACGGGACTTATCTGGAAGACCAAGATTTCCTTCGCCTCTCCGGTGTAGGTCGTGACTGCTACCTCTACGCCCGTACTCCGAAATACATCCAGGACATCCGCGTAACTCCGGATTTGGATACACAGTATAAAGACGGTACTTTAAATATTTCCCTGAGCCTGAAAGGTAGCGGGACAGTCGACCTGAAACTGTTAGACAAGGAAGGCAAGGAAGTCGCCACTGCGTCGGTCAAAGGTGCCGGCAAAGTTTCCACCGATATGGCGATAAGCATCCTGAGAAATGGACTGCCGAGACTCCGGTTCTCTATACTTTGATCGCCAGCTTGAAAACGGCAGCAACACGACTGAGGTCATTCCGGTAAAGTAGGCTTCCGCAAGATCGAATTGAAAAACTCCCAGATATTGGTAAACGGACAACCTGTCTTGTTCAAAGGGGCCGACCGGCATGAAATGGATCCGGACGACGGCTATGTTGTATCACGTGAACGCATGATCCAGGATATCAAGGTCATGAAAGAATACAACATCAATGCCGTACGTACTTGTCATTATCCGGACAACAATTTGTGGTATGACTTGTGTGACCAATATGGTATTTATGTGGTTGCGGAAGCAAACATTGAATCTCATGGAATGGGATATGGAGACAAGACTCTGGCTAAAAACCAGTTATTTGCCAAAGCACACATGGAACGCAACCAGCGCAATGTTCAGCGCGGCTACAACCATCCATCCATCATTTTCTGGTCATTAGGCAATGAAGCCGGTATGGGATCTAATTTCGAAGCTTGTTATACTTGGATCAAGAATGAAGACAAATCACGTGCCGTACAATACGAACAAGCACGGACAAGCGAATTCACCGATATCTATTGCCCGATGTATCTGAACTATGAAAGAAGCGAGGAATATTGCAAAGGTGATGTAAACAAACCGCTTATCCAATGCGAATATGCACATGCAATGGGTAACTCTCAAGGGGGATTCAAAGAATATTGGGATCTGGTTCGCAAATATCCGAAGTATCAAGGTGGCTTTATCTGGGATTTCGTCGATCAGTCTCTGCGTTGGAAAACAAAAGACGGCGTTCCTTTCTATGCCTATGGCGGCGATTGGAACAGGTATGATGCTTCCGACAACAATTTCATGGACAATGGTCTGATTAGCCCGGATCGCAAACCGAATCCGCACATGCACGAAGTCGGACATATCTACCAATCGATCTGGGTGACTCCATCCGATTTGACGAACGGTGTCGTGAACGTATATAACGAAAACTTCTTCCGTAATCTGGACGGTTACTATGCAGAATGGGAATTGCTGGCTAACGGCGAAGTGGTTCAGACAGGTATGATCAAAGACTTGGAAGTAGCTCCGCAACAGACCAAGTCCATAAAACTGAATTATAGCACAGATGGAATTTGCAAATGCAAAGAACTTTTGCTAAATGTGGCCTTTAAGTTGAAAAAAGCGGAAACATTGCTGCCTGCCGGTTATACGGTAGCTAAAAACCAGTTGACCATCCGCCCGTACAGCGCTCCGAAACTGGATCTGCAAAATGTACACCAGGTGAACATCGCGACTGTTATCCCAACCATTAAAGATAATGACATTAATTATCTGATCGTCGAGGGAGAGAACTTCCGCATAGACTTTGACAAGCATGACGGATTCCTGTGTAGATACGACGTAAACGGCACGACAATGCTGAAAGAAGATGGTAAATTGACTCCGAACTTCTGGCGTGCTCCGACCGACAACGATATGGGAGCCAACCTACAAAACAAATATGCCGCTTGGAAAGAACCGGGATTGAAACTGGTTTCTTTGACAAACAAAATCGAGAACGACATGGCAACTGTCAATGCTGAATATACAATGGATGCAGTAAAGGCCAAATTGTATCTGACTTATACGATCAACAATGAAGGTGCAGTAAAGGTCATACAGAAAATGGTAGCCGACAAATCGGCTGAAGTTTCCGATATGTTCCGCTTCGGCATGCAGATGCAGATGCCTAAATGCTTGGATCAGATCAACTACTACGGCAGAGGTCCGATCGAAAACTATTCCGACCGTAACAACGTTACCGACTTGGGTAACTACAAACAGACTGTAGAAGAGCAGTTCTACTCTTATATCCGTCCGCAGGAAACAGGGACCAAAACGGATATCCGGTGGTGGAAACAGACCAACAAGGGCGGTAACGGACTTATGTTCATTTCGGAAGCTCCATTCTCGGCTTCAGCCTGAATTATTCGATCGAATCTCTGGATGACGGTACGCAAAAAGACCAAAGACACTCCGAACTTGTACCTCAGGCAAATTATACCAATATGTGCATTGACAAGGTACAAATGGGATTGGGTTGCGTCAACAGTTGGGGAGCACTTCCACTGGAACAATACCGTATTCATTACGGGGACTATGAATTCTCTTTCATCATGAAACCGATTCAATCTAATTTATAAACAGCAATAATAAAGGAATCTGTCCCCGCATTTCTATCCAAGAAGCGGGGACAAGTTTCTCTTTTTACAAAAATTGGTAAAAAAGCATAATCACTATACATATTTCGTTAAATAGCTAGTGCAAACTTTTATTTTATGTAGAAAAAGACTACTTTTATTGCCGATTTTTAAATCTAATTCAAGACTAATTGTAAAATCGTTTACCATAAAAACAAATGGCTACTAATAACAATTCTAATCGTTATCCTTCCGAAAACAAAGGGAGATTTTTCAAAGGAAAAACCTTCATTCTTTTGGTCGGGTTACTTCTCGGGGCAGGCATTATGGTTGCCGTATACAAAACATCCGTTTATTTCTCTTCCGATGAATCTTGTATGATGTGCCATGTTCATCCGCATGTAGAAGACAGCTGGAAACTCTCCAAACATGTAAATAACGGAAGCGGTGTTAAAACACATTGTGTGGCTTGTCACCTTCCGCCTCAAAGCGACACATGGAATCATTATACGGCTAAAGCCAAATTGGGACTGAAAGACGTATGGTCCTTCATGACAAAAGACAGTGCAGATTTCGACTGGAACACCAAGTCGGAACTGGAACATGCCGTTAAATATATTCCGAACGAATCCTGCAAAGAATGTCATCAGAATCTGTTCCCGGAAGATTAACCAAGATGGTATCACTGCTCACCTTTATTATGACGAAAACGAAAAGAAACTGGATTTGCAGTGTATCAGCTGCCACCTCGACGCGGGGCACTATAATCCGGATTACAAACATGGTAAATTAACAGGCATTCCCGGTGCTGCCACAGCAGCGGTCGACACCAGCCTCTATTTCAAGACGGCGACACCTGTCACATCATTTACCGACTATACGGAACAAATTCCGGGTACGGCCGTTACTTTCAAAATGGTTGCCATTCCGGGCGGTACATTCAAAATGGGTAGTACAAATAAAGAACCGTTCCATAAGGCAGATGAGGCTCCGGTCCGAAATGTTACGGTCAGTCCTTTCTTTATGGCAGAAGTAGAAGTTACTTGGGATCAATATTGGGCATTCTACGGACAAACCATGAGTGAAGGACGTACTCCTCCCGAAACCGTATACGCAAATAACAGCAATCCGGATGTCGATGCCATTTCCGGTCCGACTCCCCCGTTCGGATTCCCCGACCAAGGATGGGGTGCTGGTGATCGTCCGGCGATTACGATGACACATTACGCAGCAGAAACATTCTGCCAGTGGTTGTCTAAACAAACAGGAAAAAAATACCGTCTGCCGACCGAGGCAGAATGGGAATATGCAGCCCGTGGAGGAACGGAAACTCCTTATTTCTTCACAGGAAATCCTAAAGATTTTTCAGATCAGGGATTCTGGCGTAAGTTCTTCGATGCAAAGACAGACAGCATCAGTTCATTTGTGATTTATGCGAAGAACAGCAAGAACAGAACTCAGGAGCCGGGCGAAGTGAAAGCGAACCCGTTCGGTTTGAAGAACATGCTGGGTAACGTAATGGAATATTGTGCCGACAAATATGACCCGCAGGCTTACAGTAAAGGCGGTGAAAGTGTGACTAACCCGTTAATCACAGAAGGAGAAGAATGGGTCGTACGCGGCGGTAACTACACTTCCGATGCAGCAGATGTCCGTTCCGCAGCCCGCGATTATACCAAGCATGACGCATGGCTGAAGACAGACCCGCAGCAACCGAAGAGTATCTGGTGGTATTCGGATATCCGAGGTATCGGTTTCCGTGTGGTTTGCGAACCGGACCCAGCAATTGGAGCAAAATAACAGATGTTTAATTGATACCTAAAATTACTATATCATGAAGAAAGAAAACAGTATTAGCAGAAGATCGTTTTTAAAAAGTACAGCTATGGCCGGAGCACTGGGTGCAATCGGTACAGGTAGTGCAAGTGTATTAACCTCATGTGCAGGTGGCAGCGAAAGTGCAGCAGCAAACAAGCCTCTGAAAGAGCCTGGAACTTATTATATTCCGGAATTGCCCGACAAGGCTACTGACGGAAAAGAGTTGAAAGCCGGTGTTATCGGTTGTGGTGGACGTGGTTCCGGTGCAGCATTTAACTTCTTGGAAGCAGGTAATGGTGTGACAATCGTTGCCTTAGGCGATACATTTCAGGAAAGAATCGATGATTTGGCAGGTAAATTGAAAAAAGAGAAAAACATTGATATTCCGGCAGACAAACGTTTTGTTGGTTTGGACGCTTACAAACAGGTAATTGATAGTGGTGTCGATGTTGTTATTATCGCTACCCCCCCCGTATTCCGTCCGATTCATTTCCAATATGCGACTGAAAAAGGCAAACATTCATTCCTGGAAAAACCGATTTGTGTAGATCCGGTAGGATATCGTACTATCATGGCAACAGCTAAACAGGCCCAGGCTAAGAACTTATGTGTCATTACCGGTACACAACGTCATCACCAGCGTAGCTATGTAGAATCTTACAAGAAGATCATGGAAGGAGCTATTGGTGAAATCACCGGTGGTGTTGTTTATTGGAATCAGAGTATGTTGTGGTATCGTGACCGCCAGAAAGAATGGAACGATTGCGAATATATGATCAAAGACTGGGTGAACTGGAAATGGTTATCCGGAGACCACATCGTAGAACAGCACGTACACAACATCGATGTATTCACATGGTTCAGTGGCTTGAAACCAGTCAAAGCAGTCGGATTCGGTTCTCGTCAACGTCGTATAACAGGCGACCAGTATGACAACTTCAGCATCGACTTCACAATGGAAAACGGCATCCACTTGCATAGTATGTGTCGCCAGATTGACGGTTGTGCCACTAACGTCAGCGAATTTATCCAAGGAACAAAAGGCTCTTGGAACAGTGCTACGATGGAAATCAAAGATAATGCAGGCAATGTAGTTTGGAAATATGACGGAGAAGCTGAAAAAGCAAACACAAAACAGCAGAATCCGTATGTATTGGAACACGTCAACTGGATTAACTTGATCCGCAGTGGCAAGTCTATTGACCAAGCATCTGAAACTGCTGTAGCCAATATGGCTGCTATCATGGGACGTGAATCAGCTTACACTGGTGCAGAAACGACCTGGGATGCCATGACTGCTTCTCCTATCGATTACACTCCGAAAGACTTGAATTTAGGCAAGATGGATATGAGTGGATTTACAGTTCAAGTTCCGGGTAAAGCCCAAGACAAGAAATAAGAATTATATGGCACTGAACAGAAGAAACTTTTTAAGAACAACTCTGGCTGGCGCGGCTGTTGCAGCCGGTAGTTCAGCTTTTGCTGCCTGTGGCGGCAAGGCTGCTTCTACAGAAGGTTGTCCGACAGAAAAGGGATCATGCCCCAACAGCAAAGCCGAATTGAAGATATCTTTTCAGGAAGGAATCGCCCCAGGTGCCAACCTCAACGAAAAGCTCGACTACATGGAAAAGTTGGGCGTCGTTGGTTTCGAACCGGGTGGACGCGGCCTGAAAGATCGTGTAAAAGAGATCAAGGATGCACTCAACGGACGCAATATCAAAGTGAGCGCCATTTGTGCAGGTTTCCAGGGTTTCATCCTTTCGACAGATCCGGCTATCCGCAAACAGTGTATGGATACGATGAAAGAGATCATGGCTGCCGCAGGCGAATTAGGTTCTACGGGAGTGATCATCGTTCCGGCTTTCAACGGCCAGAAACCAGCCATGCCTCATACACAGGAAACACGGGACTTTTTGTGCGAACAATTCAATGAAATGGGTAACTTCGCAAAAGAACACGGAACTACTGTTATCTTTGAACCGCTCAACAGGAAAGAGGCTTTTTATCTCCGCCAGGTAGCGGATGCAGCTCCATCTGCCGCGATATCAACAATCCGGGTGTACGCTGTATGGGTGACTTCTGGCACATGACTTGGAAGAGACTTCCGACATGGGAGCTTTCCTTTCCGCAGGCGAATATCTGCAACATGTGCATGTTGCCAGCCGTAAACGCCGCAGCATGCCGGGTGAAGACGGCGAAGCGGATAACTATGTGAACGGCTTTAAAGGTTTGAAGATGTTGGATTACGACAAATATGTAAGTTTCGAATGCGGATGCCAGGGAGACCGGAACGTTTTGGTGCCCGCCGCAGTGGAACTATTACGAAAACAATGGGAAGAAGCATAAAATATGCCATTAGTATATCCTAATATGCAAATGAGTGAGGTGGTGGAAGAGCATCCCTCACTCATTCCTGTCATTAACCGTTTTGGAATCCGCTTGGGCTTAGGTGACAAATCGGTAAAGGCGATATGTGAAGAATACCAACTGGATGCCGATTTCCTCTTGACGGTAATCAACACGTTCCTCAATGAGGAATACTTCCCGGAAAAGAAGCTACAAACATTCCATACTTCACAAATCATCGATTATCTGACTAAAACCAACCTGTATTACCAGCGCTACCAAATTCCGAATATAGAAAGGCATCTCGGTTCATTCATATCGATGAGTACACCGAGAAACAACACGCTCAACCTGATCGGTAAGTTTTTTTCCTCTTTCAAAGAAGAACTGACCTCACGGATCGAAAAGGACGACCGGGTATGGTTCCCCTATTGTCTGTCATTAAGCGAAAAGTTGAAAGATTATCAATCTTCCGGACAGCTCGAAGCATTGCATCTCGGAACGGAGCAGCGATTGGAAGATCCGATAGAGGCCCTGTTAGCAGATCTGAAAAGCATCATGGTCAAGCATCTTTCCGGCGACTATAACGAGAACTTATGTTACGCTGTCATATTCGCGATCAGCAGCCTGGAAAAAGATATCAAACAACACAACCGCATCCGCTACCGGATATTGACACCGATGGTTTCGGCTATGGAAAATTGTGTATTTAACAAACAGCCGGATGCATCGCAACAAGCAAATAGCAATTATATTACCCGACACGCTACAGAGCATCGGCCTACAAAGCATGCTGACCGACTATTTTCCACCGGTAGAGATCAGCCACTACCCCACTTTCGAGGCTTTATCGACTTCCGGCAACGATACATTCGATTACTATTTTACAAATGCCGCTTCAATTTGTCCTTTATGCAGACTTTTTCCTCCTCGCCGAGCAAGACAATGGTCCTGATCGACGGGGCCGAAGACGAAGGAGGGTTATCGGCAACTAATCATATCACGATCAAGGCCTCGCAGGAAATCATCATCGAGCAGATGGAACAACTTTTTACCGGAGAAAACAACAGTATTTCCAGCGAGAACAACAAAGAACTGTCCACCCGCGAAACGGATGTCCTCCAATTAATCGTCAAAGGCAGTACCAACAAAGAAATTGCAGACAAGCTGAATATCAGCCTGAACACAGTCCTCAGCCACCGCAAGAACATCACCACCAAGCTCGGTATCAAAACCGTATCGGGGCTTACCTTCTATGCCATTATGAACGGTATTATTTCAGGCGACGACATCGAACTTAAAATCACTACATGTAGTGATTGATTCCCATTCATCTTTACCGTTCCTTTGCAACCGTAAAATACTAATAGTTTACAATAAATACGATGAATCAACGCTATCTGTATATCCTTGTTGCAGGCGCGCTTACGTGTTTGCAACCGATTAAAGCCGAACGGGTGAATGAAAATGTGAACGACACGATCAAGACCTATAATATAGGTGAAGTGATCGTCACTTCTTCACAAAGGAAACGAACGACCTTCGTACGCTTCCGGGAGCTGTTTCCATCCTCTCACCCAAGCGATAGCAGCCAGGCAGATAGATGCCCTCAAGGATATCAGCGCTTTCATCCCCAACCTTTATATGCCGGACTACGGTTCGAAAATGACTTCGGCCATCTATATACGTGGAATCGGAGCGCGAAGCAGTGGGCAATCCATCGGATTATATGTCGACAACGTCCCTTACCTGGATAAAAGTGCTTTTGATTTCGAGCTGAACGATATTCAGCGCATCGAAGTCTTACGCGGACCGCAGGGAACCCTCTACGGACGCAATGCAATGGGAGGTATCGTCAACATCTACACCCTCTCCCCCTTCGATTACCAAGGAACAAAAGTCACAATGTCGATGGGCAACTACGGGGCAGCCAAAGCCAAAGTTTCCCAATACAGCAAGATCGGAGAAACATCGGACTCTCATTAAGCGGATATTACGACCGTAACGACGGATTTTTCATCAACGAATACAACAACACAAAGGCCGATAAGGAGGAATCGGCAGGCGGCCGTTTCAAGTTGGAGGGGTATATTACGGATCATTTGAAAGCGCAATATACATTCAACTATGACTATGTAACGCAAAAAGCCTTTCCTTACGGGCAGTACGACCCACAAACCGGTACCGTACAGCCGATCCGCATCAACGATCCGAGTTCCTATTGGCGCCGCACACTGAACAACAGTTTGTACCTGGAATGGAAAACAGACCGTTTCATCCTCGCCTCCACCACGGCTTACCAATATCTGAAAGACGATATGAAAATGGACCAGGACTATACAGAACTATCTGTCTTCACCCTCCATCAAAGACAGAAACAATATGCCTGGAGCGAAGAGCTAGCGATCAAATCCAATACAAAAAGCAATTACCAATGGAGCTTCGGCGCCTACGGTTTTTACAACAGCCTGAATACTGACGGTCCCGTGATCTTCAAGCAAGACGGCTGACAGGTATTTTGCAAAAAGCATTCGACGACATCCTGGCCAATAATCCGAAAGCACCAAAACTGACCGTCCAGGGAGACAAACTGAACCAGATCTATTTCCCCGGCAACTTCGACACACCGACTCACGGTTTCGCCGCCTTCCACCAATCGACCTACAACGACCTCTTTGTCGAAGGACTTTCCATTACCGCCGGCATCCGTCTGGACTACGAAAAAGCCAGTCTGGACTATCACTCGGCTGTAGACAGCATGAAGATCGGCGTGGAAATGGGCCCGATGAAGATGACACTACCGGTCACGACAACTATGGACGGCAACATCTCACAAGATTTCCTGCAAGTATTGCCGAAGATTTCACTCCGTTACCAGTGCACACCCGAAACATTCACATATATCTCGGTCGCCAAAGGATACAAGACAGGAGGATATAATGTACAGATGTTCGGCGACCTGGTCCAGGCTCAAGCCAAATATGACTTGATGTCCAAGTTCGCCCCCGACAAGGCCGAGCAACCGGGGGAAGTGGAAGACGTCGCTTCCTATAAACCGGAACATAGCTGGAATTACGAAGCAGGCATCCGTAGCGAACTGATCCGAGGCAGGCTGAGTGCAGAGCTGACACTCTTCTATATGGACATCCGTGACATCCAACTGACCAGCTTTGCCGAAAACGGCAGCGGGCGTCTGATCACCAACGGAGGAAAGGCAAACAGCTACGGCGTGGAACTGAGCTGCGCGGGCGTATCATGGACGGACTAACCGCAGATCTCAACTACGGTTTTACACACGCCATCTTCCGCGATTACATCTTCACGGACAAGGACGAGAACAGCCAGATCGTAAAAACGGACTGCAAGGATAATTTCATTCCTTACACACCGCGCCACACCGTAAGCTTAGGATTGCAATACACGAAACTGCTCCACCGGAAAATGATCGACCAATTTACTGCATCCGCCCAATTCACCGGGGCCGGCAAGATCTTCTGGACAGAAAAAAACGACATCAGCCAACCGTTCTACGGCCTCGTCAATGCAAAAGCAGGTATCCGCAAGGGAATCGTCAACCTCAACCTGTGGAGCCGCAACATCACAGGCACGGACTACCAGGCGTTCTATTTCGAATCGTTCAACCAGTCATTCATCCAGAAAGGCAAACCTTTCCAGATCGGAGGCGAAATCACCGTTACATTTTAAGACATGAAATTATTCTATTATCTCCCGTTACTGCTCTCCTGACATACACGGCAAAAGGGGAAGAGATTGAAAAAGATACGGCGAAGATTCGCAATGTCGAACTGAACGAAGTGGTCGTGCAATCGTTCAAGCAACAGCGGGACCTCAGGCTGGAACCCCTATCGGCATCAGCCGTGACGGGAACGGCCATCCAAAACCGGAATATCACGGGAATCAAAGAATTCAGTTCGTTCATCCCGAACCTTTTCATGCCGGACTACGGATCGAAACTGACCTCACCGGTTTATATCCGGGGGATCGGATCGAAATCAACGCACCTCGGTCGGGCTTATGTAGACGGCATCCCCTACTTGAAAATCCAGCTTCGATTTGATTTCAATGAAGTGGAC
>ENA-OQCK01000688-OQCK01000688.1-human-gut-metagenome-genome-assembly--contig:-NODE-688-length-16148-cov-3.305661_pt1 | contig 16148 bp, 23 predicted proteins | sample MGYA00242498_ERZ504578 | MGnify/ENA primary metagenome ERZ504578 (study PRJEB26092, sample SAMD00036229) | human gut metagenome | host: Homo sapiens | study: EMG produced TPA metagenomics assembly of...
CAGGTAAGCAGCTTAAACCAGGTGGGAATCCTGCTGCTTACATTAACAGTTCGCTGACTGCGGCGCAGTATTATAAGGTACTAGACTGGCCAGGCCGGCAGATATCCGATTATCTATGTGGCTCCGGAGCGCCTGATGTCTGAGGATTTCCTGCGGTTTGCACTGAGCGGCCAGGTGAAGATATCCATGGTAGCTGTGGACGAGGCCCATTGCGTATCACAGTGGGGCCAGGATTTCAGGCCCAGTTATCTGAAAATAGTGGATTTCATAAACCAGCTTCCGGACCGGCCCGTTGTAAGCGCATTTACAGCCACCGCCACAGCCCAGGTGCGGGACGACATCATCGACATACTCATGCTCAGAAATCCCCAGGTCATGACCACGGGCTTTAACCGGCCTAATCTCTACTTCGCCGTACAGTCCCCCAAGGATAAATATGCCACCATGGTAAATTACCTGGAACGCCATAAGGGGGAAAGCGGTATCATCTATTGTCTGACCAGGAAAGTGGTGGAGGAGGTCTGCAGCCAGCTGATTCGGGAAGGATTTTCCGTTACCCGGTATCATGCGGGCTTAAGCGACAGTGAGCGCAGGCATAACCAGGAGGATTTTATATATGACCGGGCCCAGATCATGGTTGCCACCAATGCCTTTGGCATGGGGATTGACAAGTCGAATGTCAGGTTTGTGGTGCATTATAACATGCCGAAGAACATGGAATCGTATTACCAGGAGCCGGCAGGGCAGGAAGGGATGGTGAGCCCTCAGAGTGCATCCTTCTGTACGGCGGCCAGGATGTGGTAACCAATCAGTTCTTTATTGACCATAACCAGGACAACGAGGCGTTGGACCCCGTAACCCGGGAGATTGTCATGGAGCGGGACAGGGAACGCCTGCGGAAGATGACCTTTTACTGCTTTACCAATGAATGCCTGAGAGATTACATACTGAGATATTTTGGGGAGTATGGAAGCAATTACTGCGGCAATTGCTCCAACTGTCTGAGCCAGTTTGAGACAGTGGATGTGACGGATATTTCCCGGATACTCATTGGATGTGCGAAGAGCTGCCGGCAGAGGTACGGAACCAATGTGATTATTGATACGGTCCGCGGGGCCAACACAGCCAAGATACGCAATTACAGGATGGATGAGAACCCGCATTATGGGGAGCTGGCAAAGGTACCGGCCTACAAGCTGCGCCAGGTTATGAACCATCTGATGCTGAACGGATATCTGGCAGTGACAAACGATGAGTATGCGATTGTGAAATTGACAGGAAAGTCAAAGGGGATCCTGGAAGAAGGAGAGCAGGTGGTCATGAAGATGGCCAGGGAAGCGGAGCATCCCGCCAAAGTGGCCGGCGCAAGTGCCGGAAAGGGAAGAAAAGGCAGGAAGGGGCTGGCCGCAGCGGGAGGCGCAGAGTTTACGGAAGCAGAGGAAACGCTGTTTGAGAAGCTGCGCGCTGTCAGGACAGAGATTGCAAAGGAAGAAAAGGTGCCGCCTTATATAGTATTTTCGGATAAGACGTTGACCCATATGTGCATCATGAAGCCGGCTACCAAAGCGGAGATGCTGGATGTTTCAGGCGTGGGAGAGTTTAAGTATGAGAAGTACGGGGAGCGTTTTTTGGCTTGTGTGCAGGCGGAAATGGATAACCAGCGACAGTGATGTGTTCGACGACTGCCGCTGGAATAAAGAAAAGCAGAAACGGCTGGCAGGCTGTTCTGCTTTTAATAATTAAATAATTAAATCAATTAAAAGGAGGAAACAGAAATGAAGTATTTTCTGGACAGCGCAAAACTGGATGAGATTCAGTACGCTTACAAAACATTTGGCATCGACGGTGTAACTACAAACCCTCGCCACATTATGCTGAGCGGCAAGCCGTTCATGATCGCGATCACCGACATTGCGAACTGGATCAAGGAAGAAGGGCTGGAAGGTATCGATCGATTCCCGGTATCCGTAGAGATTAATCCGCATCTGGATGATGCAGATGAGATGATCGAGATGGCAAAGAAGGTTGCTGCGCTCAGCCCGAACTTTGCAATCAAGATTCCGTGTACCGAGGCGGGCGTTACCGCTGCAAGAAAGCTGGAACAGATGGGCATCCGCACCAACGTGACTCTGGTATTCTCCCCGGCACAGGCTATTTTCGCGGCAAAGAACGGTTCCCTGTTCGTTTCTCCGTTCATCGGCTGGAAAGAGGCAAACGGCGAGGACTGCAAAGAATATATAAAGAACATTGTCGAGATTTACAAGAACTATGGTTTCTACGGCAAGACTGAGATCATCTGCGCTGCCATCCGCACTCCGAAGCAGATCGTTGACTGTGCGGTAGCAGGTGCTGACATCGTAACCACTGGTCTGGCAGTATATCAGGATGCCATGAAACACGCATACACCATCAGGGTCTTGAGACTTTATCAATGCGTGGGACAACACCATCACTGAGTAAGAAGAATTGTTGCGCGTCCCGATGGGGCGTCTGGTCAAGGATAAGGAGAAAACATCATGAAAATCGGATTTATCGGTCTGGGCATCATGGGCGAGTCCATGTGCGAAAATATTGTTAAAAAGCATGATGACACGGTTTATGTATTTGACTTTGTAAAAGAAAAGGTTGAGCTGCTTGCATCCAAAGGCGCGGCTGCCTGTGCAGACAGTGTGGAGCTGGCTGAGAAATCAGACGTCATCATTTCCATGGTTCCGAAATCAGAGCATTCCCGGTCCGTGTATACTGCGATCCTTGGAGTACTGAATGAATCCAAGATCTGTATCGACATGAGCACCATTGATCCGAGCGTATCCGTTGATATTTCCGGGATGGTAAAGAAAACCGGCGCTCAGTTCATGGACGCGCCGGTTGTAAAATCCAAACCGGCTGCAGTCGCAGGAAAGCTCGGCATCTATATGGGCGGCGATGAGGATGTGTGCGAGAAAATGCGTCCAATTCTGCTCTACATGGGCGAGAACGTGATTCGTATGGGCGGAAACGGCAAAGGACTTGTTATGAAGATCTGCCATAATGCGCTGGTTACCCAGATTCAGAATGGCGTAAACGAGACTCTGGCTCTTGCACAGAAAAACGGAATCTCCATTCCGGATTATGCAACCGCAATCTCCTATGGCGGCGGACAGAACTTCTATCTGGACGGCCAGGCAGCGAAGCTGGCAGCAGAGGATTACACCACTGCATTCTCATTTGAAAATGCTGCAAAGGACGTAAATATCTGCATGAACCTCGCAAAAGAGTGCGGACTTGACATGCCGGGAGAGGCAAACGTTCAGAAGGTTTACCAGAAGGGTATGGAGATGGGCATCGGCAAGGATGACTGGAGATCAACCTTCAAACTGGTTAGAGGCTATTAGAGAAAGGCGGAGTTTCTATGTTAAAGCATCTGAATGAAGTAAATGATGTGAAGATCCGTTCCGTAAAGGATCCGGAGTTCGCACCGTTTGGCCGCGTTGTAACCGGTTATGATTTTTCCGGTCTGATTTCATACATGGAGAGCAGCACGGAAATCCCGGAGAGCGGAAATATTTACCATGCCTCCGAGCCGGGACTGGAGGCAGATCCGGTCAAAGCGCAGGTGGAGAACGGTCTGTACGGCGGCATGGAAGTGGAAATCGGCTACTGCAACGGACGCAACACCACCTACAACGGTTTTGAATATCACAAGGGCAGCGAGATCAACATTGCAGTGACGGATTTCATGCTGGCACTGGGCCACAGCTGGGAGATCAGGAACAATACCTACCGTGTGGAGGATGCCCGTGTATTCTTTGTGGAAAGGGCACCGCCATCGAGATGTATCAGACCACCCTGCACCTTTCCCCATGCCGCGTGACGGACGAGGGATTTAAGGTATCGTGCTCCTTCCGAAAGGAACCAATACTCCGCTGACTGCGAAGCCGGATCAGCTGGAGCCGGAGAACCGTCTGCTTTTGCAAAGGAACAAATGGGTAATCGCTCATCCGGAGAGAGAACCTCTGATCAGACAGGGCGCATTTCCGGGGCTTCTGGGCGAGAACAAAGAACTGAAATATTGAGGATATTCCTATGAAACTTGTACATAACGGCACAGATTGGTCGCTGGTGAACGGTAATAAGACCATTCTGTCACAGAAAATCGGAAAACCGGTGATTTACGTGGGCTGCGGACAGGAAAACGTAGATATGTACCGGGGCAACTTTAAGATTGAGGATTATGTGATCGAGCGCCGTCCGCTGGCAGCATCGGTGGTAAAAGTGGATGAGAATGGAGCGGAGATTGACTTTGGCGGCGAGATGACGATGGTGATCCGTCTGGATGGTGATCTGGCTTGGCTTTCCTTTACAAATGTAAATCCTGCGATCAACCGCTTCTGGTTCCGCGTCGATGCGAAGGAAACCGAGCACTGCTATGGCTGTGGAGAGCAGATGTCCTACTTCAATCTGCGCGGAAGACATTTCCCGCTCTGGACTTCCGAGCCGGGTGTGGGACGTGACAAAACAACTTACGTAACCTGGCGTTCCGATGTGGAAAACGGCGGAGCAGGCGGAGATTATTACAATACTAATTACCCGCAGCCGACCTTTGTATCTTCCGAGCATTATTATCTCCATGTGGATTCTACCGCATACGCGGACTTTGATTTCCGCAATCCGGATTTTCACGAGCTGCAGATCTGGGAGGTTCCTGCTTCGATCCGCATCGAGGCGGCAGGCAGCTTTCTGGAACTGCTGGAAAAGGAGAGTGCATTTTTCGGACGTCAGCCGGAGCTTCCGGAATGGGTCTACAACGGTCTGATCATGGGCGTACAGGGCGGAAACGAGCGTTCCTTCGGCTGATGGAAAAAACTCTGGAAAACAGAATCAAGGTTTCCGGGGTCTGGTGTCAGGACTGGAGCGGCAAGCGCGTCACATCCTTCGGCAAACGTCTTCAATGGGACTGGCATTTCCATGAGGAAATGTATCCGGAGCTGCCGAAGCATATTGAAGAGCTGCACAAACGCGGAATCAAATTCCTCGGCTATGTCAATCCGTACCTGGTAAAAGACGGTGAGCTTTACAAAGAAGGTCTGAAAAAGGGCGCATTTGCAAAGAAGAGCGATGGAACCGAATATCTGGTGGATTTCGGCGAGTTCTACTGCGCAGTGGTGGATCTGACGAATCCGGAAGCATACCAGTGGTTCAAGGACGAGGTCATCAAAAAACACATTCTGGATATCGGAATTGATGGATGGATGGCAGACTTCGGCGAGTACCTTCCGACAGACGATATCGTTCTTCACAGCGGAAAATCCGCAATGATCGAGCATAATCACTGGCCGGCCTTATGGGCACAGTGCAACTATGACGCGCTGGCTGAGACGGAAAGCTGGGCGAGGTTGTCTACTTCATGCGTGCCGGCGCGACGGGAAGCCAGAAGCACTGTACGCTTCTCTGGGCAGGAGACCAGTCTGTTGACTTTACCATCCATGACGGTCTTGCAACCGTAATTTGTGCGGCACTGAGTGCGGGCATGATCGGCTGCGGTCTGTCACACAGCGATATCGGCGGTTATACTTCTCTGTTCGGCAATACCCGCACGAAGGAACTGTTCCTTCGCTGGGCGGAGATGGCGGCATTCACTCCGGTGATGAGAACCCACGAGTGCAACCGCCCGAACGAGAATTTCCAGTATTACGATGACGAGGACTGCATGAAACAGCTGGCGCGTCTGGTTGACGTTTACACCATGCTGGCTCCGTACATCAAAACTCTGGTGGCGGAAAATGCGGCAAAGGGTGTTCCGGTGCAGCGTCCGATGTTCCTGCATTACGAGCAGGATCTGCGCTGCTACGACATCCAGTATCAGTACATGCTGGGCAGCGACATGGTGGTGGCTCCGGTGTATCGGTCCGGACAGGCAGAATGGCCGGTATACCTTCCGGAAGGTGAGTGGGTTCATTTGTGGACCGGCGTAGAGTACGGACAGGGCGATTACACCGTGGCGGCTCCGATGGGAGATACACCGGTATTATACCGGAAGGATTCCGTATGGGCAAAGCTGTTTGAATCGATTCGTGAAAAATACGGGAAGTAAAAAACTATGATGAATTTAGTCTGTTTCTATCTGGTGATATTTCTGTCGAATATTATTCACGGAATCACCGGATTTGCGGGAACGATTCTCGCAATGCCGTTCGGTCTGATGCTGGTCGGATATGCGACAGCGAAGCCGGTACTGAATGTGCTGGGACTGCTGTCGGGAATATACGTGTTCGTGGGCTTTCATGACAGCGTGAATTGGAAAGAACTGAAAAGATCGTTGTGGTGATGGCGGCAGGAATTGTCGGAGGCATTCTTATTCGGGGAATGTTGGCTGGCAGGGAACAGATGCTTTACCGGATTCTTGGCATATTTGTTATATTATTATCAATCCAGGGACTGGCAAAACAGTTGCAGATACCTGGCAGTACGCAGCGGCAGAAGGATGTCTTGATTCAGACACATGATACCCCTCTTCTTTACCTTCTGCTGGCTGCTGCCGGTATTATCCACGGGATTTCGTTTCGGGAGGACCGCTTTTAATCGGTTACCTGACACGAAAAGTCCGTGATAAAGTCAGCTTCCGAGCAACTATTTCAACCATATGGATTTTTCTGAATTCCCTGATTCTGTTTGATGATATCCGGGCAGGGCTTTGGGATCTGCATCTGGTAACATACAGCTGCTCAGCGTTCCGTTTATGCTCGCCGGCATGTTTATCGGGGGAAAGCTGTATGCGATCATGAGTCAGAAACTGTTTATGGTGATTACTTACATTCTCCTGCTGATTTCCGGTGCATCCTTGTTGATGAAATGACGAATGGCGAAAAGGCAAAGGACGCAAAAAGGAATCGTGTTATCTCCAAAATAAGTTCCCGGCCGCTTTACGGCCGAGCTTATCGTATAAAACTAAATAATTATTATTTTCAGGAGGGCTTTACATTATGAAAAAGAAAGTTTTGGCACTGGCACTGGCGATTACCACTGCAATGTCTCTGGCTGGCTGCGGGGGCAGCTCAGGCAGCACGGCATCAACTACCGCTGCAGCAGCTTCTGCTGAGACCGCTGCTGCAGCTCCCTCAAACTCCGGGGCAGAAACCATCAAGATTATCTGCCTTACGGTGTAGGAGGAACCGCAGATGTAATCGCAAGAAAGTATGCGCTGGTAGCAGGAAAAACACATCCGGAATATAACTTCATTGTAGAAAATATGACTGGCGGTGACGGTTTTGCAGCAGCAAACTATTATACCGATCAGGATGCTTCGACAAGAGAAATCCTTGTTTACGGTTACGGCGTTGCGTATCGTCATGACCTGGGCAGGAAATATAACACCGAAGTTGTTGACTTTGACCGTGCAGATATCTACCCGGTGGCAACCGTAGACGACAGAACCTGGATTATGTACACCACTCCGGCTCAGACTCTGGAGAGCATTCTTGCAAAGGCTAAAGAGGGCGGCATTAAGATGTCTGGCGGTAATCCGCTGTCTGATCCGCATCTGGCTTTAGGTTCCTGATCGCTCAGGAGGGCGGTAAGGTAATGGTAGTTCCTTATGATGGGGGCGCAGCTCAGAAGAAAGGTCTGACGGATGGCGAGGTTGATGTATTCGTAGGAACTACTCAGGCAGCTTTGGAAGATGTAGAGGCAGGCACCATGATTCCGATCCTTGCATTCTCTGAGAGTGCATTCGAAGGATTCAAAGGCCCGGACGGCGACATTCCGGTTCCGGGTATCGCAGGCCATGCAAAGGCTCCGGAACTTGATGCTTCCAAGGATTACACCGGTTCCATTCTTGCAGCAGGCGGCTTCGTGGCAGTCCGCACCGGCGCAGATCAGGCATGGATCGATGAGATCGTTCAGATTTCCAAGGATGTATGGGCAGATGCTGAGTACAGTGACTGGATCAGCGAGATCATGCTGAACAAGTGTGAGATCTATGGTGAGGATGCTGTGAAACATCTGGAATCTGCATGTGAGAAGCAGTCGCTGCATTTGATACACTGAGTGGACAGTAAAAGAGTAGCGATTGACAATAAAACGGCGAGGCTGTCTTCGGACAGCCAGAAGCCTTCGTTCATTAGGAGAAAGGATATATTCGGATGAAATTCAAAATTAAAACGAATCTTTGGTCCGGCATTATCATGGGGGTATTCGGTGCGGTTATGCTGTTCGTAATGCCGGATCAGGTACGTCTGCCGATGTTTGACTCAGGCGCGCCGAGCCCGCGTATTATCCCGGGTATCTGCCTGGCAGGGACACTGATTTGTTCCGTGATTCTGCTGATTGAGAGTCTGGTCTTCAAGAAAGAAAAAGAGATTGAGTTTGACTGGGCAAAAGAGAAGCCATGTATTTTCCTGATTGTGCTGCTTTGCGCATTTGTGGCACTGATCATCAACATCGGATTTATTCCGGGGGTAGTGATTATCTTCCCGATCATGTTGTGGTACTGCGGCGAACGGAAACCGTTCATTTACATATTCACACTGGCAGCAGGAATCGGAATATTCTTCCTGTTTAAGTATGTGTTCCATATTTCACTGCCGGGAATTCCGGGATTTGGAGGTTGATGATATGGGTGATTTTCAGCAGGTTATACTTGCGGTTACGCAGGTATTCACAGTTGTAAACCTTTCTGTAATATTTGGCGGTCTGGTTCTTGGTATGATCGTTGGATGTATTCCGGGACTGAGCGTAACTCTTGGTATTATTCTTCTGCTTCCGCTGACCTATTCCTTTTCCTCTCCGGATACAGCGATCATTTCCCTTCTGGCTGTATACGTAGGAGGTATGTACGGCGGTTCCATCAGTGCGATTACTCTGAATACACCCGGTACGAACTCGGCGATTGCGACAACCTTTGACGGTTATCCGCTGGCAAAGAAAGGTAAAGTAAAAAAGGCGCTGGACACATCGCTGTTTGCATCCGTATTCGGCGGTCTGTTCTCCGCAATCCTGCTGTTGGTTTGCGCTTCTTTCATTACTAAGCTGGTATCCAGATTTGCATCGGTTGAATATTTTTCAATGGCAATCCTCGGTATCTCTTTGATCGCAGGTGTAAGCGGCGACAGCTTCCGAAGGGAATTATGTCCGGTCTGCTGGGTATCCTGATGGCGGCAATCGGTTCCGACGCTGTAACCGGCGTTATGCGTTTTACCTTTGGCATTGATGCACTGAAGTATGGCATTGACATGCTTCCGGCCATGATCGCGCTGATCGCATTGACTCAGGTGGTTCAAAAGCTGAGAGATTTCGTTCTGGCAGAAGGACAGCTAGATGATGTCACAAAAATTGACAATCAGGGGATTACGCGCAGGGAGATGCTTTCCATCCTTCCGGCATGTTTCCGATCATCTGCAATCGCTTCTATTCTCGGTGCAATGCCGGGTGTCGGAGGCGGTGTTGCACAGTTCATGTGCTACAACGAGTGCCGCAGAGCTTCCAAACGTCCACAGGATTTTGGAAAAGGAAGTCTGGAGGGTATCGCGGCGGCAGAGTCCAGTAACAACGCGGTTGTGGGGTCCGCTATGATCCGCTGCTGACTCTGGGTATCCCGGGCGACGGCGTAACGGCGCTGCTTCTGGGTGCATTCATTCTTCACGGCATCCAGCCGGGCCCGAATATGTTTACTAAACAGGGCGTAATCGCATATTCGATCATCCTGGGATGTCTGGTAGCAAATATTTTCCTGTACCCGATTGGTCTGTTCCTGACCCGCGCGGTGGCGAAGATCGTTCAGGTTCGTTACACCTATCTGGCTCCGGTTATCATCATTTTCTGTTTCGCAGGTGCGTTTGCGGCGACTGGAAATACCAAGGAGCTTGTTCTGACCGCTGCCATTCTGATATTCAGCTATCTGCTGGTGCTGCTGGATATTTCCTCCACACCGCTGATGCTGGGCATGATTCTGGCGGATATCATGGAAATGAACTTCGTAACCAGTATGATGAGCTATGACAGAGATTATCTGATTTTCTTCAAGCGTCCGATTTCCTGTGTCATCCTGATTCTGACGGTTGTTCTGGTTATTTCCATGATCCGCATCAACAAGAAGGTTGAGGCATTAAATCAGGCGCAAATGGAGGAAATCAAAAAAGAGCAGGAAACCATCGGGTAAAGATAATGACAGAAAACAGTCGAATTACAGATTCCTGAAATAGGAATGAAAGGAGTATATCACATGGGTTTTCAGGTTGCATATGTTCCGATCGGTGTAGGTACGTTCCATCTGGAGAGCGCGCAGATCGAGTTCGAAAAATCAATTAAAATGCTTTCTTCCATCACGGAGGAGGGAGTGTATCCAGAGAAAATGCTTCTGACCATGAATGATCTGTCTGCATTTCTGGACACTGTTCAGCCGGATCTGATCGTTCTCCAGAATATTACGTTTGCAAATGCGGCGTATGCGGGAGAGGTGCTGAAACGCTTCTCCTGTCCGATCGTTCTTTGGACGCTGAGAGAGCCGGTAATTGACGGAGGCCGTCTGAGACTGAACTCTCTGACCGGCGCGTATTCTGCGTCAAATGCGATCAAGGCATTCCGGGACGGCGAATTCGAGTATGTATTCGGTTCTCCGGAGGAGAATGAAGTAATTGCAGAGATCGGCGCGGCTGTTCGAGCGGCTAAGGTAAAATATCAGCTGAATCATCTGAAGATGGCTGCGATCGGCCATACTCCACAAGGCTTCGGTTTTGGACGTGCACTGGACGCCGAAATGATGAGTACCTTCGGTGTAACGCTGGAGGCAATCGAGGCAAGAGAGCTGATCAATAAGGCAAAAAGCTATTCCGACGGGGAGTGTGCAGAATATCTGGACAAGGCCGGGTGCTGCATGGCTGGTCTGGACAAGACTCCGGATAAGAATGTGAAAGATTTTGCAAAGCTTTACAAGGCATATACCGACTATGTGACCGAGGTGGAATCGGCGCGGTATCTTCCCGTTGCTGGCCGGATTTCTTCACGGATTTCGGTACTCCGGTATGCTCCGTACTGTCCCTTCTGAATGCGGCAGGCGTTTGCGCAAGCTGTGAGGCAGACGTTTATGGTGCGCTCTCCATGTACATCGGTAAGGAACTGACCGGCAATTCCACCTTCTTCGGTGATCCGGTTTCCATGAATGAGAAGGAGAATACCATCACCTTCTGGCACTGCGGTATGGCAGCATGCAACCTGGCACGCAAGGACACCGGCGCAGTGGTAGGCGTTCATCCGAACCGTAAGATCGGCCCGGCGATGGATTTCGGCTGCGAAGCATGTGAGAAAGTAACCGTTTTCCGCGTCGGACGCAAGCCGGACGGTAAATTCCGTTTCTTCATCGCAGATGGCGCGGCTTTGGACAAACCGAAGCAGTTCATCGGAACCTCCATTGTTGTGCGGACTGCTAGTGATGCAAAGGGCGTGGTGCATGGCAGTGTGAAAGACGGCTGGGAGCCGCATTTCGTAGTGATTTACGGCAATGTGGCAGCGGAGCTTGAAAAGCTTGCGCATATGCTGAATGTCGAGGTTTGCCGCTATTAAAACGAAAACTTATGCTTGCCTTATAAAAAATTTACATTTATACTGGTTACAAATACTGAAATCTGAAAGGCGCAGACAGAATTGGGATATATAGGAATAAATCTGGGAAACGTAAAGGTAAGTAACCGCAGTGCGATATTGAAGCTTCTTAATGACCGGGGAGCGATGTCACGGAAAGACATTGCCGCAGAGCTCGGTCTGACACCGGCTACCGTGACCCTGATCTGTTCGGACCTGTTGTCACAGGGGATTCTTTGTGAAAAAGGAGAACTTGAGGAAGCGAAGCGGGCCGGGCGGAGAAAAGTTCTGATTGATATCAATTATCAGTATCGTTATGTTCTGTCAGTCAGAATTGAAGTGGTTGAAACCAGTATAGCAATCAGTAACCTGAAGGGAAAAGAATGCTACATCACTAAATTGCGTACAGACGGAACCATGGATCCGGAAATGTTTCTGAAGAAAATTGCAAATGAAAGCAAAAGTTTGATGTGGGAACATGGAATTGGAAAAGAGATGGTTCTGGGAGTGGGTGTTTCGGTTCCGGGCACAGTAAATCGAAACCTGGGAATCAGTCAGCATGCATATCGGATATGGAAAGAACCCGTTTCGGTGGGGGATATTTTGAAAGGTTTTTTGAATCTTCCGGTTATTGTTGAAAATAACGTAAAGGCATTTGCTGAGGCTGAACTGATTTACGGAAATGGTCGGGAACAGGAAAATTACTTTTAGTAAAATGGAGTCCGGGCGTCGGGTCAGCGATTATCATAGGGAACCGTTTGTATGACAGCCAGAATTCAAAAACTGCGGAAATTGGTCATTGCACTATTGAAAAGAATGGGAAGTTATGTGGATGCGGAAAAAGAGGCTGCCTGGAAACGAGGGCAACTACGCATGCAATAGCAGAGGCAGTACGAAGTGTATGTACAGAGCGGACTATGCCCGTTTTATATCAGATGGTGGGCGGAGATATTGGGAAAATCAATGTCGAAAATATTATGCAGTGGATTGAATGCGGTGACGAAGGCATGTGGGCTGTGCTGGATGATATTTTTGAAGTGATGGCGCGTGTTGTTATGAATACAGTTACAATCATTGCTTCTGGTAAGGTTATCCTGTATGGACAGATGTTTGAATCTCAGACTGTGATGAATAGATTTATAAAAAAATGTAAAGAATATGATCCGTCTATATCGGATGATTATCTGGTAAAATCACGGTTGAGCAAAAAAATCGAATATATTGGTCCATTATCGGTTGCAGTAAATGAATTATTGTATCATACGGGAAGCTCGGAAGAGTAAACGGATTACCTTATAAAGCCTGCTAATAAAAAGTCAAGTACTCATTGGAAGGATAGTGGCTTTGTCATTGATAACTTCATGGATTTGGGGAATATTAAATAGTAAAAATAACACATTGAAACCAAGTCCCATATTGTCCATGAATTCATCAGGAGGAAGGCACATCCATGAAATTAGACGCAGTTTACTATGAACAGGCTATCTTTGACTACCCTCTGGGCCGGCAGATCAGGGATGAATACGGGGACCTTCCGTGGATTCCCATTGAGAGCCATAATTCCATCCGGGAAATGCAGGAAAGGCCCAATGACCAGTTCGGACACATGAAACGCAATCTTATTGCGGGTATACGAAAGACCCACAAATACGTGGAAAACCACAAGGTTTCCGACTATCTGGTCCCATACACCTCATCCGGCTGTACGGCCATGTGCCTGTACTGCTATCTGGTGTGCAATTATAATAAATGCGCCTATCTCAGGCTGTTTGTGAACCGGGAGCAGATGACAGGCAGGGGACGGGGAAGGTACTGCTACCGGGCGGAATCCAGGGCAGAGGCCCAGAGGTATCTGCGGGCGGAGATCCGGCGAGTACTGGGAAATGTCCCTATACTCTATATAAGCTGACATGACCTTCCCGCAGTTTGATTCTGCCGTGTCATTCTTATATCCATTGTGATGGGGACTGGCATGTGCTGCTATTGATGATTTATTCCTGCTGGGATTCCTGCTGCTCCTTCACAATCTTTTCCATCTGGCAATTTCCTTCTCCTGCACATCAATAATATTCTGGGCCATGGTGCGTATCTCTTCATAGTCTGTATATTCCAGGATATCCCTGGCCATATCCACAGCCATCTGATGATGCATGATCATGCCCTCCGCAAAGGCCTGGTCCAGGCTGTCCGCTCCGGAGGTATCCATGTGGCGGGACATGGAGTCGCCGGCAAACATTTTGCTGTACTGCTCCAGATAAGCGTCCTCCTTTGTCTGGTCCTTTTTCCGTCCTTTTCATACGATTTAACCAGCTCGTTCATCTGTTTGAGTTCGTCCTTCTGGGCGGTTATGATATCCTGGGCAATGGTTTTCAGTTCATCGCTTTTCCCTGGTAGCTCAGATAGCTCTCAGACATCTTGATGGCTGCCTCGTGGTGGGGAATCATGCCCCGCAGAAAGTCCAGGGAGGCATTTCCTGATTTCTCCCGGATGACCATATCCTCCATCATATTCATCATGATGGAATCCTGTTCGGTCAGGTAACGGCTCAGGTCGTCTCCGGATGTATTCATATGCCCGTTATGTCCGCTGTGGCCGGCGGCATTGCCGGAATTTGAGGATGCCTGTTCCCGGGAGCTCGTTTCTGTGTCCGCCTGTGACGCCGCGGACCCGGAGGCGCTTTCTGTCTGGCTTTCAGAGGCCTGTCCGTTATCAGAGCCGCTGCGGTTGTTGCAAAGGCGGCTGCCACGGCCACGATAATGATGAGGCCACGCAGATGCCGATGACCCATGTGCGCATATTTTTGTTCATAATCTCTTTCTCCTTTTATCCTTAAATCGGGTGGATTTAATCTGACATAAATTAGTATTTGCTAAATTCAGGAAAATATTCTCCGGTGCATGCCTGCCGGCGCGTTTTTGTTTTCCGAAAGAAGGCGGTTGCAGGTTGTGTTTTATTTGACTTTCACTTATAATGAATCATAAATGTTATGATTTTATTGGTGAAAGGAAACATGATGACGGAAATCAGTGCACAGCCATTTGTAAAATGGGCGGGCGGCAAAAGACAATTACTTGGACAGATAAAAGCGAGCCTGCCAAAACATTTTAATGGATATATGGAGCCGTTTGTGGACGGCGGTGCAGTATATTTTGATTTACAGCCGGAAAAATCCATTATTAATGACATAAACGAATCATTGATTAATGCTTACCTGCAGATAAAAATTTCACCAGAAGAATTTGCCGATGCCATTTCAGAGTATGATAAACGAATCGCGGATGGCGGAAAAGAGTATTATTATTAAGTCCGGGAATTCTATAATGATAAAATGATGCGGGCGGAATACGATATGAATTAGCTGTTATGTTCGTGTTTCTCAACAAGCACTGCTTTAACGGTCTTTACAGGGTAAACGCAAGAGGTCTGTTTAATGTACCGTATAATAAAAGTGTGAGAGAATCATGCAGCAAAGAAAGCATTTTGGCTGTATCGCGGAGCCTTCAGAAGGTGAATATTATGAAAGGCGATTTTCAGAGTGCCTGTGATTTGGCTAAGAAGGATGATTTTGTTTTTATAGACAGTCCCTACGCTCCTTTGAATCCAACGTCCTTTGAGTCTCACACAAAGGAGGGATTTGATATCGAGAGCCACAGACGTCTGGCTGCCGTGTTCAGAGAGCTTACAGAACGGGGATGTTACTGTATGCTGACGAATCACAATACAGATTTTATCAATCAGTTATATGCAGATTTCAACAAAGTGGTAGTGGATGTAAAGCGCATGATAAATTCTGACGGAAAGAACCGCGTGGGTCAGGAGATCATCATTACGAATTATTAGAGGTATATCTATTCCAATGGCCGCAAGAACCGCGGCGGCTCGAAGCTGAATGAAACGGCCAGAAGCTATAAGATGCTTTCCCAGGAGGCAGACACAATCGAAGGATTTTCTTTTGTGTGGTTTACGGATGGTATTGGCTGGAAAAGCGCGAAAGGGAATCTGCGGGAAACCTTTGAAGCAATGGAGCATGTTTACAATATTGACGATATGGAGCATTCGGTTATGACTGAGCTTCTGGTGTGATGCCAATAAAGGATAGAAAAGTGTGCAGTAATATGATAAAATTAAAAAGCAGAGATAAAAACACAACGCGGGATCAAAGCCTGCAGAGCCGGTAGGTAGTCCGGCCGCATTCCCATAGTCCTGCCTGAAACGGCGGGGTAACAGGAATGTAAGTAACCCTCCCTCCTTGGGTCGTCCGTTCTTTGTTCATCACATTTCAAAGGAGGAATTGTCATGGACAAAGTATCGGTGGTACTGAGAGTGTTTTTTGAGGACCCATTCTGGATTGGAGTACTGGAACGGGTGGAAGTCGGGAGGATGACCGTGTGCAAGATTACCTTTGGCCCGGAGCCGAAGGATTACGAGGTACACGGATTCCTGGCAAAGGAATACTACGGTCTGCGGTTTAGTCCGGCTGTGGCAGCTGCTGTAAAGGAGAACCGTAAAAACCCCAAGCGTGTGAGACGCCAGGTCAGGAAGGAACTTCGGGAGTCAGGCCTGGGAACGAAAGCCCAGCAGGCCCTGAAATTGCA
>ENA-OQCK01000689-OQCK01000689.1-human-gut-metagenome-genome-assembly--contig:-NODE-689-length-16116-cov-3.936456_pt1 | contig 16116 bp, 13 predicted proteins | sample MGYA00242498_ERZ504578 | MGnify/ENA primary metagenome ERZ504578 (study PRJEB26092, sample SAMD00036229) | human gut metagenome | host: Homo sapiens | study: EMG produced TPA metagenomics assembly of...
CTCCTAAGCACGGAAACAGGCCATCCTGGCTTAGAGACATGGTTAAGGTGCTTCTGTTGAATGAAATGTTCCACAGAAGGTGCGCCAGAGGTCTTTGCGCCTTGTAGGAACAGCAAAGAGATTATTAATAAAATTCCGAAAAGATTAAGTTGTAGTTTTACTGGATATTATATAAAATAGAAATGATACAGAGTAACCGGTATAAAGGATAAAAATCACATATGAAAAAAATATTGCAAAAAGCAGGGATTTTGTTCCTGATATTTATAGGAGCGCTGGTTGTGTATTTCATCAGTGCCAGAAACACAATGGAAAAAGAATCAGCTGTATATACATCCATGGAAGAACCGTCTTTGCCGGTGGTTTATACCCAACTGGGCGGTCAGGAAATCAATTGTCTGCATGGATACATGCAGGACATGGGGAATCAGGCAGCCAGGGAGAGCATCTCTGTGCTGCCTGAAGACCGCGGGCTGCATATCCGGATTCAGGAGTATGGAAACACCGTTACCGGAATCAGTTATGAGGTGAGAAATCTTACCATGGACAGGCTGGTGGAGAGAACGGAAGTGGAAGATTGGGACAGCGGGGACGGAAGTGTCAGCGCGGTGCTTCCGATTCAAAACCTGCTGGCCAGGAATGAAACTTATCTTTTGTCAATCACCGTGTCCACGGGTGAAAAGGAACTGCATTATTATACCAGAATCATGTGGCCGGACAATACCTATGCGTCAGATATGGTCAGGCTGGCCGGGGAGTTTACCAGGAAGAGCCTGGACTATAATCAGGCAAGAGACCTGGTATCCTATCTGGAAACCAATGACACAGAGGATAACAGCTCCTTAGGCCATGTTACCATCAGGCCAATTTCAGCCATTTGACCTGGGATGGTCTGGATGTGGAGATGGTGGGAGAGCCACAGGTGACTCTCCAGGAGTTTGACGGCATCATGGGTCAAATTCAGATTCGGTATCAGGTTGCCATCAATGAGGAGGACGGAACACGTTCCCTGGTTGACGCGGTAGATAATTTTACCATGAAGTGGAATGAGCAGAGAATCTACCTGATGAATTATGAACGGAATGCCAATGAAGTGTTTGACGGCGGCCACCAGTCTTTTTCAGGCAAAAAGATTCTTCTAGGAATTACAAATGACAACAAGGTGAGGATGATGAAGAGTCCAAAATCCAAGTATGTGGCATTTAAAACAGGCGGAGACCTGTGGTGTTATGATTATGATGATAAGCAGGCGGTGTGCGTATTTTCCTTCAGAAGCAATTCGGATGACGGTGTCAGAAGCGGTTACGACAGACACGATATAAAGATATTGTCCATGCAGGACGACGGCGCCATGGATTTTCTGGTGTATGGATACATGAACCGGGGCAAGTACGAAGGCCGGATGGGAGTGGTATTTTATCACTATGATAAGGAGCAGGACACGGTACAGGAAAAATTCTTCCTGCCTGCGTCTGAATCCTACGATATGGTGAAAGCTGACATTGATAAATTGTCCTATCTCAGCGAGAATGACATGATGTACATTATGCTTCAGGGCACTGTGTACGGTATCGATCTTAAGAGCAATGAATCCCTTGTAGTGGCCCAGGGCTGACAGAGGGAAGCTATGCTGTCAGCGGAGATGCCAGCCGGTTTGCATGGCAGGAAGGACAGAACCTGTATGAATCTGAGAAGGTTCATGTCATGGATTTCAATACTTCCCAGAAACAGGAAATCGTGGGGGAGGTAAATGATTACGTCAGAGTATTGGGATTTGTTGGAAATGATTTGATATATGGCTGAGCAGCTCCAAGGATAAGTGGATTGTCAATGGCCGCATGAAGGGTATGCCTATGTATGCAATGTACATTGTGGATACACAGATGCGGGTGGAGAGTGAATACAGAAAGGACGGCATCTATATAACGGATGTGGTGGCCCAGGACGGGAGGATTCACCTGAAACGTTTGGTGCCGTTGGGAGAAAATCAGTATCTGTACCAGAACGAGGATACCATTGTATGCAACCAGAGGGTGGAAAAGGACCCCCTGGAGGGAATCGGCTGGTTTGCTTCCCAGGATAAGGGGAAGGTTTATTTCGTCCAGTCAGATTCGGAAATAAACGGGGATAAGGTCCGTACATCTGCGCCAAAGGCATTTTCCTATGAATATACAAGCGTTCTGGATACGGGAAGCGCTGCTTCCTCGTCATCTGATAACAGTATGGTATTTAAGGCTTACGGTGGCGGACATTATATTGGTTCATCCAGAAACTTCAGCCAGGCAGTGGAAATGGCCTATGGGCAGATGGGCTATGTGACGGACAGCAGCCAGCATATTGTGTGGGACAGAATCAACAGGCAGCCCATACGCAATATCAAATCCCCGGTGGATGAGGCCAGGAAGGTGACAAAGTATCTGGATTCATTTAACGGCAGCCGCGTCTATGAGGACGGGCTTATACTCATCGACGCGGGAGGATGCAGCCTGATCCAGATGCTGTATTATATTGACAAGGGTATTCCTGTGATTGCCTATGTGGAATCAGGCCAATATGTGCTTTTGTCCGGCTATGACCAGTACAATGTGACGCTCTATGATCCTCAGACCCAGGAGACACAGAAGATGGGATTGAACGATGCCACAGAGTATTTCAAGAACCTGCAGAATGATTTCCTGTGCGCTTTGGCAGTGGAGTAGACAGTGTACTTTAGAGCGTGCATTTTCGTTTTACTTTACAAATCTGATTCTTATGGTATAATCTAAGAAGATGTAAATAAAGTATGAACAAATTTTTAAAGATTTCTTTAGGAGTATTTTCCTTATATATTGGATTTGTTTAAATAAAAATCAGAGGTGTGGAATGGAACAATATATTATCAAAGGCGGGAATCCACTGGTGGGAGATGTGACCATAAGCGGAGCCAAGAATGCCGCACTGGGAATACTGGCTGCTTCTATCATGACTGACGATGATGTGGTGATTGATAATCTGCCGGATGTAAGGGATATCAATGTACTGTTAGAGGCGATTCAGGAAATTGGTGCAAGGGTTGACAGGATTGACCGACACACTGTAAAGATAAACGGAAGCAATATAAGCGAGGTATCTGTGGATGATGAGTATATACGTAGGATACGTGCCTCTTACTATTTCATAGGAGCCCTTTTGGGCAAGTATAAGAGCGCGCAGGTTCCCCTTCCAGGGGGATGCAATATCGGCAGCAGGCCCATTGACCAGCATATCAAGGGATTCAGGGCATTGGGGGCTGAGGTGACCATTGAGCGCGGGGCTGTCATAGCCCATGCCATCGACCTGGTGGCAAGCCACATTTATCTGGATGTGGTGTCTGTGGGAGCTACTATTAATATCATGATGGCCGCAGCCCTGGCAGAGGGACAGACTATTCTGGAGAATGCTGCCAAGGAACCCCATATTGTAGATGTTGCCAACTTCTTAAACAGCATGGGCGCCAATATAAAGGGAGCCGGTACTGATACAATTCGTATCAGGGGTGTAAACCGTCTCCATGGAACCGAGTATTCCATTATACCGGACCAGATTGAGGCAGGTACGTTCATGTGCGCCGCGGCTGCCACCAGAGGCGATATCATGGTTAAGAACGTGATTCCCAAGCATCTGGAGGCCATTTCCGCCAAGCTGACGGAGATAGGCTGTGAGGTGATTGAATTTGATGACGCTGTCCGCGTGGTGGGAAAACCTTCCCAGAGACACACGGATATAAAGACCCTTCCTTATCCCGGCTTTCCTACGGATATGCAGCCTCAGATGTCGGTTGCCCTGGTCTTGGCCAACGGCACCAGTATGGTGACGGAGAGTATTTTTGAGAACAGATTCAAATATGTGGACGAGCTGGCCCGCATGGGCAGCAATATAAAGGTAGAGGGCAACGTGGCTGTTATAGACGGCGTAAAACGCCTGACAGGAGCCCAGGTCAATGCACCGGACCTGAGAGCGGGAGCAGCTCTTGTGATTGCGGGATTGGCCGCTGACGGGTATACAGTGGTGGATGAAATCGGTTATATCCAGCGCGGATATGAGTGCTTTGAAGAAAAGCTCCAGGGACTGGGAGCCATGATTGAAAAAGTAGATTCCGACCGGGAAGTACAGAAGTTTAAATTGCGGGTCGGCTGATAACAGGAGAGAATACAAGGCAGGAGGATGTACCGGAAGGTGCATGGATCCTGCCTTTTCTTTCAGAGACAGGACAAACAGACTTAAGAAGGATATGTGGAACGGATATGAAACAGGAATTTTATTACCAGCAGATGAATAAAGCGCAGCAGAACGCCTACAGGGCCATGCTGGATGGATTTGAGTCACTGTCGCCGGAATTTCCGGTTCTGCGCCTGGATGGAAAAGAACTGTCAGATATTTTTTTCCGGTTGCGCCTGGACCATCCGGCTATATTTTATGTGGAGGGCTTTCACTACAGGTTTGCCCGGAATTCAGAATATGTGCAGATGATTCCGGAATATATGTTTGAGAAGAAGAAAATAAAAGAGATGAAAACAGCACTGGAGTCCAGAATCAGCCGCCTGGTGCGGCAGGCAGAGGGGATGACGCCGGAGGAAAAGGAGAAGTACGTGCATGAATTCATCTGCTCCAATGTAACCTATGACAAACTGAAAAAACAGTATTCTCATGAAATTATAGGGCCTCTCCAGCAGGGAATCGGCGTGTGCGAAGGCATTGCAAAGACCGTGAAAATACTGTGCGACAGGCTGGGGCTGGAGTGCCTGATAGCCATAAGTGAATCAGCTCCTGACAGGGGAATCCGGTACCGCCATGCATGGAATCTGGTGAAGCTGAAAAACACATGGTACCATCTGGATGCGACCTTTGATAATTCCCTGGGCCGGTATGGACAGAAGCGGTTTGATTATTTTAATCTGGATGACAGGATGATATTTAAGGATCATCAGCCCCTGGTGTATAAGGTGCCGGCATGTACGGACGGGGCAAGGTTTTATTACAGGGAGAACCGGTTGTCCCTGACTAAGTTGGAGGACGTGGCCGGACGCTTTAAGGCGGTACTGAGAAAAAAACAGCCCTATTATGTTTTCCACTGGCGGGGAGGATATCTGACCAGGGAGGTGCTGGAGCAGATTGCGGGAATTGCGTCTGAGGCAGCCAGGGAAAAAGGAAAATATGTCAAAATATCTGTAAATTATTCCCAGTCCGTGATGGAGCTGGCTGTGACGGATTACCAGTCCGCACAGGAGATATGCAGGGAAGAGGCGAACGAGGGGGAGCTGACCGGGGATTGATTTGGCGGATATCCGGATCTGCCGGAGCACCTGCTGTTTCATTTGGCTTTTGATGGAAAATATGATATGATGGTTATATGATACGAGCAGCAAAATGTTTGATGAAAGTATGAAAAAGGAGGAGGAAAATCATGAAAAACAAGAGCTTTAAATGTCTGCAGAGTCTGTTTCTCGCAATTGTCCTGACCGCAGTGGCAGTGACGGGCCTGCCGCTGGCAGGCGGTCCAATCACGGCACTGGCAGCGGACAAGGATATCGTGGTGCTGTACACCAATGATGTCCACTGCGGAGTGGATGACAATATCGGCTATGCCGGTCTGGCATTATATAAGAAGGAGATGCAGCGGCAGACCCCTTATGTGACCCTGGTGGATACAGGGGATGCCATTCAGGGAGCGCCCATTGGCACGCTTTCCGACGGCGGTTATCTTATTGATATCATGAACTATGTGGGATATGATTTTGCGGTTCCGGGAAACCATGAGTTTGACTATGGCATGTCCAGATTTCTGGAACTGGCCGGGAAATTAAATTGCGGATATTATTCCTGCAATTTTATAAACAACGCCACAGGCACACCTGTTTTTGCGCCCTATAGGATGTTTACATATGGAGATACCCAGGTGGCGTTTGTGGGTGTGACCACGCCTGAGAGCTTTACAAAATCCACTCCGGCGTATTTCCAGGACAGCCAGGGCAATTATATTTATTCCTTCTGTGAGGACGAAAGCGGCCAGAAGCTGTATAATCAGGTGCAGGCCAGCGTGGACGCCGCCAGGACAGAGGGTGCTGATTATGTGATTCTGGCCGGCCATCTTGGGGAAAACGGCATTACCCAGAAATGGTCCTCCGCCAATGTGATTGCCAATACCACGGAATTGACGCATGTATTGACGGTCATTCCCATGAAACGGTTCCGTCGGAGAACGTAAAGAATAAAAATGGACAGAATGTGGTTCTGACACAGACGGGAACCAAGCTGAACCATATCGGTAAGCTGACCATATCCGCCGATGGTTCCATACGCACCGAGCTGATATCAGAGGTGCCTGCCGCGGATCCGGACAGGGAGTACACGGTACAGGAACATGACACCTTAAGCAGGATTGCAAAGAGAGAGCTGGGAAGTTATAACCGTTGGATTGATATTTATAACAGTAACCTGGATAAGATAAAGAATGCGGATGTGATTCCGGCGGGGCTTACTATTGTGATTCCCGGAGGAAGCTATATTAGCGAGGACGGAAAGGCCGCGGACTATGGAACCTGGCAGTTTATCCAGTCAATCGAGAACCAATACAATGAGACCTTAAAGACGGTTCTGGGCGCCACGCCGTATGAACTGACGATTAATGATCCTGCCACAGGGAACCGTATTGTCAGAAACGCTGAGACGAATCTGGGTGATTTGACAGCGGATGCTTACCGTGTGGAGCTGGGGGCTGATATCGGGCTCAGCAACGGAGGCGGAATCCGCAGCGTTATTAATCCGGGAAACATTACCTATAACGATACCCTGGCTGTGTTCCCTTATGGAAATATGGGATGTGTCATAGAGGCCACGGGACAGCAGATTAAGGATGCACTGGAGATGGCGTCTAAAAATTGTCCGGAAGAGAGCGGGGGCTTCCTTCAGGTTTCCGGTCTGACCTACACCATCGACACATCCGTTAGGTCCGGCGTACAGACGGATGACAAGGGCAATTTCACCGGCGTGTCAGGAGCCTACAGGGTAACGGATATTAAAGTGGCGGGAGAGCCCATTGACCTTAATAGGACATATACCGTAGCGTCCCATAACTACATGCTGAAACAGGGAGGAGACGGCATGACTATGTTTAGAGGATGCAATGTAATCCGGGATGAGGTCATGGTGGATGTGGATATATTATCTTCCTATATCAGGCGGATGGGAGGCTTTGTGACATCTGAGTATGCAAATCCCGCCGGACAGGGAAGGATTACCATAAGATAGAATAGGAAATGATAAATTTTAGTATTGACATATAGATATAATTGCTATAAGATATTGAAAGTAACACATTTTACAATTAAAGAGTTCGTAAATATCCCTTATTCAGAGTGATGGAGGTACAAAGGACCTGTGAAGTCACGGCAACCCCGGTTGAGTATATCGGCAAGATATGCGAAAGGGCCGGAAGGTGCCAGCCTGAGCGAGGAGTATGCTATGGAGCATACTTGGTCGAGCAATAAGAGGATTTGAAGATTTAATGATATTTTCAAGTCCGCAATTGCTGCGGACTTTGTTTTTTGTAAATGGTTGATGTTACAGCTGCTATTAATCATTTATCTGAAAGAAGGAGAGACTAAAAATGGAGAGAAGACTTTTTACATCTGAATCCGTAACAGAAGGGCATCCGGACAAAATGTGCGACGCCATATCCGACGCGATTTTAGATGCTCTGATGGAGCAGGACCCAATGAGCCGCGTAGCATGTGAGACAGCTACCACAACAGGACTGGTTCTGGTCATGGGAGAGATAACCACCAACGCTTATGTGGATATTCAGAAGCTGGTGCGTGAGACTGTGCGTGAGATAGGCTATGACCGTGCCAAATATGGCTTTGACTGCGATACCTGCGGTGTTATCACAGCTATTGACGAGCAGTCCCAGGATATTGCGCTGGGAGTGAATAAGGCGTTAGAGGCAAAGGAAAATAAGATGTCTGACCAGGAGCTGGATGCTATCGGAGCAGGAGATCAGGGCATGATGTTTGGTTTTGCCACCAATGAGACAGAGGAATTCATGCCTTATCCCATTTCCCTGGCCCATAAGCTGGCTAAGCGTCTTACGGAGGTCCGCAAAAACGGTACGCTTAAGTATCTCCGTCCGGACGGCAAGAGCCAGGTAACGGTGGAGTATGATGAAAATGACAAGCCGGTGCGCCTGGATGCGGTGGTATTATCCACGCAGCACGATGAGAGCGTGACCCAGGAACAGATTCATGCGGATGTGAAGAAGTACATCTTTGACGAGATACTTCCTCAGGATATGATTGACGGGAACACAAAGTTTTTCATCAACCCCACGGGACGTTTCGTTATCGGCGGACCTCAGGGGGACAGCGGTCTGACAGGACGTAAAATAATCGTTGACACCTACGGCGGTTATGCGCGTCACGGCGGCGGCGCATTCTCCGGAAAGGACTGCACCAAGGTGGACCGTTCTGCTGCATATGCTGCCCGCTATGTTGCCAAGAACATCGTGGCGGCCGGTCTGGCTGACAAGTGCGAGATTCAGCTGTCCTATGCCATTGGCGTTGCTCATCCTACCTCCATCATGGTGGATACCTACGGAACCGGGAAATTAAGCAATGAGAAGCTGGTGGACATCATCCGCTCCAATTTTGACCTCCGTCCGGCCGGAATTATCAAGATGCTGGACCTGCGCCGTCCGATTTATAAGCAGACAGCTGCTTATGGTCACTTTGGCCGCAATGATTTGGACCTGCCCTGGGAGAGACTGGATAAGGTGGAATTATTAAAAAGTTATCTATAGAAAGGCCCTTGAGATTTGGCCATTGTGTTCGATTGTTAATTGTAGCTATCCCCTATTGCCATTGCGATAGAGGATAGCTCTTTTCTTTTTATATTGCCCTCTCTTTAAAAAATTTATAAAATCTTTCATTTACATATTGACATTTTTTTAACGAAGGTTTATAATGCAAACAGTAAGATTGTTAATTAATTATCAATAGCGGTTGAGTAACAATTTAAAATGACTTGACAGGCAGGTACAGCCTAAATGTACTGATGCAAACACAAGGAAAATGGAGGATAAGGAAATGGCAAAGAAAATCGAGCAGGTTGTTCCGGAAATCATTGACAGCGTAGACGGACTAAATGCAAAAATGAACGCAATGCGCGAAGCGCAGAAAGCTTTTTCTACCTTTACACAGGAGCAGGTAGATAAAATCTTTTTTGCGGCAGCAAGCGCAGCCGATAAGATGCGTCTTCCGCTTGCAAAGATGGCAGTAGAAGAGACCGGCATGGGCGTGGTTGAGGATAAGGTCATCAAAAACAACTACGCGGCAGAGTATATCTACAACGCATACAAGGACACCAAGACAGTTGGTGTGATTGAGGAAGATAAGGAATACGGCATTAAGAAGATTGCCGAGCCAATCGGCCTGATTGCAGCTGTTATTCCTACCACAAATCCTACCTCCACAGCTATCTTTAAGACGCTGATTGCCTTAAAGACACGCAACGCAATCATCATTTCCCCACATCCCCGTGCTAAGAAATGTACCATTGCGGCGGCTAAGGTGGTTCTGGACGCGGCAGTGAAGGCCGGAGCACCGGAAGGCATTATCGGATGGATTGATGTTCCCTCACTGGAACTGACCAATGAGGTAATGAGGGATGCGGACCTGATTCTGGCAACAGGCGGCCCCGGCATGGTAAAGGCTGCTTATTCTTCAGGAAAGCCTGCTCTGGGCGTTGGCGCCGGCAACACACCGGTCATTATCGACGACACAGCAGATATTAAGATGGCGGTTAACTCCATCATTCATTCCAAGACATTTGACAACGGTATGATTTGTGCTTCCGAGCAGTCCGTTACAGTCATGGAATCCATTTACAACGAAGTAAGAAAAGAATTTGAATACAGAGGCTGCTATTTCTTAAAGCAGGGCGAGATTGATAAGGTCCGCAAGACCATCATTGTAAACGGCGCCTGAATGCCAAGATTGTGGGTCAGAAAGCGGCAACCATTGCCAAGCTGGCAGGCGTTGAAGTACCGGAGGATACCAAGATTCTGATTGGCGAGGTTGAGTCTGTGGATATCAGCGAAGAGTTCGCCCATGAGAAACTGTCTCCTGTGCTGGCTATGTACAAGGCCAAGACATTTGACGAGGCTCTGGATAAGGCAGAGCGTCTAGTGGCGGACGGAGGCTACGGCCATACCTCATCCCTGTATGTGAATGTAAATGAGGAAGAGAAGATTTTAAAGCACGCAGCAAGGATGAAGACCTGCCGTATCGTAATCAACACTCCTTCTTCCCACGGCGGTATCGGTGACCTGTATAACTTCAAGTTAGCTCCGTCTTTAACACTGGGCTGCGGTTCCTGGGGCGGCAACTCCGTTTCTGAGAACGTTGGGGTTAAGCACTTACTGAATATCAAGACCGTTGCTGAAAGGAGAGAGAACATGCTGTGGTTCCGTGCACCTGAGAAGGTTTACTTTAAGAAGGGCTGTCTGCCTGTAGCATTAAATGAGCTGAAGGATGTTTTAGGCAAGAAGAGGGCGTTCATCGTAACAGACTCCTTCCTGTATAAGAACGGATACACCATGTCATCACAGACCGTCTGAGCGAAATGGGAATCACATATACCGTATTCTCCGATGTACAGCCTGACCCCACACTGGCTAACGCACAGGCTGGCGCCAAGCTCATGAGAGAATTTGAGCCGGATGTAATCCTGGCTATGGGCGGCGGTTCCGCTATGGACGCGGGCAAGATTATGTGGGTGCTGTATGAGCATCCGGAAGTGGATTTCATGGATATGGCCATGCGCTTCATCGATATCAGGAAACGTGTATACACCTTCCCGAAGATGGGCGAGAAAGCATATTTCATCGCTGTTCCTACTTCCTCCGGTACAGGTTCCGAGGTTACTCCTTTCGCAGTTATCACAGACCAGGAGACCGGTATCAAGTATCCTTTGGCAGACTATGCGCTTCTGCCTAACATGGCAATCGTTGATACAGACAACATGATGAGCCAGCCGAAAGGTCTGACCAGCGCATCCGGCGTTGACGTACTGACCCATGCACTGGAGGCATATGCATCGTCATGGCTACCGACTATACAGACGGCCTTGCACTTAAGGCCATGAAGAACGTATTTGATTACCTTCCAACAGCTTACAATGAGCCTACAAATGTTGAGGCGCGTCAGAAGATGGCGGATGCTTCCTGTATGGCTGGTATGGCGTTTGCCAATGCATTCCTGGGCGTATGCCACTCCATGGCTCATAAGCTGGGTGCATTCCATCACCTGCCACACGGTGTTGCCAATGCCCTGCTGATTTCCCTGGTGGTTGATTTCAATGCTGCTGAGAATCCGCGTAAGATGGGTACATTCTCCCAGTATCAGTATCCACATACCCGTGAAAGGTATGCGGAGTGCGCAAGATTCTGCGGAATCCAGGCTAAGGATGATGCAGAGGCGGTTCAGAAGCTGATTGTGAAGATTGAGGAGCTTAAGAGGAGCGTAGGCATCAAGTCCTGCATCAAGGATTATGGCATTGATGAGAAAGACTTCTTAGACAGGCTGGATGAAATGGTTGAGCAGGCCTTTGATGACCAGTGCACCGGCGCTAACCCAAGATATCCGCTGATGAGCGAGATTAAAGAAATGTATTTAAAAGCATACTACGGTAAATAATTCGTACCCATTACGGGTAAATACCTTTATCCTTTGTGTTTGGAACAGGCCGTCTGTCGTTTGACAGGCGGTCTGTTCATGTTGTTTTGTTATTGTCTATCCCTGTGGTTCAGCATGATTCCATCAAAAAAAAGATTCATAATTGATGTTAAAGATTTCCTTCATGGCAGCCAGCTCGGAGATTCGTATATTGTATGTGCCGCTTTCTATCTGGGAATATATGCTGCGTGAAATATTGATCCCCATCAGCTGCATCTTTGCGGTGACCTGATCCTGTGTAAGATGTGACTGCAGACGGTATTTTCGGATATTTGGCCCTATCCTTAAATCCTGCTTTAATTTTTGATCCATGGCTTCCTCCGGAATATGCAAGAAATAGGTTGCATTTCCTTGATTTTACGACAAATGTCATATATAATTGCAATGTATAGATTGCACAGAGGAAATTGGAAATATACATGCAGAAAGTAGAAGAGGAGTCTTATATGATGCCAGATAAATCCCAGGGGGGGCTGTTGGCCAGATTGCAGGATCTCTCAGGCTGCCAGTATCTTTCGGACCTTCACAGTCCGTTTTACATAGAGGATATTATATATGCCGTGCGCATGGTAAGCATATCATCTTATTCCATGAGCGAATGGGAGGAGGCTTTCCGGTATATTACTGACGTCAGGATGGAATTTAAGAGTAAGGAAGAGCTTGTTAAGAATTTGATTCTAAGATTAGAGGAAAATAAGGAACCATAGAGTAAAAGGATGCCGTATGGCGGTCCTTTATCCGCGCTACATTCAGTATGGTGCTGCGGCTGAACGTATTCCTGTGGAACTGGAGACAGCAGAGCCGGAATTTATCGTCCTTGGAGGAATACTGAAGCTGGTAAGGGGCGGCCTCAAAGGAGTGGACACGGCCGTGTTTTCCCTCATAGGCCACCAGAAGAACGCGTTCCTCCTGAATCGCTTTGAGAATGGCCTGGAAATGCTTCCTGTAGTCGGGGGAACCATAGGAGTCCCCGTCCCTGTAGCGGTCATAGCAGTAAAAATCATCCTCACGGTAAAGGGAGGGAAGACCGTCCCATTCCCGGGCCAGAAGTTCCAACTGTCCGTCTGTGAAAAACAGCTGGAAACGGGGGTCCTGCATCAGGGATTTCAGCCATGCTTTTTGGAGGTTCGTAAGCGGGACGGTGGGAACGGCGTGTTCCAGACGGGACGTAAAGGTATGTTTGTCCTGTTCCTCCAGAAGGGCCCATGTGCCGTCCGTCAGTTTGGGGATAATGGACAGGGCGCTTTCCTGGAATCCGTAAGCACGGCATATATCATCCATGTCCTGCCTGGTTATGGGGCTGTGCCAGGCTTTATCCAGTATGTGGCGGACCACATTGTAATAACAGCTGTATATTTATGAAATAATTCCATGGTATTCTACTCCTCATTCCCGCAGTACATCTCATACATCTTTTCCCAATCGCGGGTTATCTTGGCTATGGAAAATAAATTCGTGCCTGAATGTCCATGATACGGCCCGTAAAGGTTTTGACCCAGGACAGCATTTCATTGGTATCGAAAAATGTACCCGTGTAGAGAAACTGGTTCTCACGTATCTTTAGGACCTCTCCTCCCCGGCCTTCACGGTAAAGACGGTTTAGGATGTAAGGTTCCTTTTCCTCGTCTATATAGAGCTTGATACAGACCTCCTCCATTCGGCTTGCACCGCCTCCAAAAGACACGCCCCAGCATTTCTCCTTATTTTTTTCCAAATCACGGAGTACTTCCTCATAAAATGTACATGGCTCCAGAAGAGTCACACGGGTGATGGAGTCCAGCCGGGAGTTGCTGAAGCGGCGGCGCTCCGGCAGATACAGACACAGATACCTGCGCCCGGTCTGGGTGCTGACAAATATCTTCAGGGGAACCCCTGACAGGGTGGAAATCTGTCCGCTGCGGCTGCTTTTGTTCTCAAACCGGATCAAGCGCTGTTCACGGACAGCGGTCAGTATGTCGGCCAGTATGCCGTCCTCCAGTGTATGTACGATAAAATGGTGCTTGAACTGGAACAGGTCATTACATTCATCCTGACGGTCCAGGATGGTGCTGCCTATGCAGCCAAAGGGGGCGGCTTCCTGGAAGTATTTCACGGCTGTCATGAGGCACTGCCACAGGTTCTGTTCCCCTTCCTCAGTCCCATCCGGTTCCATGTAACCGGAATTTACACACTGCGGTGCTGTTTCCATGGGCATGAGAGGAGCAAGCGCGTAGGACAGGGTCTTGCCGTCCTTATGGGATACCAGTATACCGAGGGTTTCGTATTCCTTCAGCTTCAGTCGCACGGTCTGGGTGTCGAAAACCACCCCGTAGTTGTGGGATATAAGGTCGGTCACTGCGTTGGATGACATGCCCTCCGGACAGTCCCATAAAAGGTCCAGGATGAAGAAATGGAGCATCAGGTCGTTGTCTGTAAAGCTTTTGGACTTCCAGGCAGCGTACAGGGGATTCTGGGGAATGGTCTTGCTGTCCACATTGATGTAGACATGCTTTCCCTTGGAGGTGTAATCGGACTTTGTGTACCGGGAGAGCCAGCTCTCAATGCGGCGGCGTTCATTGTCATAGGTCCGGGATCTCTTTTCGCTGAAATCGTTCCTTACCTTGAACCCGTATACGTAAAATTGGCGCATATAGTTCCGGATGCGGTCAAAGTTCTTTATTAATTCCTGGAATTCAGCCATGGCTGTCCCCTTCTGTATGTGGATTTCTGATAAGTCTGTTTTATATATTATTATCTTTCATTTTAATGTAATGGTCTGTTTTGTCAAGTTAACACACCTGCTATTACAGAATACTTCTAAATATAAAAATTATAGTAAATAATGGAAGTTCGCAGCTTTTTTTAAATGATACCCACGTTAAGATCGGGTATTATAAGCATGTAGTTAAGATACATACGCAAATATATGAACGGTAAGACAGATTACCACGGCGCCGGCAGGGCGGGATTCATCCCAAAATCCATTGACGGCGTACAGAGTGAGGAAGAAAGGATGTGAGATATATGTTTGTGATGTATGAAAAAGAAAATATGAAGGTTCCGGTAAGGGTATGGCTGAAGGAACGCAAGGATTTGGAAGGCAGTTGCCTGGAACAGGCATATCATCTTTCACAGCTTCCCTTCCTTCACAAGTGGGTGAGTCTGATGCCGGATACACACGCCGGAAAGGGAATGCCCATTGGAGGCGTCATTGCGGCGGACGGCGTGGTCATTCCCAATGCTGTGGGCGTGGACATCGGCTGCGGCATGGCTTATACGGAGACCAACATCAGGGTGGCTGACATCAGAGAGGTTATCACGGGCAACGGTTCCCTCATCCAGGCTATCGTAGGCGATATCATGCGCAACGTGCCCGTGGGATTTGCACACCATAAGACCATGATGCCCAGCTATACCATGGACTGCGCCTTTGAGGAAATGGACCGGTATGAGGAGGATGCGGAGCTTCTGGGACAGCTGGAGGCAGGATATTACCAAATCGGTACGCTGGGAGGCGGAAATCATTTTATTGAGCTCCAGGAGGACGACGACGGTTATCTGGCTGTGATGATTCACTCGGGAAGCCGCCATTTCGGAAAGTCGGTCTGCGATTACTTCCACTATAAGGCAAGACAGCTAAACCAGACATGGTTCAGCTCTGTGCCGGATGAATACAGGCTGGCCTTCCTGCCGGTGGACACCAGAGAGGGGAAACAATACCTGAACTGGATGCAGCTGTCCATGGATTTTGCCAAAGAGAACAGGGAAAAGATGATGTTAGCCGTGAAAGCCATTATGGAAAAAAGGATTGGCAAGTATACCGAACTTTCACTGGAATTCTCCCATGACATAAACTGCCACCACAATTATGCCTCCTTTGAAAACCACTATGGAAAGGATGTGTGGGTCCACAGGAAGGGCGCTGTCAGCGCTCAGAACGGAGAATTAGCCGTGATTCCGGGGGCCATGGGTTTCTTACAGCTATGTGGTCATGGGAAAAGGAAATCCGGAGAGCTTCTGCTCTTCATCCCATGGAGCCGGCCGGCAGTATTCGAGAAAAGGCGCCATGGCGGCATTTTCCTGTGAGGAAGTCATTCTGGATTTACAGAAACAGGGTGTGATTCTGGGTAAGAAGGGAAAGGCTGACGTGGCGGAGGAGAGCCGGTTTGCTATAAGAACATCAAGGAGGTTATGGATAATCAGCAGGATCTTGTGGTTCCTGTGAAGCGCCTTAAGACCATAGGTGTGGTGAAGGGATAGAAGGCCGCGGCAGTATGCCGGGGCCGGGAAAAATCAAGGAGGCGCCCGCAGCAGGAGAATGGAGCCGGGCATCCGCCTTTTCCATCAAACTAAAGAAATATATAATCAAAGAGCAGGAATGCGGCTGCCT
>ENA-OQCK01000690-OQCK01000690.1-human-gut-metagenome-genome-assembly--contig:-NODE-690-length-16114-cov-3.551010_pt1 | contig 16114 bp, 17 predicted proteins | sample MGYA00242498_ERZ504578 | MGnify/ENA primary metagenome ERZ504578 (study PRJEB26092, sample SAMD00036229) | human gut metagenome | host: Homo sapiens | study: EMG produced TPA metagenomics assembly of...
ATTCCATAATACTCTGTTTCTTATTTATTCTTTTTCTTTCTTCAACAGTACGACCAGTCCGATGAAGGTTGATGACGACAAGACTGCCTGCAATCACTCCGTTCACCCTGTTCTTACGTACCGTTTGTTCGGAAGTCAGTTTGTGTTCTTTCAGTACGACATCCTTGCCATCGGTTGCGGATGCTTCGTGTACCTCCTTCATGTTCTGGGTATAGGTCTGCTTCTCGCTATTATCCAACTGGTCGGCAACGAACGACTGTAGCTTGTCATTGTCGCAAACGAATTCGGTACAAGCGGCACCTTTTTCGCGTGTGATTTGTGCATGCAGGGAAGCAGTGGTTTTCAGTTGCTCATCAGATGCTTTCCAGTAACCTTTGCGGGCGCTTTCCAGCATGACGGCTGTCATAGCCTGGAATGCGGCGGGATTGACGCGGAGGAAGTACTCGTGAATGCCCAGCTTATTCTCATCCTTTATATACATTCTATACAAGTCATTGAACAGTTCTTTGTCCATGGCCGACGGACGCATGACGTGCCAGCCGAAGATGTTGCGGAAGATTTCGCCGAACATCTGTGCCGAACCTTCCCCGCCTTTCATCCGCTCTTGTATAAAGGTAGGTTCAAGACGGTGGAACGTGTCTCTACGGCAATGGCCTCTTTGGCATCCTGCATGCGGCGGTTGGTCCGGTTGCGGTAGTCTGCCATATAGGCATCCGGTTCCTTGCCGGTCACGGTTTTGACGGTGAGCGAGAGTCCACCCGTAAATTCGTATACATGATCCAGGGAGATGGGCCCCATGTGTTACTTTGACGGGGCTGGATGACAACATCCGTTTCGGACAGTGCCGAGGCAAACAAACCTTCCTGGACGTCTCCCCAATTTTCGTCGTCCCCATAAGAGGCACCCATATTGTTGAGGTATCCTTCGGCTATCTCCTTTTCGCTTTCCCACGAGCCGCTGTGCTCGGTATAGGCCATCATACCGGTACTGTATCCGCTGTTGACCGGTCCGAATACACGCATCACAGACATTTCACGGGCACGTTTGGGGGAAGTTCCCTTTTCTACCAGTAATTTTTCCTGCAACAGTGTACCCGATGCCACATAGTTGGGATAGGTCTCATCTCCGGCTTCCGATGTCAGACGTATAGCATCGGTCAGTAACTTCAAGCGGGAACCGGCTATGTCGCGTAGCTGTCCGGACACTTGTACCAGCACATTGATGCGCGGACGCCCCAGTTCTTCACTGGGCACCAGTTTCAGGTCAACCACTCTGCCTTGGGCGTCGCGTACGGGTTCTACTCCCAGCATCCAGAATACCTGGGCCAGCGTAGCTCCTTCCGTATTGATGAATTCGCCTGCCCAGAAGGTATAGCTTACTTTCCGGGGATATTCGCCGTGCTTGCTGATGTACTGTTTTAAAGTCGCTTCTGCCAATCGCTTTCCATCTTCCCAAGCCCTTGGTTGGGAGTATTCTCGGCGTTGATGCTGTACATGTTGCGTCCGGTGGGCAGACGTTCGGGTTCAGTACGGGGTCACCTCCCGGCGCAGGGAATACGGTTCCTCCGCTGAGTGCACGCACCATGGCATTCTGTTCGTTGACGGGGGAGGCAAGCAACTGTTCGCGATAGAGTAGGGCGGGGCGAAGCTCCGGTGCTACAGATGCAGTATCCTTGGGTGGATTCTGGAGTAAGGCGGTCAGCCTTTTCCTGGCGGCAGGCAAGTAGTGGTGGGCTATATAGGTGAAGTCTTGCAACTGCTCTGTGGTGATTTTGCCTTTATCGCGGTCCTTGCGGGCCGTTTCGTATGCCAGCGGGTCGGCAGCGACGGCGAGAGTGGTAGTCAGCAGGTCGCGGTCAGAATAAGGCTCGTTCATGGTGTAGTACGCACCAGTATCTTTTCGTTGGCTATCTCTTCGGTGAAGGCATCCAGACGTTCCAACTCCTTGGTTGTGTAGGGGTCACTGGAGATGGAGTCGAGGTTGAGGTCGCGATGCAGTCCCAGACGCATGGCTTCTTTTTTGATACTTATTCCTAGGGTTCGGTGTTTTTCGGTACCTTCGTCCAGCACTTTGTGAATATCTTCGAGCAAGGCCGAATAGCGTTGGCGCATACCGCTCTCCACGTAGGGCGGAGTGAGATGGGTGACCAGTACGGCATGTGTCCGGCGTTTGGCAATGATACCCTCGCCTACGTTTCCGGTGGTATAGAAATAGAAGTGGGGGAGGTTACCAATCAGTACATCCGACCAGTCGGCCTGCGACTGTGCCACATTCTTTCCGGGCGTGTATTCCAAGTTGCCGTGGGTGCCGAAGTGAATCACTGCATCTGCCTTGAATCCTTTTTGCATATACAGATAAGGACCAGGTAGCTGTGGGGCGGCGCTACCGGCATTCCATGCACCAGTTGAACTCATCATCTCCCAATGCCGGGCGGGGCTGGGGGAAGAGTAGGATATTGCCGAATTGCAAGCAGGCAATGGCAATACTGTCCTCTGTTACCAGCAGATTGCCGGGCGCATCTCCATATCTGTCTGTTACTTCCTGATATTTCTCGGGAAGGAGTACTTCGTGTGCCCATTGTTCGTATTGCTCGGTAGAAAGCCATATCGGGTGTGCCGTTTTCAAAAACTGTTCTTGTGCTCCTTTGGCATACGAACCCATGACGGCACCGTCACGATGTATCCGCTTGCCGAACTCCTCTACAGTAGCAGGCAGTCCACTGACGTCGTACCCTTCCGAACGCAGGCGTTTCAAGAAGTTATAGAGTGAAGGAATCACTTCCATACCGCTTGCCAGCAGGGCGTCTTTTCCCGGAGTCTTGAAGTAACAGATAGCAACGCGCTTTTCTTTGTTGGACATGTCTCTCAAGGACATGTACTTGGTAATATGGTCCACTACGGCATCTATCCGTTCATTTTCAGCGGTGTACAGATAGTATCCGTGTTTGTTTTCGTTTTGGGTAGCGATGCAGAGGGGTAGCATGCCTCCATCTATCTCAGGCACCACTACACGGGCGGTCAGTGTGCCACCGCTGACGGGGGTATCCGGGTCCAGCCATTCCTCGTGGGGCTGAATCAGCGGGAAGGGCATGAATAAAGGAATGTTTTCCTGGTGCAGCCAGTTGATGAGTGAGTCATTGCCCAGCCGTCCCATAGGCAGGTAGATACTGCATCGGGATGGAGGGTACGTATCATATCGGCACGCGGTTGACCTCCGGCTGTGAAAGGATAGACATTGAAGCCTGCTTGTGTCAAGCACGTGATGAGGGAATCTACGTGGGCACGGTTTCCTTCCATCGGAAAGTTGAGTCCGGAAATCAGGGCAAGGTTGCGTCCGTCCTCATGGTAGAGATTTTTTTCTTTCAGATAGGCGGTCACCTCTTGCGGAGTACTGAAGTAGCGGCCGTATTCGCGGTGGTAGAACATGTTCTCCAGCAATGGGATGGGAGGCTCGTAATCCTGGTGTCCCCACCGGTGGGAGTGGCGATGTGGCGCAGGTAGAGTAAGGCATTCCGGTAGTTGTGCTTGTTGCCGTTCTTGAGATACTCCCGTAGCGTATGCTGTTGTTCATTGGTAACATTGTGATTGAGGGAGAGGGTGAAATTTCGTAACGTATTCGTAAAGACTGGTACTCCGCTGGCACCCACCGTTCCACTTCGGCAATCTGGCCGTCGTCAAGGTATAGCCTCTGCTGTACATCACGATGGCATCATAGCCGGAAAGGTCCTTCACCTCTTCTTTTTTTATGCAGGTGACTTCTATCCGGGCGCAGTCATTGTTCAGGCAATGTCGGCAGCTTGTGCCAGGGTTGCGTTGATAATAAGTATACGTGTAGGAGCAAGCCAGTACTGATAGGCCGCAAAGCTGCAGACAATCAATAGGGCTATGCTGCCGAGGAATATTCCAAGTCTTTTCTTATTCATACAAGTTTATTCTCGTTAATAGCGTTTTTGTCTTTTACAACATTTTCTTCTTATATAATTCACACTTAACGCCACACCCGTGATGCAAACGGCTGTACCTCCAAGCAGCAATACCCAAAGCACAGTCTTGCGCAGGGTGGCATTGGAGTTCAGACCGGGCAGACGCATGCGGTGCAGGGCTGTATAGCTCCAGTATTTCCAGCGGGAGGAGGTGTCTACATGGTGGATGATTCCCGTTTCCGGGTGAATGTAATAAACGCTCCGATCCGGGTCTCCACCGTAATCTTCCAGACGGGAAGCTGGGGACGTCCGCGATACATATTGCTCATGTCGCGATAATAGGTCTCGAAATGTTCGAGCAGGGAGATATGTATGCCGGGGATATGTTGTGAAGAATCACGCTGGGAGGTATAAATGCTTTCCACGCCTTTCAGGATTTCTTCTTCGGAGAGTTGTAACGGACGCGGCAGGCTGTCGGCGGCATCGATGTAATACTCGTTTTTTCTATCTTTTACGATGTAGTAGGGATGTTCGCGGAAGTTGCGCCACTCTATCTGCAAAGCTTGGGGATAGGCGGCTATGACACGGCGGTAGTCCAAGGGGTAATCCTCCGGTTGTGGGGCACGGGCATGGAGCGTGCGTGTGGCGCTGCCTTTCTTCAGTGCCGGTTTATGAATCCATTCGGGAATGTCTGCCAAAGACATCATGCCGCTGAAGGTGAAGGTCAGTACGAAGATGCCGAAAAAGATTCCGCTGACGTAGTGCCAGTGATACCATCTTTTTCGGTAGGGGGAGAACTTGGGATGGCGGCTTCGGTGCGTCTTACGCCATACATCCACAGTTACCCAAATGCCGGCAATGACCATGAGACAACCCAGAGCTGTGAGCCAGATGACGGTCTTAGTCCAAAGGACGGTGTCCTGCCGCAGCCAGGTGAAGTATACCCAGTGGGGAATGGCACCCAGCCATGCCCAGAAGCGTTCGCTTCTGTTGGAGAACTGTAAGGCCTCACCGTTTTGTGAACTCAGATAGAGCTGTGTCCCGGCATCATCGGCAAAGTATATTTTATAAATGGGCATTTCCTTTTTCAGTTCAGCGAAGGGAATCCATTGGTCCAGAGAGTGGAGGGTGTCGATACGGGTAATGGGAGAAGAACACCACAAAGCTGCTGTCCGGTGCAGGTGCTCGCTGTCCAGAGAGGGTTGTGAGATGGTGGAATCGGCAAGGAAATGAAGCGTGCCTTTTGTGGTACTAAAGCTGAACTCGGGGTGTCCGGCATTGAGGTTCAGTATCGTAGACCTGACCTTTACGCCACGGGGCAGGCGGGCTGTGACGGAGGAGATGTCCGGAAGTGAGTCTCCGGCTTGGGAGAGCATTTCCAGCTTTTGCATTTTCTCCTTGGCGCTGACACGGGGAAAACGGTGGTACATCATCACGAAGGCGGAGAGGAACCACATAAGAAATAGGATACAGAGCAAAGTGCCCAGTATCCTATGAATAGAGTACATCAGTTTGGTGATAACATTCATTGTCGTTCGCGTTTTTCCTGCAAAAGTACAAGATGATTCAAGAACACTAAATACCCACTAATGTATATTATTCAGTGTCTTTTCCGGCAGCATAGGCCGCCTTCTTCGTCATGATGTCCAGCATGCGGTGCTTCAGTCCGAAACGGATATGGTCAATGAATATTTCTTGAATTTCCGGAATTTGTCCCAGTCCTTCCAGTTGTGCACTGACGGTGAAGCCTTCTTTCTCGAGCATCTCCTTCCACTCTCCGGCAATGTCGTTTTTGGCATGGTCTCCGGCAACAAACATGAAGGGTATGAGGGTCACACGTTTGGCTTTCCCGGCTTTCAGTTGTGCCAGCATGGTGTCAAAGGTAGGATAACCTTCGATGGTGCCCACATGGAAATTGGTCAGTCCGCCTGCTTTCAGCATATAGTCCATCTGACTGTAGATGGCAGTGGCAGGAGTATAAGTGCCGTGGCCCACAAGCACGAAGTTTTCTTTGGCAGCCTTTTTGCTTTGTGCCGGGGCGTTGTAGCGGTTCCCCAGAATACTTGCCACTTTCTCTGCATCTTCGATAGAGTAGAGCAGGGGAGTACCTACACGTATTTCCTTGAAGAAGGGTAGTGCGTTTTCCACATCCCGGCGGAGGGATTCCATTTCTACTCCGTCAATGATGTTGGTACTCTGTACGATGAGGTGTGTGTAACCTTCGCTGCGCAGTTTCAGCATGGCATCCAGTGGAGTCAGCTTCGTGATGCCGCGCTCTTTCAAGCGGCGGATGATGATGCGCGACGTATAGGCTTCTTGGAACTTCAACTCCGGGAAGGCGGCTTGTGCCTTGGCGTTGATGGCATCAATGGTGAGGGCGCGGGTATCGTCGTGCGTAGTGCCGAAGTGCACCATGAGCAGGGCGGCTTTGTCGCCGGGTTTCATACTTGCAAGCATATCGCTGTGCTCGTAGTTGCCTCCCCCGTGCGCATGGCAGAGGAGGAGGAAATTACAAAGGAATAAAAAGACAAACAAATTCTTCATAAATACTGATGCTTGTTTTAATCGTTCTCTATGACACGTATCATATCGAAGTAGAAGCGTCCGTCCACTTCGGCTCCTTTCTCTACATTACCGGTCTTGATGTCATAGATGTAGATAACGGCGTTGGCATCTTCTTCAGTGTTTACACCAATGTATGCTTTGTTGTTGAAGATGACAGAACGCTGTGAGAAGCGACCGCCGCTGTAACCGATTTCCTTGCCATCATAGCTTAAGCGTGTCTTGGTTCCGGTGGTAAGATCGAGGATGGCGTAGTAGTGAGAGTAAGCGTCGATGCCGGGTTGCTTATCTGCAGCGGGTCTATCGGCATTGTCATTACGTGCATACACTAAGGCTTTGTTCCCTTCCAGATATTGAATGGTCAGCAATTTGCCGTCGGCATTGGGATAGCCGTTGTAGGAAGCGTCGAATTCTGTTTCGCCTTTGTTGATACGTAGCAGGATGCCTTTGAAAAAAGCGTTATCTTCTTCGTGGAAACAAGCTAGGTAGAGATTGTCTGCTTCGTCGTACATTACGCAGTTTTGCATCAGTTCTCCGTAAGCGCTTCCTGCCATTTCGCATTCGATGGGAGAGAGTACATCTTTTTCTACTTCCATGGTAGAGGGGTTGATAATGGCTGTATGGAAGTTAGGCTCTTGCTGGTCTATATTCGTCAAACCGTCTGTCTCTTTCCAATAGTAGAAGTAGTACAATCTGTTGTCTGATTTGCGGTAGGTGAGGATACCGGAGCTTGTCAGTTTGAGCCAGTTGGTGGGGGCTGGTATGTTGAGTTCACCTTCAGCAAGGATAGTCAAGTCCTCTGCGTTCAGTTTCGTATAAAGAATCTTGTCCTTCTTACCATTGGTAGACATGATGACGAGTGTGTTGTCATCAATCCAGGCATGTGTGTAGGAACGTACCTTATAGCTGTTGGCCTTGAAAGGACGTTCTGCAATAACCTGAACTGCATTGTTCTTGATTTGATATTTTACGAAACGGTCATTGGTTGCGGGAATCTGGTAGTAATATTTTCCTTTAGAGATAGTCTCCATGGAGTAATCTCCCAGTTCCGAACCTTCTCTTTTCACAGTGATGACACCCTGCTCTGCGGCCAATGAGTTGACGCTATGGACGATAGTGGTATTCTTGCTACTCATCCCGCCGTGCTTGTCTACGGTTACAAATAGGTCGAAGTGATAGTTATCCTCATTGACTTCCGGGTCCGGATTAGGATTAGGTTCCGGGTCATCATCGGAACACGCTGTGAATGACAGTGCCATCATGGCAGCCATAAAGGCAATCAGTGTAAATTTGAATTTTCTCATTTTGAATGAATTATTAAATGATTAGTTAATGAATAGTCTGAATTTAGCAAAAAAAGCACGTCCGGGCTTCTGCAGCTGTAGTTGTCATAGGCTGTCTTGTCGAGGAAGTTGGTACACTCCAAAGCCAGATTATAGCGTCCGCGTCTCCATGAGTAAGTGATGTCGGCATTACAGATGTGCTGGGCGGGAATGCGTGCCTTGTTGTCATACGAGCCGTAAGCTTCCCAGGTCAAAAAGTACCAGTGCACCCACTGATAGGTACAACCCAGGCGCAGTCTGCTTTCGGGCAGGGCGATGTTGCGGAAGGTATAGTATGCTTCTACACTGCCAAAGAGCCAGGGACGGTTGGGCACACGGTTGTTGTAGGTGGCGGAGGGTTTTCCGTCGCCCTTGTACTTCTGCTGGTCGCGGGTGTCTTGGTAACTGACGTTGGTGGAGAGCTGCAGTCTGCCTTGCCAGTCGTAGCGTATTTCCCCTTCCACACCTTTCACGTGGACGGCAGGGACGTTGGTATATTGCATCGTGCCTTCTTTCTCGGCAATGCTGGTCTGAATGTAGTTGTTTACCTTGCGGAAAAATCCGCTCATCTCGTAATAGAATGTATGTCCATTGCCCGGGTGCCATGTGCCGAATAGAGAAGCATTGAAGTTGTTACTGTTTTCCGGTTTCAGTGCCACGTTGGCATAGATGGTGGTACCGTTTCCCAACAGCTCGCGGGCAATGGGTAGTCTCACACTATGTTCGTAGGATACTTTGATGGATAAAGGTTCTACGATGGTGTATCGAAGTCCAGCACCGTAGCCAAGTAGTTCTTGGTGGTGGAACCTTGCACATCCTTCGAGCCGGTCACGCTGGATTGGTCGGTCTGCCGGATATTGGGATGGTTGATGTAGTCTTTTATGAAGAATACGTTTTCCATCTTGCCATCCAACAGAGACTGGTTGTAGGAGAGTCCCAGGATATGTTTGGTAACCACATCTTTTGACGGCTCGAAGCTGGTATCAAGGTCATCGAAGCGGTCGTTTCCGGTACGGCTCAAATGGTAGTTCAGATTAAAGCTGTGATGGGTATTCAGCTGATAGTCCAGGTTGGTGCGCATAATGGTGAGCGGACGCTTGTAGTGGCGCATGGATGGTTCTTTGCCCATAATCTCGTTGCGCTGGCTCACGATGTATCCTCCATCCCAATAGTACTTCCGATAGGCAGTGTCCACGGTCAAGGAATGGTCCCAGGTGTGGGAGAGGGAGGCATTCAGTTGCATGTTCTTCAGGATGAAGTTGTACTTCTGATAGCGGGCAGAGATGTTCCAGGAATCGGAATTCCTTTCTGCCATTCCGTATACTTTGTTTTGGACAGACCCCGTCTGCAGTTCCTTGTCTGTTTTTGAATAGGAGGCGGAAACAAAGAAGGCATCAGCCCAGGATTTGTTGACAAATCGGCTTCCACCTGTGCCAGTAGCGAGAAGTAGCCGTCATGAAAACGCTTGGGATTGCCATATATGAAATTGTCTCCGCTTTCGTCGCGCATCTGCACATTCTTCATTCTATAATCGTTTTTGGAGTAGTTGATGCCAACGGTTGGCCGGACTATTAGTCCGGTTCCCTTTTCTACGAACTGGGTGTTCAGGTCCGTCTTGTGTGTATGGAAGGAGCCGATGCCGTAAGATACATCCAGATAATTCTTCTTCTCCTGCTTTGTAATGATATTGATGGCACCGCCCAGTGCATCTGTTCCCAAGCTGGCAGGGACTACTCCTTTGTATATCTCAATCCGGTCTATGATGTTAATGGGTAAGTTGGCGAGGGAAACACCGCTTCCTTTGGTGTCCAGTGGCATTCCGTCCAGAAAGTAGCGGATTGAATTTCCGGACAAGCCGTTGATGGAGAGGTCGAAGTCCGAGCCAACCCCGCCTTCCTCTCTCACCTTGATGCCCGTTGTACGGTTCACCAGGTCGTTGAGGTTATTTAGTGAGTTTACTATCGGCTTGATGTCGAGTGCATTGACAGCAAAGGCCCCTTCCTTCACTTTCTGCGTTTGGGTCTTTCCGTATACTTCGACAGAATTCAATGCCACGGCGCTTTCCTGCAATGTGAAATTCTGTTTTTTATCCTGCCGGATGTCGAGGGATTGTTTCACGGTTTGGTAGCCCAGGAAGGAGACGACGAAGGTGTGTTTGCCCGGAGCGACTTGCAGTGAATACTTCCCCCGGTCGTCCGTATAGGTGCCGGAGGTGGTGTTTTCCACAGCGATGGTGGCTTGGGCTATCGGTGTCCCGTGCTGGTCTATGACTTTTCCGGATAAGGTGACCTTATTCTGTGCCATACTACCTGCAGGCAGTAGGCAGATAAATGTAAATAGCAGTCCTGTGATGAATCTCATTTCAGTTCCTTATAAGCGTTCGTAACTTGCCCTCAAGGAAAAATGAACAAAGAGAAAGATTCCTTTATATGGATAAAGAATGCCTCGACTCAATGTTTTGTTGCTTTATTCCCCGAAAGCACTAAAACTATGTTGTCTTGGCAGGTCTTCTGACTTATCCCTCTTTGAATGCCTTCCCATCCGCCGGGCGGACAGTGCTTGTAGAATATTCAAAGATTTTGGAAGGATTTACAGCAGCGGGTCTGTTCAGGATTTGCACCTGATTCCCTTTTTCATCACTCATCTCCAACAGAACCGGGAGAGGTGAAACCAAAACTGGGACAAAGATAACAAAAACTATTAGGTTTGCGAATACTCCTGATAATTTTTGTTATCTTTGCCCGCGAATTGGTTCCGGATGCATGTTTCCATCATCTGGATTAAAAGGGAATCGGGTGTAAATCCCGGACAGTCCCGCTGCTGTGAAGCTCCGTTTATATCATGAAAAACACCCTTGCCACTGATATGCATTGAAATATCGGGAAGGCTTCAGGATTAGGAGTCAGTCAGAAGACCTGCCATTCATTAAAGGCTGCCTTTGCTCGTGGGTTAGGAAGACAGTACGAAGATATTAGTTGAACATTTAAACAAGAAATGGAATGCCTTTGTTAAAGGTATGTCCGCATTGTGGTGTGACTATATATATCCTTTATATATTAAAGAAAAAGTAAAATGATTAAGAAAGTATTGATTGCCAACAGAGGTGAGATTGCCTTGCGCGTCATGCGTTCGTGCCGGGAGATGGGACTGCTTACGGTTGCGGTCTTCTCCGAGGCCGACCGCACCTCTCATCATGTGGCATATGCCGATGAGGCTTATCCGATAGGACCGGCCGTGGCAAAAGAGAGTTATCTGAATATTGAAAAAGTGATTGCCACGGCAAAGCGATGCGGTGCCGATGCCATCCATCCGGGTTACGGCTTTTTGTCGGAGAACTCGGAGTTTGCACGCCGTTGCAAGGAGGAAGGGATTATCTTTATCGGTCCCGCCGCCGAGACGATGGAGGCGATGGGCGACAAGATAGCTGCCCGCAAGCGAATGATTGCGGCAGGCGTACCCGTGTTCCCGGAACGGAACAACCTTTGCAGAGTGCCGAAGAAGCCGTGCGCATCTGCAACGAGATAGGTTATCCCGTGATGCTGAAGGCGTCTATGGGTGGCGGTGGTAAAGGTATGCGCCTTATCCATAACGAGAGCGAAGTGGTGGAAGCCTACAACACGGCACGCTCCGAGTCCATGTCCTCCTTTGGAGACGACACGGTCTATCTGGAAAAGTTCGTGGAAGAACCCCACCACATCGAGTTCCAGATATTGGGCGACAACCACGCAACGTCATCCACCTCTTCGACCGCGAATGCTCCGTGCAGCGTCGCAATCAGAAGGTGGTAGAAGAAAGCCCGTCACCCTTCCTTACGCCGGAATTGCGCCGGGAGATGGGAGAGAAGGCGGTTGCCGCAGCCAAGGCAGTGAACTACTCCGGTGCAGGTACCATCGAGTTTCTGGTAGACAAGAACCGTCGGTTCTACTTCCTCGAAATGAATACGCGCTTGCAAGTAGAGCACCCCATCACGGAAGAAGTGGTAGGCGTGGACCTGGTGAAAGAGCAAATCCGCATTGCTAACGACGAGGTGCTGCACCTCAAGCAGGAGGAACTGTTCCAGCGCGGCCATGCTATAGAGTGCCGCATCTGTGCCGAAGATACGGAAAACAACTTCATGCCGTCTCCCGGTGTCATCAAGCAACTGACGGAACCGAACGGAATCGGTGTCCGCATTGACAGCTACGTGTATGACGGCTATGAGATTCCCATCTACTACGACCCATGATAGGTAAGCTCATCGTATGGGCAACCACCCGCCAGTATGCCATCGAGCGTATGCGCCGTGTGCTCTACGAGTACAAGATTACGGGCGTAAAGACCAACCTTGCCTATCTGAAGCGCATCATGCACGTACCCGACTTTGTGAAGGGAGAGTACAACACCCTCTTTATCGAGAAGAACGCCCGCATGCTGGTACGCACCAACACTGCCAACGAAGAGTTGGAGAACATCGCCATGATAGCTGCCTATATGGACTATCTGGTTAATCTGGAGGAGAATGTTTCGGCACAGCTACCCGATGCCCGCCCCATCAGCGTTGGAGGGAATTCGGATTGCAGAAGGGAGTGCTCAGGATTTAAGGAATGGATAATTGATAATGGAGAATTAATAATGGAAATACATATAGGAGACCGTATCGCAGACATTACCCTGGTGGGTAAGGAAGGGAATAAGGTACAACTTACCATTGACGGAAAGCCCTACGAAGTGGACATTGTGATGGCAGAGAACGGAAGTTGCTCCATCCTGCACAACGGAAACTCGTTCAACGCAGGCCTTGTGCGCGGCGAGGGCGGCAAGAGTTATGACATCAGCATGCTCCAGCGTTCCTTCCACGTAGACATTGTAGACACGCAAGCCAAGTATCTGCACATGAAGAAAGGAGCCGACGAGAAGCAGGGCGACAAGATTCTGCACCGATGCCGGGCAAGGTAGTGAGCATCCCCGTCAAGGTGGGCGACCGACTGGCTGCCGGAGACATTGCCGTGGTGCTGGAAGCCATGAAGATGCAGAGTAACTATAAGGTAAATGCCGACTGCATCGTCCGCAACATTCTCGTGAGCGAGGGCGAACCGGTAAATGCCAACCAAGTATTGATTGAATTGGAGTTGATAAAGGAGGAATAATCCCGAGTCGCATTCAGTCCGTATATTATAAATCACTAAATTGTAAATGCAAATATGAACAGAGAAGAAATATACCGCCAGTTTGAGGAACTGGACAAACGTGCCTCGCTGGGTGGGGGCGTAGACAAGATAGAGAAACAACACGCCTCCGGCCGCATGACTGCCCGCGAACGTATTGACATGCTGCTGGACAAAGGCTCGTTCAATGAGCTGGACAAGTTCGTGAACCATCGCTGCACCAACTTCGGCATGGAGAAGAAGCAGATTGCCGGAGACGGCATGGTGTCCGGTTACGGAAAGATAGACGGCCGCCTTGTATTTGTCTATGCCTACGACTTCACGGCGCATGGCGGTTCGCTCAGCGAGACGAATGCCGCAAAGATTGTGAAGGTGCAGCAGCTTGCCCTGAAGAACGGTGCTCCCGTCATTGCCCTCAACGATTCGGGCGGCGCACGCATCCAGGAAGGTGTGAACAGCTTGGCAGGCTATGCTCCATCTTCTATCAGAACACCATTGCGTCGGGTGTCATTCCGCAGATATCTGCCATTCTGGGTCCGTGTGCCGGTGGGGCATGCTACTCTCCGGCGCTTACCGACTTTATCTTCATGGTAAAGGAGCAGAGCCACATGTTCATCACCGGTCCGGACGTGGTAAAGACCGTGACCCACGAGGAGGTGGACAAGGAGGAACTGGGCGGTGCCTATACGCATAGCAGCAAGAGCGGCGTTACCCACTTCATGTGCAATACGGAGGAGGAGACACTGATGAGCATCCGCGAGCTGCTGAGCTTCCTGCCGTCCAACAATATGGAAGATGCTCCCTTCACTCCCTGTTCCGACGATATCCATCGCCGGGTAGAGGCGCTTCAGACCGTCATTCCTGAGGACCCGAACATGCCCTATGACATCAAGGATATTATAGAACCGGTGCTGGACAACCAGTACTTCTTCGAAGTGATGCCTCACTTTGCCAAGAACGTCGTTATCGGTTTCGGTCGCCTGAACGGGCGTTCGGTAGGTATCGTGGCAAACCAACCTGCCTATTTGGCAGGTGTGCTCGATATTGATGCCAGCGACAAGGCGGCACGTTTCATTCGTTTCTGCGACTGCTTCAACATCCCGCTGATAACCTTCGAAGATGTTCCCGGCTTCTTGCCCGGAACGATGCAGGAGCACAACGCATCATCCGCCACGGCGCCAAGATTGTCTATGCCTATGCCGAGGCCACCGTGCCCAAGATAACGCTGATTACCCGCAAGGCATACGGCGGAGCCTACATCGTGATGTCCAGCAAACCGACGGGTGCCGACGTGAACCTGGCTTATCCGCAGGCGGAAATTGCCGTGATGGGTGCCGAGGGTGCAGTGAACATCCTCTACCGCAAGTCCTCTGCCGAAGAGAAGCAGGAGATTATCAAGGAGTACGAAAGCAAGTTCTCCAACCCTTACCGCGCTGCCGAGCGTGGTCTCATAGACGAGGTCATCATGCCGCGCGATACCCGCTACAAGCTGGTGCAGGCATTGGAGATGGCGCACAACAAGAATCAGAGCAATCCACCGAAAAAGCACGGCAACATGCCTTTATAATAGTAGTTATTTTTATGTGTGAAATGCGTATCCCCGGAGAAGTGATTTCTGTGGGGATACACTTTTTAAATAGAGAATTAAGAATTAAACAATAAGGCTGAAAAGTAAAAACTAAAGATAGAAACTATGGAACTATTAAGAAACCTCTTTGAGGGTTATCCCAACCTTTGGGGCGGAGGAGTGGCACACTCTGTCCTAATTCTGTCCCTGGTCATCACCTTCGGTATCATGCTGGGCAAGTTGAAGGTGGCAGGCATCTCGCTGGGTGTCACCTGGATTTTGTTTGTGGGCATTGTCTTCGGACATTTCGACATGAACCTCGACGAACATCTGCTGCACTTCCTGAAGGAGTTCGGCTTGATACTGTTTGTCTATTCCATCGGTCTGCAAGTGGGACCGGGATTCTTCTCCGCTTTCAAGAAGGGCGGACTTACGCTGAACATGGTAGCAATGCTTTCCGTCTTCCTCAGCGTGGTTATCACCATTGTGTTGCACTTTGCCACCGGAATCCCCATTACTACGATGGTGGGTATCTTGTCCGGAGCCGTGACCAATACCCCCGGTCTGGGTGCTGCCCAGCAGGCAAACAGTGACCTCAACGGGTGGATGCTCCGGAAATCGCACTCGGATATGCCGTTGCCTATCCGCTGGGTGTGGTGGGCTGCATCCTGGCGCTGCTAGCTTGAAGATTTTCATGCGGATTAATACCCAAAAAGAAGAGGAGGATGCCGAGCACGGGCTGGGTCATCTGCAGGAGCTGACCGTGCGTCCCATATCGGTAGAGATACGCAATGAGGCAATAGACGGCAAGCGGATCAGAGATGTGAAACCATTGTTGAACCGTGCGTTTGTCATCTCCCGCATCCGGCACACCGGCAGTCAGGAAACAGAACTGGCGAATGCCGATACGGTGCTGCACATGCAGGATGAAATTCTGTTCATTGCCAACCCGAAAGATGTGGAGGCCATTGTTGCCTTCTTCGGAAGAAAAATTTCGGTGGAGTGGGAACGGGAGGACAAGAACTTGATTTCACGCCGCATCCTCATCACCAAGCCGGAACTGAACGGCAAGTCTCTGTCTCAGCTCAAGATACGTAACAACTTCGGTGCCTGCATCACCCGTATCAACCGTTCGGGCGTGGATCTGGTGGCAACTCCCCACTTGCAGTTGCAGATGGGAGACCGTGTGACGATTGTAGCAGTGAGCTTGCCGTGAGCCATGCGGAGAAGGTATTGGGAAACTCGCTGAAGCGTCTCAACCATCCAAACTTGATTCCTATCTTCCTGGGTATTGCCCTGGGATGTATCTTGGGCAGTCTGCCGTTCATGTTCCCCGGCATTCCCCAACCGTGAAACTGGGACTGGCCGGTGGACCGTTGGTGGTTTCCATCCTCATCAGCCGTTTCGGGCCTCAATATAAGCTGATAACCTACACGACGATGAGTGCCAATCTGATGATACGCGAAATCGGTATCGCCTTGTTCCTGGCCTGCGTGGGGTTGGGTGCAGGAAAGGGATTCATCGATACCATTATCTACGAGGCGGCTACGTGTGGATTGGATACGGTGCCATCATCACGGTCGTTCCGTTGCTGGTG
>ENA-OQCK01000691-OQCK01000691.1-human-gut-metagenome-genome-assembly--contig:-NODE-691-length-16111-cov-3.226977_pt1 | contig 16111 bp, 22 predicted proteins | sample MGYA00242498_ERZ504578 | MGnify/ENA primary metagenome ERZ504578 (study PRJEB26092, sample SAMD00036229) | human gut metagenome | host: Homo sapiens | study: EMG produced TPA metagenomics assembly of...
GTCCGGGTAACCGGGGTGAGGGCTTTAAGACAGCGTCCCAGGTAAATTATGTGGCCAGATGCGGCAGCTTTGCGGGAAAGGATGCCGGAGGAAGAAAGCTGGATACACAGGGGACGCTGAGGAGTCTTAAAGGTTATCATGAACTATGAATATCTGTGGATGAACCTGCGTGTAAAGGGCGGGGCTTACGGCTGCATGAGCAGCTTCAGCCGCACCGGCGACGGATGCCTGGTATCTTACAGGGATCCCAACCTGGAGGCAACCAACCAGGTGTATGAAGGAATTCCGGATTATCTGAGGAATTTCTCCATTGACGAGAGGGATATGACAAAGTATGTTATCGGCACCATGAGCGATGTGGATGCGCCTCTTACGCCTTCCCTGAAGGGTTCCAGGAATTTGTCGGCCTATCTTTCCGGCGTGACGGACGAGATGGTGCAGAAGGAACGGGAGCAGATTCTGGATGTGACCCAGGAGGATATAAAGGCGCTGGCTGACATTGTGCAGGCTGTGCTGGACACCAAAGCGCTGTGCGTGATTGGCAATGACGAGCAGATTCGTGTCCAGAAGGCATGTTCGGTGAGGTGAAGAACCTTTACCACTAATTTTAAGGAAGAGAGAGTTAAATGGAAGAGAATATACAGAAGAAATCGGGCTTTGTCACGCTGATTGGACGTCCCAATGTGGGAAAGTCCACTCTGATGAACCACTTAATTGGACAGAAAATTGCAATCACCTCTGATAAGCCCCAGACGACCAGGAACAGGATACAGACCGTGTACACAGATGACAGGGGACAGATTATCTTTTTAGACACACCCGGCATTCATAAGCCAAGAATAAGCTGGGCGAATATATGGTGAACGTGGCTGAGCACACTCTGAAGGAAGTGGACGTGATACTCTGGCTGGTGGAGCCTGCCACCTTCATCGGCGCGGGCGAGCGTCATATAGCGGAGCAGCTCAAGAATGTAAAGACCCCGGTCATTCTGGTAATCAACAAGATTGATACGGTAAAGAACCAGGATGAAATTCTCACCTTTATCGCGGCCTACAAAGATGTCTGCGATTTTGCGGAAATCGTGCCTCTTTCTGCACTGAAGGACAAGAATACGGATCTGCTGACAGAGCTGATCTTTAAATACCTGCCGTACGGCCCGCAGTTCTATGATGAGGACACGGTGACGGATCAGCATGCGGCAGATTGCCTCTGAACTCATTCGCGAGAAGCGCTGCGCCTTTTGGATGATGAGATTCCCCATGCATCGCAGTGACCATTGAGAAGATGAAGGAGCGTAGGGGCGGCCTGATTGACATTGAGGCCAGCATTGTATGTGAGAGAGAATCTCACAAGGGCATCATTATCGGCAAGGGCGGCAGCATGCTGAAGCGTATCGGCATAGAGGCCAGGAAAGAGATTGAAAGCATGATGGACACGCAGGTAAACCTGCAGCTGTGGGTCAAGGTAAGAAAGGAATGGCGGGACAACGAGCTGTATATGAAAAATTACGGCTATAATCAAAAAGAAGTATGAGAAAAAATCTCATTCATAAGCGCGGATAACTGTTGGCTTTACAACACTGACGGTGGAAAAACCACAGGGATTTGGCAGAAGGTCTGATGGAAATGCTGAGAGGAGGGGAAAACTGGAAATGAGAGAGACAGTAACACTGACTGGTATGGTTCTCCTTTCGGCTCCCTCCGGGGATTATGACAGGCGTCTGGTGCTGCTTACAAGGGAGAGGGGAAAGATTACGGCATTCTCCCATGGCGCCAGGAAGCAGGGCAATCCTCTGATGGCGGCCAGCAGGCCTTTTTGCTTTGGAAACTTCAGCCTTTATGAGGGCAGGAATGCTACAATCTCCAGTCAGCCCAGATTACCAATTACTTTGAGGGGCTGTCCACAGACATGGAGGCAGCCTGCTACGGTTCCTATTTTCTGGAGACCGCGGCTTATTTTGCCCAGGAAAATCTGGACGGCACAGAGCTGTTAAAGCTCCTGTACCAGTCCCTCAGGGCTCTTTTGCGTCCTGCCCTACCCAACCGGCTGGTGCGCAGGATTTTCGAGCTAAAGAGCATGGTAATCAACGGGGAATACACCCAGGACCCTCCGGTTCCTGTCTCGGATTCCTGTCATTATGCCTGGGAGTATGTCATCTGCTCACCGTCCGAATCCCTTTATAAGTTTTGCCTGAAGGAAGAGGTGCTGAAGGAATTCGAGTCTGTTGTGGAAAAAAGCAGACGGTATTTTGTGCGCCATGAGTTCCGTTCTCTGGAAATTTTGGAAACCCTGACAGCATAAAATCCGTCATAAGGCTTGAAATTATGGTATTCAGAGGATATAATATGTCCATATGCCCGGTACGGCGGCAAAGAAGTATGAGGAAGGAATAGTTATGAAAAAGATTGTAAAGGGGATTCTGCTGCTGGCAGCGGCGGCTGCCATGGTTACGGGATGCTCCAGGATAGGTATGGGGGAAGACGCAGAACCTACTGAGAACAGCGTCTATGTGGCGGACGACGGCAGCGTCAGGTGGGCTTCGGTGGAGACTTACCAGCAGGGCGACTATACGGAGGATGAGCTGAAGACACGGGCCGGACAGAAATCAGTGATTTTAACAGCGGGCTGGGAAAGGCTGCTTCCTATGAGAACTCGGAAGGCTCCGGGAAGCTTCCGGTGGCCATGGTTTCAGCCAGGATTGGAAACGGGACAGCCACATTGGTTACGGAATATGACACTCCGGGCCGCCTCATTGAATTTGCCCGGGAGATTGGGGATTATAATGTGTCATTTACCCAGCTGGACACAGGCAGGGTGGCTGCCATGTCCGGTGAACTTAAGGATGCGTCCTTTAAGGATGAGAAGGGGAAGGCAGTGGACCAGGAGACGGCCCTTAAGGAAGGACAGAACCTGGTAGTCAAGGCCACAGGGCAGGGCGTCATCGTGACGGAGAAAAAAATCCAGTATGTAAGCGATGGCTGTGTCCTGAAGGATTCCAAACGGGTGCAGACGTCCGGCGAGGGAACCAGTTACATCATATTAAAGTAATTCTTATAATTTAATTTATATTAAATCTATAATTATTAAGAAGAGAGGATGCAGATATGGAAAAGACAATGGAGAAAATCGTGGCATTGGCCAAGAACAGGGGCTTTGTGTATCCAGGTTCTGAGATTTACGGCGGCCTGGCCAATACCTGGGATTACGGCAACCTGGGTGTGGAACTGAAAAATAATGTAAAGAGAGCCTGGTGGCAGAAGTTCATCATGGAGAGCCCCTACAACGTAGGCGTTGACTGTGCTATTCTGATGAATTCCCAGACATGGGTTGCCAGCGGACATCTGGGCGGATTCTCTGACCCACTGATGGACTGTAAGCAGTGTAAGGAAAGATTCCGCGCGGACAAACTGATTGAGGACTACAACGATGCCCATGGAATCCAGATGGAAGGCTCTGTTGACGGCTGGTCACAGGAACAGATGAAACGGTACATTGATGACAACAACATCTGCTGTCCAAGCTGCGGCGCCCATGACTTTACGGATATCCGTCAGTTTAACCTGATGTTCAAGACATTCCAGGGTGTAACAGAGGATGCCAAGAGCACGGTTTATCTGCGTCCCGAGACTGCCCAGGGTATTTTCGTAAACTTTAAGAACGTCCAGAGAACTTCCAGAAAGAAAGTGCCCTTCGGTATCGGACAGATCGGCAAGTCCTTCCGCAACGAGATTACGCCCGGCAACTTTACATTCCGTACCAGGGAGTTTGAGCAGATGGAGCTGGAGTTCTTCTGCAAGCCTGACACAGACCTGGAGTGGTTTGCTTACTGGAAGGAATTCTGCATTAACTGGTTAAGGTCATTAGGCATCAAGGATGATGAGCTGAGGGCCAGGGATCACTCTCCTGAGGAGCTGAGCTTCTACAGCAAGGCAACCACGGACCTGGAGTACCTGTTCCCCTTTGGCTGGGGCGAGCTTTGGGGCATTGCCGACAGGACTGATTATGACTTGAGCCAGCACCAGAAGGTGTCCGGACAGGATATGTCCTACTTTGACGATGAGACAAAGGAGAGATACATTCCTTATGTTATCGAACCTTCACTGGGAGCTGACCGCGTGACGCTGGCATTTCTGTGCGCGGCTTATGACGAGGAGGAAATCGGGGAAGGTGATGTAAGAACTGTCCTTCATTTCCATCCGGCCATTGCCCCTGTAAAGGTAGGCGTGCTTCCTCTGTCCAAGAAACTGAATGAAGGCGCTGAGAAGATTTACACCGAGCTTTCCAAGTATTTCAACTGTGAGTTTGACGACAGGGGTAACATTGGTAAGAGATACAGGAGACAGGATGAAATCGGTACTCCATTCTGTATTACCTATGACTTCGACTCAGAAGAAGACCATGCCGTAACGGTCCGCGACAGGGATACCATGGAGCAGGTAAGGGTTCCGATTGCTGAGTTAAAGGATTACTTTGCTGAGAAGTTTATGTTTTAAAAGATAAATGGAGGCTGCATTGAAATGCAGAAGAAAAAACCTCCGCGGTTCCGGTAAGGAACTGCGGGGGTTTTGTAATTTGAATTCGTTTATTCTGATTTGATTCCATATAATTTGATCCCATTAATTTGATCCCATTAATTTGCCTCCATTACCTGGCCGATGGCTTCGCCCATCCGTACCCTGGTTTCCACATCCAGGGCCGTGTTGCGCATGATATCCCTGTCAATGGTAACGGTATGAGGCTGGAAGAGCAGCAGGATGGAGGAACCGCCAAAGGCAAAGTAGCCTTTTTCCTGACCGCGGAACACATCAATGCTGGTATAAGCCTTGTGATGGTTTACAATTTTCCCCACCATAAGAGCTCCAATCTCCATCATCAGCACTGTGCCGAAGGAACCGGAGCGCAGCAGGGAATACTCTCTTGAGTTTTCCTTATAGACGGGACGCGGCAGCTGCCGCCGGATTGACTGTGTGGAGCACACCGGGAATACGGCGGTAAGAGGAGCGCCGTCCGCGGTCCACATAGGCATAGCGGTGGTAATCTGATACAGTGAGCCTTAAGAGAAGGGCAGTGCCGCCGGTGTAGCGGGCAGCCAGGCCTGAGTCTCTTAAAAGCTGGTCCAGCGTATATTCAGTGTGTTTGATAGTGATGCGCATGTTCTTATGGATGGGATAGACGCTTGCAAATCCGTCGCAGGGGCTGCACAATATATGGTCCCTGGCGTCAAAGGGTCTTGCTTGCGGCAGCATCCTGCGGGTAAAGAAGGCGTTAAAGGAGCGGTATCTTCCGCCTGCAGGTGTTTCGCAGCCCTCTGTGGAGATACCCGCAGACTTCATGAAGCCGGGAATGAAGGGCGCTGACAATGGAGAGTCCAGAAAAGCGCCGCAGATTTTGGAAACAGCCGGATGGACCAGCGGTTTTATGAGCATTCGTCCCAGAAAACTGGCGTATAAATCCTCCAGAAAGCGGTCCTGGAGAGTGCTGCCGCCCAGGGAACGGCCGGTTCTGTCTGCATATTGCATGGAATCACACCTTTCTTTATTATCAGAAGAAATATATCTTAATCAGTGCGCAGGATACAATGGCGACCAGAAGGGTCAGCATTTTCCATCCGGGTTTGCGCAGCGGGAAGTTAATGATGAACAGCAGTCCCACTGTGAGGATGCAGATGTGAAGCTCTGACAGGAACCTGTGGCCCAGCAGGGGGCGCAGGGTGCAGAACAGGGGCAGAATAATGGCTATGGAGGTGATGGGAAGTCCCTGATAGTACTTGCGCGCTTCATCAGTCTCTTCCTGCCGCTTTTCCTCCATGACATTAAAAAATGCCAGACGGATGACACCTGCAATCAGATAGAATACCAGGATGGAGATGCCTGCCGGTCCCCGCATGCCGATGGAATAGCACAGTATCATGGGAAAAGCCCCAAAACAGACCACATCACAGAGAGAATCAATCTGGATTCCGAAGCGTTTTTCATCTTCAGTGCGGTTCTTTTTCATACGGGCCACCTTGCCGTCGAACATGTCGCACAGACCGGAGAACGCCAGACAGAACAAAGCGTATTTTGCAAATCCCTGGAAGGTGAGAATCATGCCTATGGCCGAGGAAGCCAGTCCCAAATATGTCAATACAACCGTGTAGCTGTAAAATCCTATCATAAAATATAACCCCAATCATTCGTCCTTTTGGTCCTTGCTTTATAAGGACAATATTATTATTATATCAGAAATCCAGGAGGAAACAAGGAAAAACAGGACTTTTGTTCATAAAATTTAGAAACAAAATTTAGAAACCTTTTATAAACGAAAATTAGTTATTGTGATATACTAGCAATAACGGATGACAGACTGTCTTTGTTTCCGGACGGAAGCGAGTACTGCATTGTATATGAAGCTTATACGATGCAGTACTCATAATGTCAGACCGTATCATAACAAAGGAGGATGGGGCTTATGAAACTGAGGACCCGTCTTGCGGTGGCGTTTTTAACCATAACCATCGTTCCCATGCTGCTGTTTTATCTGCTGGTCCTTGCACTCAGCAATTATCAGACCAGGTCTTTCACCAAGGAATACGGACTTACGGAGCAGGTGGACCTGTTCTCAGGCAATTCCATGCAGATATTTAACCGTATTACCAAGCGCTCCCAGGAGGACATCAGGAATATACTGGACAATGATCCGGGGCTCTACAATGATTTATCATATCTGGATAAGGTCAACGCTGAACTGAAAAGCCATTATGCATATCTGATCGTGCGAAAGGGCGATACTATCCTATACTGCGGTGACAGCAATAAAGACGCGGGGGAAGCCATATGCGCCCAGCTGCCCCAGTTTGATATGATGAAGGGCGATTTACAGGGCGGCATCTATCTGGACGGCGAGAGCCAGCACCTGATTAAGCAGATGGATTTCACCTTTCCGGACGGCCAGGAGGGAAGCGCTTTCATTATTTCCAATGTGGATGACCTGATACCGGAAGTAAAATCATGATAAGAGAAATGCTTATACTGGGAATCACCATTCTGGTGTTTGCGGGCATTGTGCTGACATTCTGGGTATACCGGTCCATTCTCAGTCCGCTGAACAAGCTTCAGGAGGCTACGAAGAAGATTCGTGACGGAAACCTGGATTTCACACTGGATGTGGACGCGGATGATGAGATAGGCCAGCTGTGCCAGGATTTTGAGGAGATGCGTATCCGGCTGAAGGAGAACGCAGAAGACAAGATACAGTATGACAAGGATAATAAGGAACTGATTAGCAATATTTCTCACGATTTGAAAACACCGATTACGGCTATCAAGGGATATGTGGAAGGCATACTGGACGGTGTGGCGTCTTCGCCGGAAAAGCTGGACAAATACATCCGTACCATTTACAATAAGTCTAACGATATGGACAGGCTGATTGACGAGCTGACCTTTTATTCCAAAATCGATACTAATAAGATTCCCTATACCTTCAGCAAGATCAACGTGGCCCAGTATTTCCGGGACTGTGTGGAGGAGGTTGGCCTGGATATGGAAGCCAGAGGGATTGAGCTGGGATATTTCAATTATGTGGATGAAGACGTGGTCATCATTGCCGATGCGGAGCAGATGAAGCGCGTTATGAATAATATTATCAGTAATTCCGTGAAATATCTGGATAAGAAAAAGGGTATTATCAATATTAGGATAAAGGACGTAGGAGATTTTATCCAGGTTGAAATAGAGGATAATGGCAAAGGCATAGCGGCAAAGGACCTGCCCAATATTTTTGACCGGTTCTACCGTACGGACTCCTCCCGCAATTCAGCTCAGGGAGGAAGCGGTATAGGTTTATCCATCGTGCGCAAGATTGTGGAGGACCACGGGGGACGTATATGGGCCACCAGCAAGGAAGGAATCGGAACGGAGATTCATTTTGTTCTAAGAAAATATCAGGAGGTTTTACAGGATGAGCAAGATTCTAATCGTGGAAGATGAGGAGAGCATAGCAGAGTTGGAGAAGGATTATCTGGAGCTGTCCGGCTTTGAGGTAGAGATTGAAAATGACGGAAGCTCCGGCCTGGATAAGGCGATGAAGGAAGACTATGATCTTTTGATTCTGGATCTGATGCTGCCCGGTACGGATGGCTTTGAGATATGTAAAAGAGTGCGGGAAGTAAAGAACACGCCCATCATTATGGTTTCAGCCAAAAAAGAGGACATTGACAAAATCCGCGGTCTGGGTCTGGGGGCAGATGATTATATCACCAAGCCATTCAGCCCAAGCGAGATGGTGGCCAGGGTGAAGGCGCACATGGCCAGGTATGAGCGCCTCATTGGCAGCGGACAGCCGGCCAATGAGCTGATTGAAATCCGCGGTCTGAAGATTGACAAGACGGCCCGGCGCGTGTGGGTCAACGGGGAGGAGAAAACCTTTACCACAAAGGAATTTGACCTTCTGACCTTCCTGGCCCAGAACCCTAACCATGTGTTTACCAAAGAGGAGCTGTTCAGCAAGATATGGGATATGGAGTCCATTGGAGACATTGCCACTGTAACGGTGCATATTAAGAAGATCCGCGAAAAGATAGAATTTAACACGGCCAAACCGCAGTATATCGAAACGATATGGGGGGTTGGGTACCGGTTTAAGGTGTGATATTGACGTTAAACTTGATTTGGTGTAGAATAATTTTAGCAGGAAGTTAAGTATGTCCATTTGGACACAAAGCGAAATCCCGTGTATGCCAGTACACGGGATTTCTTTTTGGGCTGTATTTATGATTTCAGTCCGGCTGTTTTAAGGTCTCATGAAACAGGCCCGTCACGGAAAACTTCTGTGTGTTCTGTCCCCGTATGCAGCATGTCCGGTCTGCTCTGTATCGTGCCGTATTTGCCGTGAGAACATTTGCCTTTAAATCCTTTGTCCTAGAAACCTGTAAGAGCTTACATGAGTGAAACGGAAGCCAATCCGGTTCGGTTTTTCGCACGATGCAGGGCTATCCGCAAAGTTATGTACATACAACGCTGCTAGTTCGCATATACGATTAAGCAACGGATATGTGAAAATGACAGAAAATGAAAGTACTTACAGCGATTTTACCTTAAAATTTAACAAATTTCACGGAAAAACTCTTTACTCGCGAAATCTTTGTGATATAATGAACGAGGTGGACGGACAAGACATGTATATTTGTTCCGTTCAGAATGAAAGGCATAAAACAGAGCGTAGAATGCCAGTCTACAAGAACATGAGGAGGAATTAACTTATGGCAAAATGGGTTTATAAGTTCCACGAAGCAGTGCGGCAATGAGAAACCTTCTTGGCGGCAAGGGCTGCAACTTAGCAGAAATGACAAACCTGGGAATGCCCATTCCACAGGGATTTACTGTTACAACAGAGGCTTGTACCGAATATTATAACTGTGGCAAGCAGATTTCACAGGAAATTCAGGACCAGATTTTTGAGGCCATTACCTGGCTGGAAGGTATCAATGGCAAGAAGTTTGGTGATACAGAGGATCCGTTACTGGTTTCCGTACGTTCCGGCGCACGCGCATCCATGCCTGGTATGATGGATACAATCCTGAACCTGGGATTAAACGATGTTGCAGTCGAGGGATTTGCAAAGAAGACCGGCAACCCAAGATTTGCTTACGATTCCTACCGCAGATTCATCCAGATGTATTCTGACGTTGTTATGGAAGTTCCAAAGTCCTATTTCGAGAAGATCATCGATGAGATGAAAGAAGCAAAGGGCGTACATTTTGATACAGATTTGACTGCTGATGATTTAAAAGAGCTGGCAGCAAAATTCAAGGCTGTTTACAAGGATGCCATGAATGGCGAGGAATTCCCACAGAATCCTACCGAACAGCTGATGGGCGCTGTTAAGGCTGTGTTCCGTTCCTGGGACAACCCACGTGCCATCGTATACCGCCGTATGAACGATATCCCTGGCGACTGGGGTACTGCTGTTAACGTTCAGACCATGGTATTCGGAAATAAGGGCGAGACCTCCGGTACAGGTGTTGCGTTTACACGTAACCCATCCACCGGTGCAAAGGGAATCTACGGCGAGTACCTGATTAACGCACAGGGCGAGGACGTGGTTGCAGGTGTCCGTACACCACAGCCAATCTCCAAACTGGCAGAGGACCTTCCGGAGTGCTATAAGGAATTTATGGATCTGGCTATAAAGCTGGAGAACCATTTCCGCGATATGCAGGATATGGAGTTTACCATTGAGGAAGGCAAGCTGTACTTCTTACAGACACGTAACGGCAAGAGGACTGCTCCGGCAGCCATCCAGATTGCCTGCGATTTAGTAGATGAAGGCATGATTACCCCGGAAGAGGCTGTATGCAGAATCGAGGCCAAGTCCTTAGATCAGCTGCTGCATCCCACCTTTGTTCCGGAAGCACTGAAGGCCGGTGAAGTAATCGGAAGCGCGCTTCTGCATCTCCTGGCGCTGCAGCCGGCAAGGTATACTTTACAGCTGACGAGGCTAAGGATGCCGGCAAGGGCGGCAGAGGCGAGAGAGTTATCCTGGTTCGTCTGGAGACATCTCCAGAGGATATTGAGGGTATGCACGCAGCACAGGGTATCCTGACTGTCCGCGGCGGCATGACCAGCCATGCGGCAGTTGTTGCACGTGGCATGGGAACCTGCTGTGTATCCGGCTGCGGTGAGATTAAGATTGACGAAGAGGCTAAGGTATTTGAACTTGGCGGACATACATTCCATGAGGGAGATTACATTTCCCTGGATGGTTCTACAGGAAAGATCTACAAGGGCGACATCGCTACACAGGAAGCTACTGTAAGCGGCAACTTTGAGCGCATCATGGAGTGGCTGATCAGTTCAGAACCCTGCGTGTACGCACCAACGCAGATACCCCTGCAGATACCCTGAACGCGGTTAAGCTGGCGCCGAGGGCATTGGTCTCTGCCGTACAGAGCATATGTTCTTTGACGCAGAGAGAATTCCGAAGATTCGTAAGATGATTCTGTCCGAGACAGTTGAGCAGAGAGAAGAAGCATTAAACGAGCTGATTCCATTCCAGAAGGGTGACTTCAAGGCTATGTACAAGGCTCTGGAGGGAAGACCTATGACCGTCCGTTACCTGGATCCGCCTCTGCATGAGTTTGTTCCTACCGATCCGGAGGACATCAAGGCTCTGGCTGATGATATGGGAATGACAGTTGAGGCTGTTAACGCCAAATGTGCTGAACTCCATGAGTTCAACCCGATGATGGGTCACCGCGGATGCCGTCTGGCTGTTACTTATCCGGAAATTGCCAAGATGCAGACAAGGGCTGTCATGGAAGCTGCAATCGAGGTTAAGGAAGAGTGCGGATATGACATTGTTCCTGAGATTATGATTCCATTAGTCGGCGAGAAGAAAGAGCTTAAGTACGTTAAGGACGTAGTGGTTGAGATTGCTGAGCTGGTTAAGAAGGAGAAAAACTCCGACATCCAGTATCACATTGGCACCATGATTGAGATTCCGAGAGCAGCTCTGACTGCTGACAAGGTTGCAGAAGAAGCGGACTTCTTCTCATTCGGAACCAATGACCTTACACAGATGACCTTCGGCTTCTCACGTGACGATGCCGGCAAGTTCCTGGATTCCTACTACAAGGCTAAGATTTACGAGTCTGACCCATTTGCAAGACTGGATCAGGAAGGTGTTGGACAGCTGGTTAAGATGGCTGTTGAGAAGGGACGTTCCACAAAGGCGGACCTGAAGTGCGGTATCTGCGGCGAGCACGGCGGAGATCCTTCATCTGTAGAGTTCTGCCACAAGATTGGACTGAACTATGTATCCTGTTCTCCATTCCGCGTTCCGATTGCACGTCTGGCAGCGGCACAGGCGGCACTAAACAATAAGTAAGCGGCCGTTTACCCAGTAGAAAATGATTCATGTAATTATCAATGTTTTGAGATATTATGTGGATAGGCAAAAGGAAATCAAGTATTCACTAGATACACAAAAGCGAAAACCCCAGAGTGACAGCTCTGGGGTTTTTCCGGCCGCTATCTCCATGAGGATCGGGCGGTTGAACTTCCGGGCTCTGTCTGCTGTGTTTATAACCCAGCGCAGAACTGATTTGACTGCTGGCAGACAGCAGCGCTGAGAGATAACGGTCCATGGAAAATGGTTTTATATTGTTGGTCGTTCCTGAGATACCCAGAATGTAATTTACTACGCCACGGTAATCATAAATAGGGGTTGCGATACATCTGACGCCTAAAGCTATCTCTTCATCGTCTACCGCATAGTCCTGGCTTCGGAGGAAGGAAATCCAAAGCAAATAGAAGGCGGGCAGTTGATTTTCCTGTATTCTCTGGGCGTACACTTAAAAAAGCGCGCAAACATCTGCGAAAAATTACTGGGACTGCTAAACCCGCACATGCCTGCTATGGAGGAAATGCTGCTGTGAGGGCTGCGAAGCAGCATGGAAGCCCCCTGGGTGATTCTGTATTTCAGGAGATACTGCATGGGAGAGGTCTGGATGGCGCGCTTGAAACACCGCAGGCACTCACGCTCTCCGATATCCGCAGCCCTGGCAATCCGGGCCAGGTCCAGATTTTCGTGGAAATGTTCATGGATAAAGCTTATCATTTTTTGGATACGCATATTATCCGTATTCGGAACTGGTTCCCTGGAATCCATTGCATGGGCATAGTACATGTAAAGGGAACAGCAGATACGGGACAGTTTTTCGCGGACCACGAACTCGTATCCCAATGATTCGCCGGAAAATGCATCAAAGGCAGAGGTGAAGACGCAGCGGGATTTCCCTCTCCGGAGTCTCCGGCAAGCGGGTTAAGCGGGCAGCAGTCAAAACTCCTGCACTGAAGAAGCGGCGCCACATACCTCTTGAAAAATACGGAATCTTGCCCGCCGGTTACCAAAAGAGGGTGAAATACCAGGGAATGGAGTTCGCAAAGGGGCTCTGCGGCGGCAAAATGCAGTATATTGGAATTGACCACAGCGCCTTCTCCCTGTTTTAGATGAAAGGTCTTACCCGGAACCTGCAGTCTCAGATGTCCGGACTCAACGTAAATAACTTCCAAATCCTCATGCCAGTGCCAGGGAACCACATCCCCGGCACTGTCTGTATATACAGAAGAATATCCTGCGCAGGGGAAGTCCGGCATCCCGTGGGGCTGCAGTTCCCTCCCTGCGCGGTTTAAATTCAGGGCACAATCCTGTAATGCCATGTCAATCCTCCGATTGGTCGTTTTTCTTATATTATAAGTCGAGATTTGGGTTGAATCAAGAAGGAAAAGACGATATTCTTTTGGTGTGTATTTAATATATGTTTTGCGCGCGGGAGGCTCCAGCGGGTCTTTTGGGTGCTTAGAAACAGGAGGATGAGATGTTTCAGCTATTACTTGTGATTATTTATCTGGCGTTTATCAGTTTGGGGCTTCCGGACGCACTTCTGGGTTCAGCATGGCCGTCCATGTACCGTGAGCTGGGGGCTTCGGTGTCCTATGCAGGCATTATCAGCATGATTATTGGCCGGGGGGACCATAATTTCCAGCCTTTTCAGTGACAGGCTTATCAGGCCTTTGGGACCGGAAAGGTTACTGTCATAAGCGTTGCGATGACAGCAGCAGCCCTGTTTGGTTTTTCTTCTTCCCATTCCTTTATACAATTGTGCCTTTGGGCCATCCCCTATGGCCTGGGAGCGGGAAGCGTGGATGCCGGACTGAATAACTTTGTGGCTCTCCACTATAAATCCCGCCATATGAGCTGGCTGCACTGCTTCTGGGGTATCGGCGCAACGGCAGGACCTATATCATGGCCTATGTCTGACCCGAGGTTTTAAGTGGAATTCCGGTTATATGGTGGTGGGGGTAATTCAGATTGCACTGGTGGCCTGCCTTGTGCTGTCGCTTCCTCTGTGGAGGGTGAGGACGGAGGGAAGCAGCGGACAGGATGACACCCACAAGCAGATTACCCTGAGAGAGGGGCTGCGGCTTCCGGGGGCAAAGGCGGTGCTTACTGCATTTTTCTGCTACTGTGCTCTTGAGGCCACAGCCGGTCTGTGGGCCAGCAGTTATATGGTGCTGCATAAGGGAATTGCCCCCCAGACAGCGGCAAAATGGGCTTCGTTTTTTTACCTGGGCATTACCCTGGGCAGGCTGGTCAGCGGTTTTGTCACGGACCGGGCGGGGGACAGAAACATGGTGCGCTGCGGTCAGCTGACGCCTTTGCCGGAACTGTGCTGCTGTTTCTTCCGGCCGGTGACGGGGCGGTACTGGCAGGACTTATCATGGTGGGACTGGGCTGTGCTCCTATCTATCCCAGTCTGCTTCATGAAACGCCTGATAACTTTGGGGTGCAGTATTCCCAGTCCATGATGGGTATGCAGATGGCCTGCGCTTATGTGGCTCCACTTTCATGCCGCCGCTGTTTGGGGTTGTGGCAGAGCGCATCAGCGTGACGCTTTATCCCGTGTGTCTGGTGGTATTTGTGGTATTGATGATTGGGATGACAGAGAGGATGGGGAGGTTCAGGATGGAAAAGTTAATGGACTTACACATGCACAGCTATTACAGTGATGACGGCGAATTCAGTCCGGGGAGCTGGTGAGACAGTGTGGCATGAACGGCATCCGTATCATGTCCATTGCGGACCACAACAGTGTGCGGGCAAACGAGGCGGGAAGACAGGCGGCCCTAAGGGCCGGGATTACGTATGTTTCCGGCATAGAGATTGACTGTACGTTCAGGGGGGTGAATCTTCATGTGTTGGGGTATGGAATTGACGATACAAGCCATGATTTTACCTGTATTGAAGATAATATAAGGAGTCAGGCAGCGGCGGCATCCAGCCAGATGCTCTGTGCAACCAGGGAAATGGGGTTTGAGGTGACAGCGGAGGATATGGCGGGGCTGGCCGGAGAGCATTACTGGAAGGACCGGTGGACCGGGGAAATGTTCGCAGAGGTACTCCTGGGCAGGGAGGAATACAAGGACCATCCCCTGCTTCTTCCCTACAGGGTAGGCGGAGCAAGAGGCGATAACCCTTTTGTTAATTTTTACTGGGATTTTTATTCTCAGGGAAAATGCTGTTATGTTAAAATGGAATACCCCCAACTGGAGGAGGTGGTTGATACCATACACAGAAACGGGGGATATGCGGTGCTGGCGCATCCGGGGGTTAACTTAAAAGACCGTGCGGAATTGCTGGATCCCATACTGGAGGCAGGAGTGGATGGAATAGAGGCATTCAGCAGCTACCACTCGCAGGAACAGGCCGCGTTTTATCATAAGGCTGCGTGCGGCAGATTCAGGATGATTACCTGCGGAAGCGATTATCACGGAAAGACAAAGCCGTCTATCTCCATAGGCGGCCATGGATGTACGGTCCCATATGAGGAAATGGTCCGGCAGCTGGGGCGTATTCTTGGGGATATGGAAAGAAAGGAGAGGAGCCGGGGAACGCGGATGAAGGTTCCCGAGATGAATGGCAGGCGGATATAAAGACACATTATGAAAGGCCAGGGCATACAGAGCCGCGGTATGAAAAATCAACAGTATGGCGTGGACCTGAGAAAGCAATCGTGGAACCGCAGCCTTGATCATCGGAGTGATATTTTTGGTGCTGGCCATCATGTATCTGATTTCCTGGAAGAAGAAAAACATATCCGTCAAAATGTTGGTTAAGGCAGTGATTGCCCAGTTCCTGATTGCGGTGATTCTGGTAAAGGTTCCGGCTGGCCGTTACGTGGTGTCTAAGGTATCGGATGCAGTGACCAGCGTCATCAACTGCGGACAGGACGGTTTAAGCTTTGTGTTCGGTTCTCTGGCAGACAGCACCGCTGCCGCTGGTTCTGTATTTGCCATACAGGTCCTGGGCAACATTGTATTCCTGTCTGCCTGGTAAGTTTTCTTTACTATATCGGAATTTTGGGATTTGTGGTAAAATGGATTGGTAAAGCAGTGGGTAAGCTTATGGGCACCTCCGAGGTGGAAAGCTTTGTGGCGGTTGCAACATGTTTCTGGGACAGACCGACAGCCCGATGCCGGTGGGCAGCATCATGGTGGCCAAGATGCTTCTGCCCCAGACAGAGGAGGTCCGGGAAGCGGGAAGCGTTAAGATGGACAATAAGGGGAAT
>ENA-OQCK01000692-OQCK01000692.1-human-gut-metagenome-genome-assembly--contig:-NODE-692-length-16099-cov-2.266779_pt1 | contig 16099 bp, 19 predicted proteins | sample MGYA00242498_ERZ504578 | MGnify/ENA primary metagenome ERZ504578 (study PRJEB26092, sample SAMD00036229) | human gut metagenome | host: Homo sapiens | study: EMG produced TPA metagenomics assembly of...
GACAAAATAGATCTCGGCATCTCCAGCAGAACGGTGTCCGTAGAGAACCGGAGCATCCGCCGGCAATCCGCAGTCCGGTACACAACCGATATGCTTCAAGGCCTCTTCCATCGTCATGCCCAACAACAACTCACCTTTTCCTCTTTTAACAGCCTTCACGTTCCGCCCGTCCAGACCGCCCCATAATTCGTCGGCCAATTTCTTAACCTGCCTGTCAGCCATCGGAAAAGATTCGCCACTCGGCGAACGTTTCGGAGCAGGCCCCAAGACAACCGCCCCGTCTTCGATCAGTTTCCCGATCTTGGCAAGCAGTTCGGGACGCATGGTTTCAAGCTTCGGAAGTACCAGTATCCGGTATTGAGTGCATGAGGCAACGTCAGTAAACCGTCCTTGACAAAGAGGTCTCGCTCGATCACCTCGGCATTGATATAATCGAACTGGTAGCCTTTCGGCAGTTCAGGGTCTACGATACCGGTCATCTTGGGAGCATCTTCGCCGATGAAATAAGCGACATCGGCAATATTCAAGCCTTGTTGCAACATATAGTTGACTCGTTTCAGATAGGATGTAAACAAATCCATCTGCGGATACCAAGTGTTCAACCGGTTGAATTCGCTGCTGAACCAGGCGTTCATCCCCGGCTCCCGTTCTTCCGAGGCTGCGAGATATAGACATGCAACAACGTATTATTGATTCCTTCCGTAAAGAAACGGTCGCCACGCTGTTTCATCATGGCAGGATAACAACTGAAAGGCGTCCCGCCGCTGGTGAACGATTCGGCCGAAATCTTCTGCTTTCCATAAATATGTCCGCAGGAAGAGGCGGCACGGTTCTCGATATTCCCCAAATCGCCAAAACTCCAGAACTCGCCTCCTATCTCGTCCGATTGTCCGCCATATTGCAGGAACTCACCGGGGAACCCCCAGTGCCCGTAGTTTTCCAACCAGGTCGTCAAGCCATATTTATGGCACACCTCCCGTAAGCCGCCGACATAATCGTATGCGACTTATCCGCAATCAGACGGCGCAGATCCCAAAGGAAACGGTCGGAACGATCCTCGCTCCCGACCACATATCCTTCATAAGCGGGAAGGAACGGTAACGGGTCATAACCGTAACGCGCCTGGAATTCCGACAAGAAATCGTCGGTAAAGTTTTGTCCGCCCGTTTCGTAACTATCTTGTACGACTACTTTCCAGCAAGCACGGTCTTCAGCCGGAATACGACGGTATATTTCACCCATGAAAGCCTCGAAATGCGCTTCTACATGCTTGCGGCTCATCTTATCTATCTCCAGTCCGATCGCTTCGGGATCGGCCGGGCTGTTCGTCACACCCGTCGGGAGCATACCGGTACGCAGGATCGTCCATTCTCCCGCCGGAGCTTTCCAGACAAGGCGGTCTCCTTGCAAGAAAGCAGAAATATCCAATACTTTCCCCGGATCGATGACCAGGGAGGGATCACCCGCTTCCGGTTGTACCGGCACTGGTATTCATGCCAATAAGGAAGCGGAGTCTGAAACATCTTGGCTAATGTCTTTTCGGGATAACGTTCCACAGCAGGAAGGGACAAGAATTCGACCTCTCCCAATCCCGTACCGGATGCCGTGTTAGCCAGTTCCAACCGAAACTCGCTTGCCGTCGTCTCCGGGACAGAGATAACAACCGGAGCATATGGATCGAAGCCGACATTCAAATTCGCATTGAAACGGTCGATCTTAAATTCGGACAGCATCCGATAGCCCCCGTTCTCTTTTACTAATAAACGGGCATTGGTTTGAATCGGCTGGCGGGCAGGGAAGATTTGCAAACTGCGTAAAGTAAACGGTTGATCCGTCCTGAAATCGATCGCCACCGGCTTTTCGCTTTTTTCCGTAAAAAGCATCACTGTTTCCTTATTCCCGTCAACCAAATGGTTCAGATTTTGCAAAGACATAGCAGATGTCACTTTAGTATTTGCAGCCGACAACCGGGTTGTTTTCTTCCCGATAGATGGAAAAGCGATCACCTTTACATCCTGAAAGTCCTTATCCGGCTTCGTCAAAATCACCTCTACCTGTTTTCCTCCACTGACTTCCGCCTTTACCGATGCCAGATAACGCATCGCCTGCTCCGGTTTCACCCACGGTCCACCCGACTGGCTCCATCCGGGTGAATTAAAGATGCCGATCTCTATTCCTAATTCCGTTGCTGTTTTAAGGGCTGCGTGCAGTATTTTCCACCATTCTTCACTATAGAACGGCACGGTCTTATAAGGCGTCTGGATTCCTTCCAGCCCGATATTCCCGATAAAAGCCCGGTTGATCCCGGCTTCTTTCATCGAATACAGGTCTTTCTTCACCCCTTCTTCCGAGATATTCCCAGAAATCCAATACCAATAAACGGAAGTCTGTACTTGCTTCTCCGGATTCACGAAGCCGGATTCAAGCACATTTTGATCTTGGCCACTCCCCGTAAAAGGACAATAGTGAAAGGCAAAGCAGTATTTTAAGCAGAGGTTTCCTCATGATCTGTTCTTTTAAGATTCCGGCGGTAAAAGTAATAAGATTATCCTCGCTTCTGTTTTCTATATTGATTTATATGTTTTCAAAAATGCTTTTTCAAATAAGTTTTTATCAAGCGTTATCTCCAAAACCATTGTTTATAACATAAAAAAGATAGAGGCTTTTAAACTTTTATTATCTTTGTGTCGGCTTGTACAAAGTGTATAGGACAACAAACAAAAGAATCTCAAACTCACAGACTTCATGATGGCAAAATACCTTCGTCTGTTACTGATCTTGCTGCTTGGAGCAGTAACGTCATGTAAGACGACACAACAAAAACCGCAGCAACCGACTGGAAAAGAAGCGAAACGGGAATTTCGCGGAGCTTGGATACAGACGGCTTTCCAGGGAGAATACAAGGATATGACACCCGTACAAATGCGGAAAGACTTTATCCGCAAACTCGACTATCTGCAAAAATGCGGGATCAACGCTATCATCTTCCAGGTACGCCCGGAAGCCGACGCTTTCTATAAATCGGATATCGAACCTTGGAGCCGTTTCTACACCGGCAGGCAGGGGCTCGCCCCGGACGGAGACTTCGACGTGATGGCTTTCCTGATCGAAGAATGCCACAAGCGGAATATGGAATTTCACGCTTGGCTGAACCCTTACCGGGCAAGCACAGCCGGGAATACCCGTTTTGCAGATTCACATATATATAATAAGCATCCGGAATGGTTCGTAACCTACAACAAGCAAATCCTGTTTGACCCGGGATTACCGGAAAGCCGGCAGTTCATCTGTCGCGTGTACGGGATATCGTCAGCCGTTATGATGTAGACGCGATCCATATGGACGACTATTTCTACCCCTATCCGGTAGCGGGTATCTCTTTCCCGGACGACAAAAGTTTTCAGAGATACGGTTTGAACAAAGGATATAAAGCATCACAACGTGCAGACTGGCGAAGGGAAAATGTGAACAAGCTGGTTCGCGAGATCAAGCGCACCATCCTGTTATCCAAACCTTGGGTAAGATTCGGTATCAGTCCGTTCGGTATCTACCGCAACAAGAAAAGCACACCCGACGGTTCAGGCAGCAACACCAACGGACTGCAAAACTACGACGACCTGTATGCAGACGTGACACACTGGGTAAAAGAGGGTTGGATAGACTATAACATTCCACAGATATATTGGGAGATCGGACATCCGGCAGCCGACTATATCACGTTGATCCAATGGTGGAACAAAAACGCGACACGGGAAGCACGCATCTGTATATCGGCCAAGACGTAGCACGCACCATGAAAGCAGACCAGCTCACCCGCAAAATGCTTTACGAACGTTCGCTCTCGAAAGTAAAAGGCAACTGCTTCTGGCCCGCAAACGAAATACTCTGGAACAACAAGGGTGTAGCCGACAGCTGAAACGGAACTACCACCGCTATCCAGCCTTGACTCGGCCTATACCCATCTGCACAACCGAGCTCCGCAAGAGGTCAAGAAACTGAAAACCGAATGGACAGCCCAGGGATATATGTTGCACTGGCAGGCGGAACAGAGCAAGACCAATCCCGAATTGGCAAGCTATTTCGTCATTTACCGCTTCGAAAACAAGGAGCCGGTCAATCTGGACGATCCTTCCAAGATCGTAGCGGTCACACGCGAGACGAACTATCTGCTGCCTACGACGACGGGAAACGCAAATACCGTTATGTAGTCACAGCCGTAGACCGTTTCCATAATGAAAATCAAGGTAAAAGCAAAAAGGTAAAACTTTAAATTCAGCCACGGATGTCTGATTTTATCTGTCAGAAATATACAGACTGTTCTTCTTGCTCCACTATCAGAAGCAGATATTCAAATACCGTTCTTTCCTGAAAGGAATGATGATCCCGAAAGAACGGTGTTCACAAAATACGATCTATTTTCTGATATCCGGCTCCGTTCGGGTAACCAGCGACGAGCATCCGGGCACGGTATTTCATGACGGGCAGTTCATCATGCAACCGATCGGTTCACGTGTAGAGTTCCACATCCTGGAATCTACAGAATGCATCCTTTACCTGTTCGAGGCTCCGCAAAACATTTGTACCGACCGTTTCAACAAAGGACTGGAACTGGCGAAAGAGTCTCCCATGCTCCCGGTCGTCATGGATATGTGTTTCCCGTTACGCCTTTTTATCAACGGGCTCAAGATGTACCTCAACAATGATCTCCTGTGTGCGGAATTCCTGAAAGCCAAGCAGACGGAGTTGTATTTCCTGCTCAACTGCTACTATACCTTGAAAGAGATTGCCAATTTCTATGCACCTATATATAGGTATAGCCAAACATTCCGCTACTTTGTCATGCAAAACTACCTGAAAGCAAAAGATGTCGAGTCTTTTGCGCAATTAGGAGGATATAGCACTCCCACCTTCCGGCGTTTATTCAAAGAGACATTCGGAGAGCCGGCTTACCAATGGATGACCAAAAAGAAATGCCTGGATATACAAAACGACCTGACCACCACGAATGCAAGCATATCCGAGATCTGCTATAAGTACGGCTTCGAATCCTTGTCTAACTTTTCCCACTTCTGCCGGGCTAACTTCGGCAAGTCTCCGCGGGCCATCCGTAACGAAAGAGACGAAAACGTATAAAAATCAATATATTTCATAGGTTTTGCAACCTTTTGATTAAAAAAAGCAATTCCAGCTACCTGTTATCCCTCTATATTTGCGACATAAAGAAAAAATAGTATTGATTATCAATACTTATTTAAAGAATGAACATTCAGAATTGTATAAAAACAGGAATCGTCTTTACCATTTGTTGCATTATCATCACACTGATCAGATGCAGTACGGAAAAGACACCGAGTCTGGACAAACAGGGCGACATACAATATTCCTTCAAATGGGATAAGCGCTTGAAAGGATATCCGGCCCCGGAACGGGTTAGATACTGTTTCTATCCGACAGACGGAGGTTCAGTCATCCAGATGGAAGATGATGCCGATGAATTGAGTTTCACATTGCCGCCTGCCCGCTATAAATTATTGATATTTAATTGTGATGCCGCAGACATCAATTTTAGAAACACCAATAAGTTTGAAACAGCCGAGGCTTACCTTCAAACGACAAAGGCGGCCGAAAGCGCTCAAGCAGGAAAAATCCCTTATACGGGGTTGTTGTTGAAGAATTAGAAATAAAAGCCGGGAGCAACGAGTTAATTGAATTCACTCCTGAACCATTGGTCCGTAACCTGTCCATCAAGGTCAAAGTAGACGGAATGGAGAAGATAACAAATTGTAAAGGGACCATCAGCGGTATGTCGACTTCCATCAATCTAAGCAGACAGGAGATTGTAACCGGTGAGAAGACAGACCTGACATTCGAAACCACCCCTTCAGAGGAAGGAGTAAATGCAAACATTCTGATACTGGGAAAACCTAAAGAAAAAGGAGAAGAACCATCGGAAAAACCGGAGACTCCCACTCATGAGGTAACATTAAATTTTACCTTATCCGACGGTAGCAACAGTTCTTCCACCATCGACTTAGGAACCTCCATCGACGAAACCGAAGGCCACGACATAGACGTAGCTATAGAAGCCTCCGTCGTTCCCGGCCCCACTTTCACAGTCAAAATCAACCATTGGGAAGTAGCAGCCGGAGACAGTCTAATCATCGAATAAATGATAAGCAATATAGGGTATAATAACAATTTTAAAAAGAATATCATGAAAAATTTAGTAGTAAGCATGCTTGCAATAGCAAGCATTTCAGTTTTGAGCAGCTGCTCAAACGAAAGCGATGTGATTGACGAAGTGACTGGCGGTAATCAGGATAAGGTGGAGATAAAAGTAGCCGCCGGAGTCCTTAAAGCCGAAACCAAAGCTCCAGTAGACGGGACAGATCCGGTCGAAGTTTCCATTCTAAGAAAAGACGGGACCGATACTTGGGGTTCGACTCCAATTAAGGTCAACATTACTGCAAACACAAACGACCTCTTCTCAGGTAGTCCGCAGTATTACGAAACAGACGCCACCAAAAACGCATTTTTCATCGGATTTTATCCGGGTACAGCATCCGGAACTACGGTAACTTTCACAGATCAAGATGGAAAACAGGATGTTCTTTTATCAAATGAGCTAAATGCAGGAAACAGAACAACGCCAGCGACAAGTCCAACATTAACGTTCAAGCATAAACTCTCACTTATCAAATTTACATTTATAAAAGGAGCAAGTTTTCCTGCCGATGATCAAGTAACATCTGTTACATTAAAAGGAGCGGACGTTCCTGCTACGATGAGCCTTGCCGACGGTAGTTTCACATGGCTAATTAAGGCGACAGCGGCATATCTGCTTTCACGAGCGGCACATACAATATCGTTGAAAACAATACAACGACCATCAATAATGAGGATGCTTTAATGATACAGCCCGGCGAACCTATAACATTAGACATTACGACTAAAAACAACGGCAATTTTACTGTCGACAACGTCAAAATAGGAACAACCGACGGTCAGGTAACAGAGGCTGGAAAACAATATAACATCAAATTAACATTCTCAAAGAAAAGCGTAAGTGCTACCGCTACGATTGAAGGCTGGGGAGAAGCTATAGACGGCTCAGGAACGGCAGAATAAACACTTACAATTATCATAAATCAATGTTTCATAAAAGGGCGGTATGTCAGAATTACCTTGCTCCGTGCCTCACGCGGACCTGCAAAAAGACAGTATCTATTCATCAAAATTTATACCGGCAGTTTTTATGCGATCCCGCACGGGGCGCGGAAACAAGGCAGTTTTGACACCTTCCTTTTTAAATCATCCCGTATGGTTTTCCATTATAAAAAACTTTTACCTCTATTATTAATCTGTTCTGCTTGCAATACAGATTATGAAAACCCGATTAAGGAAAATATCTTTCCCATTATATTTTCCACCCGTATCCAAACCCTTACCACCAAGTCCATCATTACCGGAACTACCCTTCCCGACAACTCCCAAATCGGAGTCTTTTCCTGGGGACATCATAAAAACGACGGAAGCGTCAATACGACACTCCGTAAAGATCTGGCAAACAATCTCTATACCAAAGAAGCCGGCGACACTGAATTAGCAGCTTCGACAGACGCCCATTATCCCATCAATCCTGACACCTTGCTAAATTTCTACGCTTACTATCCTTATATACAGTCGGCCGCCCATACACCTGGAAGCATTCCATTCGATCTAAGCAAACAAGAAGACATCATGTGGTCCACTCCCGTATTGAACCGGAGTAAAGCCACAAACGAAGAAGCGGTTAACCTCGCTTTCAACCACCTCCTTTCCGCCGTCACCATCAAATTCCAAAAAGATGATGATATCAAAGAAGAGATGATTTTAGAAAGTATCTCTTTAGCCAATTACTCCCCGACTTTGCAACTCGATATTCAAACAGGCAAACTGACACAGGCGGTTTCCACTGCAACCTATACATTTATCAAAGGCTTAAATACGCCTGTCATTCCAGCGCAACAGACGATCGTTACCGACTATTTGCTTTTTCCGGTTCCTAAGCCCGTGTTTATCGTGCGTATGAGCGGGAAAGAGCACACCATCGAGTCCTTAAAAGCATTCGAGTCAGGAAAGAAACAAACCTACGAATCACTTTACAGGCGAAAGACATCCATCTCTCCGGCAGCATCAATCCCTGGACAGATGGAGGTTCAAGCAATGAGACGGTTTATTTTTAGCAACAAGAACCTGTTATTGGCAAATACGGATCATACCTTTTTATTTTCCGGCACTTCATCCGGAATTTTCCGCTCTCATCGAACAACTAATCCGGAACATACCCTAAACTAACTCGAAAGTCATAGTAAACTAATTCAAAACATATTATATATTACTTATATGTAGTACTACTTATCACGAATACATAGTGCTACATATCACCAATTAGTAGTACTACCTATAGGCAACAGGCAGTAACTGCCTATACATACTTTACTATATGTTATCATTTAGTTCTTCGGGTGTTTTGACTTAGTTGATGGCACGAAACGGATTAGTTTGCCGGTTATCGGAGACTGGTTCCGGGTGATACCGGATGTTGAAACCGGCATCACCCGGAACGACACCAGGACGGCACCAGAACGACACCTTTATAATCGTCTATTTATCAAAATGATAAAAGTAAAAGATGTCGGGTGTCGAGCATTTTAGCATTTTCTCTATAAAATAGTAAATCCGTTAGTGTAACGACCCGCATTTACCGAGCGCGGGGACAAGTACGTTCTGACACACCGCGCATCAAAAGATTAGATTATCCGTCAAAATATTTATATAGACCTCCTTTGTAACACCATCATAATTTTTCAGTTCGCCGACCAAGACAAGCTCCGCTCCCTTCATCCAAGACTCGAAAGGGACTGCCATCCGATAAGTAACCTCCCGAAGTAAGGTCGGTTGATTTTTCACAACCAGATATCCCCCGTCATCAGCCACAACTTTTCCTTTAAAGACAAGGGTCCGTTCGTACATCTTCTGCTTATTGGCTCCGTTCACAACGATCGGTTGAAGCTTCAGCGAATCGCGCCCTTCACGGAGCATCGGTGCAATCGCCAGGCTTTGGTAGCGGCCTACGGACAATCCGGACAAGTCGATTTGCAAATTCAACATCAAGTTATCTCCCTGCTGCTCGATACTATTTTCTCTTACATACACCATTCCCCGGTAATCGGACAGAAGTTCCTGAGCAGGACAGGACAAGACGGTAAAAAGAAAAAACAGGATATATGGAATTGTTCTCATAAAGTTCTTATTTAATGATATACATGATACTTATCCCTAACTTGGTAGGCCCGAAATAGTCATTCCGATAACTGCCTGCCGCCTCCTGGCCCGCCGGGAAAGGCGTTTTGTCGTACTTGAAACGAACATATCCGACTCCGGCAGTGAACTCGATATTCCAATGGGGTGAAAGATATAACTGATAGCCATACGAAATACCGCCCCCATAGGCATTGCCCTCATAAGCATAATCGGACTTCATCACATTCAAAAGTGTCTTGCCTGCCACATCATAATCGGCATACAGGGCATGGACACCAAAAAAATGCCCGTTAAACCGTTCATGCAGCCAATAGCGCAACTCCGGTTGTACGAGCCAGTGCTTAATGGATTTATCGTCCGGGAGAGTCCAAGGATTGTAATTGCCGGAAATATCCAGCGAAAGATGTTTATCGAATGCAACTTCAGCTCCCAGGTTGAAAGTCGTAGTGGCATCATACAGCACATTCGTTTTGACGGCAACCACCTGCGACCGGGCACAGAAAGCACAACACAGACAGATAAGGACGAGATAGACTCTATTCATCGACATTTATTGATTTACAACATAAATTAGAAAACAAAGATAAGCAAAATACATCTGTCCATAAACAGAATCGAATACTAAATGCACATTCGGACAGATTTATTACCTATCTTTGTGCAGCAAACCATTTAGTATTGGGGGTATATGAAATTTAAACTTATCACTCTGTTTATCATCCTTTGCTTAGGATTCACAAGCTGTTCCGAGAACGAGACCCCGGAACCCCGGACACCTCGCACCATCTTAGTCTATATGATGGCCAATAACAGCCTCAACAGCTTCGCCTCGAAAAACATAGAAAGCATGATAGAAGGAGCGACCGGCAAAAATCTTAACGGAGGGAATCTGATCGTTTATTATGCCCCTTCTGACTCGAACCCGGAACTTCTTCAGATAAAAGAAGAAAACGGCATTGTCAAGAAATTCCATCTGAAGGACTATGAAAAACAGAACTCTGCTGATCCGGACGTGATGCGGAGCGTGATCAGCGAAGTGGTTTCACAATATCCGGCAGACAGTTACGGATTGGTGTTATGGAGCCACGGGACTGCCTGGCTTCCTTCCGACTACCAGAATAAACTGAAAGCGTTCGGACAGGACGGCAACAACTGGATGGAGATCGACGACCTGGCAAAGGGGTTGCCGGACGACGTATTTAATTTTATCCTGTTCGATGCCTGCTATATGGCAAGCATCGAATGTGCATATGAGCTTAGAGACAAAGCAGAATATATCTTAGCTTCCCCGACAGAGACATTGGCGGACGGATGGCCTTATAAAGAGATGATGCCGCAATTGTTCGCTACCGACCTACAATTGGAAAAGGTAGGCGAAACCTTCTACAACTATTATCTGAACGATTCCTATCCGTATGCGACCGTATCACTTACGAAAACGAGCGAACTGGATAATCTGAAAAGCGTAACACATGATATCTTGGCAGATAAGACCGAAAGCGATATTACAGCCTCGATCTAAAGGAGATGCAAAGATTGGAATATTTATACCGCAGCCCGGGAATGCTCTATGACTTCAATGATTATATCAAGCAGTTGGCGACAGCCGAACAATACGACCGTTTCATCAGTTGCCTGGACAAAGCAGTCGTCTACAAGGCACATACGCCAAAGTCCTACTACGCCGCCATAGGAAACGCATTGCCGATTAACAGCTATTGCGGCCTGACCGTTTTCGTTCCGCAAGAATCTCTACCCAAAATGCTCGAATGGTATCAACAAAGGGTTAGCTGGTATCAGGCGGTTTATGAATAAACCTTCTTCACCTGATCAGGAAAGCTTTCTTGAAGCGTTTCACCATACCTTCGGATGATATATTTCAGCATAGAAGATATAGATACCTGCTTGCAACGGACTTCCGTTGTTAGCTATGCCACTCCATATGATTTTGCCGGAGATGCCTAACAACTCATGATTGGATATCTCGGCTACACGCAGCCCGGAGGTATTGAAAACGAAAGCGCGACAGCTATATCCCGGACGATCGAGCAGGTAAGAAACGGTGTAGCTGCCGGATTCTTCTATCCACACAGGAGGCTCTATTCCCGTAGCATCGCCCGATGAAGCATTTTTATATTGGGAGTTCTGATAGCCGGGGGTACCGCAACCTACTGTTTTGGAAGCGGAAGTCCAATTGGCAGGATCTTGCGTAGCGGCATCCGGATCGATACGCTCAAGAGCGACTCCTTTGACGTTTTTGACCGAATGGGCGTGCCATTTAGAAGAATAGGCGACTTCATCTATTACTATTTTATCTGCCGTACGAAGCAATGCCAAAGTAGAAGAGGTATTAGCAAGGATAGGAAGTTTGGATAACTCACAAAGAGCAGACAGATCGGCAATGTCGTAGAAAGAGGTTACGCCTTCCAAATTCTTGGTCAAAAGGAGATAACCTTTTGCTTTCAGATTATGCGGGACAGAAGTCAAAGGATAGCGGGTGCTGAGCGTCCCGTCCGATTTACGGATGGCGAGAGAAAGGGCGGACAAGGACAAGGCATGCTCCGAGCGGTTATACAACTCGATATATTCGCTGCCTCCGGCATACGGATCGGGGAGCAACTCGTTAATGATGATTTCTCCTGGGAGGACAGGTTCGAATTCATCTGGGACAGACGGCTCTTCTGGACCCTCCGGGGTCTCGTCGGGATCGTCAGGATCTTCCGGCTTTTCTTCTATTTGAGGGTTAGAATTAACTGCTCCGGGTGTTCCTCCCGAAACGGCGGTAGAAAGCAGCCATCTCCCTTCCGACAGCTCCCAAGACACACCGGAGTCGCAGCATCATACGTCATCTCTTCTATCTTATTCCCGGCAGCATCCACAACTGTAACGTCGCACCATTGTCGTTCAATGCCGGAAACTTTTCAAGCAGGATAAGCGCTGCTTGGGCAGGAACGGACAACTTCTCTTCATCGTCCAACAGAACAGCATATCCACCAGCCGGCAAATCGATATTCGGCAAGACTTTCGTTTTCCTGCCCGTCACATTCTTATACTCCCATTTATGCAAGGAAACGGAAGCAGAAGTCATGTTGCGTAACTCAACATACTCCACCATTCCCCCGTTCCCAGGTTTTGCCATAACCTCATTGATAACGGACTGATCCCTTTGGATATGAATCAGGTCTGCCTGGCACAGGATCCGGTTCAGGAGAAGGATCCGAGCTTCTTCCTGCAATATGACTTCCAAGCATTCATCTTGCATCGCCTTTCCCGACAATGACTTTAATCCTGTATAAGAGATTGTGTACGAACAGTCAGTCTGCATTTTTTTCTCAAAGAAGGTACTGACAACCCGTTTAGTATCAGTATCCACATAACTCTTTGTATAGGCGTCTCCAATAGTCGAGATATTGAAAACCGCATCGGAGATATCGACCGGACTGTCGAAAGAGAACAAAAGATTAGAGGCCGAAAACGGCTCTACTTCTATGAGATTCGGCAAGATTTCAGGTTTGTCTGGTATCTCCGGTTCGAGTGGAGTCTCTGTCACTCGGTTGAGAATACGCACATTGTCGATACTGAACAAATCGCTCAATGTCTTCGTATAATAAAATGTAAAGATCAGATTGCCTTTCCCTACCGATTCGTCTGTCGCAAACAAGGCTGAACCTTCCGAACGATATCCGGTCATTTCATCGGTTTTGTAATATAAATTCCAACGTTCGTGATCTTCAAGCGTCACTTTCACGTGCAGCAGCAGAGGAAAGGCCTCGAATTCTGTCTGAGGCGATATCAAATCGGTATTGCATGATGTTTCAGGCCTAACTCCTTATAGCCGACATTTCCTATATGCACATAACAAAAGCGTTCGTCATTCTCTTGGTACAGGTAAACATATAGTTTATTCTTGTCACTTGGAGACTTCTGCATATGCACATCAAACTCCCATTGCATATCGGACGAATAGGCGATTCTTTGCCGATGGAAGCAGTTACCTGACTCAGTCGGTTCGATATTCAACTGAAGCCTGCCATCGGCATTGATTGCAAACTGCCCTCTGTCCTTGCCGATCCAGTCGGCCCCCAACGTCGGGCCATCAAACGTCTCATTCACCTGTGAATTCACACAAAAAGGAAGTAATACGAAGAGAAAAAGAATAAATTGTTTCATAGCCTTCTAGTTTTGTTTATAAATTGTATATCTTTGCATCCCAAAGCGTTGTAATGAAGGAAGCGCAAAGCTTTCTGTAGACGTTGTAAAGTTATACTATTTTTTCTATAAACAAATTAATTAGTGCTCAAAATGAAAGTAGCAATTGTTGGAGTGAGTGGAGCGGTAGGACAGGAATTCCTGCGCGTGCTCGATGAGAGAAACTTCCCGATGGATGAGCTGGTACTTTTGGCTCATCTCGCAGTGCCGGACGTGTTTATACTTTCCGTGGTAAACAGATTACCGTCAAGGAGCTTAAGCATAACGACGATTTAAGGGAATCGATGTTGCTTTTGTTTCGGCCGGTGGCGGTACTTCTATCGAGTTCGCAGAAACCATTACGAAACATGGTACTGTGATGATCGACAATTCCAGCGCATTCCGCATGGACAACGATGTACCTTTGGTTGTTCCCGAAGTGAACCCGGAAGATGCACTGAATCGTCCGCGTGGTATCATTGCCAATCCGAACTGTACCACTATCCAGATGGTCGTTGCATTGAAGGCGATCGAAGGCCTGTCGCATATCAAACGCGTACACGTATCGACTTACCAGGCTGCCAGCGGTGCAGGCGCAACAGCTATGGCCGAACTGGTAAAACAATATGAACAACTGTTGAAAGGCGAAGAACCGACAGTAGAGAAGTTCGCTTATCAACTGGCTTACAATGTCATCCCGCACGTAGACGTATTTACGGATAACGGCTACACGAAGGAAGAAATGAAGATGTATAACGAAACACGCAAGATCATGCACTCCGACATCGAAGTGAGCGCAACTTGTGTACGTGTTCCGGTTATGCGTGCCCACAGCGAAGCGACTTGGGTAGAGACAGAACAACCGATCAGTGTAGAAGAAGCCCGTAAGGCGTCGCTGAAGCCGAAGGTGTTATCCTGCAGGACGAACCGGCAAAGAAAGACTACCCGATGCCATTGTTCATCGCCGGAAAAGACCCTGTTTACGTGGGCCGTATCCGTAAGGACATCACGAATCCGAACGGCTTGACTTTCTGGACGGTGACGACCAGATCAAGAAAGGAGCAGCTTGAATGCCGTACAGATCGCAGAGTATTTGTTGAAGGTAAAGAATATTGGATAAACGATATTTAAATATACAGAAAAGAGGATGCGTTAAGCTATCCTCTTTTTATGCCATTTCCCTTAGCCCTTCTTCCAGCGTATGCGGGCGATAGCCTAACTCGAGCTTCGCTTTATCAATAGACAATCCGCTATTACGCGGACGTGGCGTTGCCTCCTTCATTTCTTCCGTTGTAACGGGACAGATCAGGGAATGATCCAACTTGAAATAATCGGCTACACGGTACGCCATTTCGGCGATAGAGAGATATTCCCCGCCACAGATATGATAAATGCCGGAATTGCCGGAATACACCAGCTTCTCTACGCCATCTGCGATATCCGCCACCCAAGTCGGCGTACGATATTGGTCGGAAACGACACGGATCTCCTGCCCTGCCTCCAAACGATTCTTGACCAGTTGCAGGATATTGCCATGCTGTCCCGGCAATGCTTTCCCGTAGACGACAACCACACGGGCAACCGCATAGTTGCGACAGTTCCTTGCAACCGCCTGTTCTCCCTGATACTTGGTCAGGCCATAGTAGTTAAGCGGAGCAGGCATATCCTCTTCCGTATAGAGACGGTCGCTTTTCCCGTCAAACACAAAATCCGTCGACAGATGGATAAAGCGGCTTCCCTGCTGCTCGCAACAGTGCGCCAGATTCTCCACCGCCACCACATTAATCGCATACGCCTCTTCACGGTGCTGCTCGCAGTAATCAGGGACGGAAAGAGCCGAGCAATTGATCACGACATCAGGGCATACATGATCGAACAAGACTTCCACTGCCGGATAATCATTCATATCCACCCGGACAAACGTATGCTTTTCCCCCGGCTGGATATCCGGATGAAGAGAACAACCGACAACCTCACATTCCCCGTTCGACGAAAGTTTATCCAGAACTTCTCCGCCCGGCAAATCCGTTTGCACCTATAACCAATATCTTTTCATCAGAACATATAGATCAGGACACCCAACACACGGTGGTTTGTCACCGAATGCGTGTTCTCTATTTTACCATTTTCGCATTCATATCTCCATACCAGGCAAGAGAAGGGCTGTATTCCACTCCCAACTTCCAGTGAGGCAGATTATAAGAAGTTGGAGGTTAGTGGTAAACACCTGGTCCACATCCAGTCCGACGCATAGGTCGGTCCGGCGATCGCCTTTCCCGTCCCTAAGTTCTTCAGATAGCCGACAAAAATTCCCGGTTTCCATTTCTTGCCATAGACCACATTCAACCAGGTCATGGAATGGCGGTAAGGCGTATACTCCTGTTCCTCTGTACGCGGATCGACAGAGGTAACCGCATAACCGCCCAGCATACAGCCTGCGTCAAGTTAGAAGCCAGCAAGGTCTTACCGGCAATCACCCAGTCCCGGGTTGTATATTTGGCATGTGCCTCGAAAGAAAGGGAAGTCACGCGACTCGTTCACTTTATACACACGGTCGTCCACCGTCGTCTGCTGCCGGGGTTTCAAGGACAACATTTCCATCACC